>ERZ779746.1157-NODE-1157-length-10765-cov-1.849393_pt1 | contig 10765 bp, 9 predicted proteins | sample MGYA00511888_ERZ779746 | MGnify/ENA primary metagenome ERZ779746 (study PRJEB29588, sample SAMEA1964695) | human gut metagenome | biome: human gut; feature: human-associated habitat; material: faeces | place: Denmark | collected 2008/2010 ... | reverse complement strand
ATATGGATAGTCCGCTGGCACGGTGAGGGCACTTCAAACTGGTGGCCGCGTGTTGTAGAAGATGATGGTGCCAACCAGAACACTTCACGCGTCAGCAACCTCTACGTTGAAGACGGGGATTATCTGCGCCTGAAAGTATTGCAACTGGGATATACCTTTCCCAGCCTGCTGACCAAGAAAGCTCTTATCAGTAACCTGCGTATTTATATCCAGTGTGATAACCTGCTGACGTTCAGCAAATATCGCGGCTACGATCCGGAAGTGGGTTCACGTAGCGGTCTGGATTCAGGTTCCTATCCTCAGGCACGCGTATTCACTTTAGGTGCGAGTGTTAGTTTCTAATATCTTAATATATCAATGATATGAAAAAGAATCTTTTATATATATTGCTTTTTGCAATGTCGCTCACCTCTTGCGGCGATTTTCTGGAATTATATCCCAAGACGCAACTGAACGACGGAGACTTCTACAAGACAGAAGACGATGTTAAGATGGGCCTGTACGGCCTCATGAATACCCTGCAACATAGTGTAGACAATATCTATTCCACCTTTATCTATATGTCGGACGAAGGCGATACAGGTGGCGGACCGGGTGAAGGTGGCTATGGCCTCGATCTTTTTCAGTTCGACTCCAACAACTGTCCCAACTGGTGGGGTGGTGAATGGAACCTGGGAATGTACGAAGGTATCGCCCGCGCCAACCTTCTGTTAAGCAAACTGGACGGAGCCACCATGACAGATGCCGCACGTACACGCCTCAGGGCTGAAATCACTTTCGCACGCATGGTATTCTACTATTATATGTTTATCGGTTATGAACAGTTCGTACTGATCGACCGCATCATTTTGCCGGACGAAATGTATTCCGTACCCAAAGCATCGCGCGAAGACTGCTATAAGTTCATCATGAACGATCTGGACAATACCATCATCGGTAACTTACCGGTAACAGTACCCGATGAAGAATGTGGACGTTACATCAACGATGCGGCTATCGTTATGAAAGCCAAGATGATCCTCTTTGCACGTGACGAATCACGCTATGCCGAAGCTCTAAATGATATGCGCCAGATTATCAATAGCAAGCGCTACGACTTGCTGCCCGACTTTTCCCGGATCTGGTTGCAGGAAGGCGAATTCTGCCAGGAATCCATCATGGAATTTGTATATACCGAGAAAGCAAACTCCAATGACTGGGGCGGCTACATCAATGGTGTTTGTAACAACTTGCCGACGTGGTGTAGCGGTCGCGGCATTGTCGACCCGCGTAGCGCCGAAGAGGGCGGTTTAGGCGACGGCTGGGGACAAGCAACCGTAAAGCGTAACGTGTACGACTGGTACGAAGAAGGTGACACCCGTCGCGAAGGTACTTTCATCGACTATGCGGTGGAAGCACAGAAAGTCAGGGACCTGGGTTATGAGGTAGATTTTCATGTAGACGACAACCAGATGTCTTTTGACGGATTCGGTAACTATAAGTATCACGCGCGTAAAGGATATACTTCCGCCACTTCTTATCTGAATTATAACAATAACTTCCGTTTCCTACGTTTTGCCGACGTACTCCTATTGGGTACGGAACTCGACATCCGCGCTAATGGAACTGCAAGTGCCGAAGGACAAGGCTGGTACTCACGCATCAGAAAGCGTGCCTTTGGGGATGACAACCACACCCCTGACCTGACAAAGATGAATAAACAGGAAGCACTGGATGTGATCTTCAATGAAAGGGGGTTAGAATTTGCATACGAACTGCATCGCTGGATAGACTTGATGCGCTTTGATAAGGGAGCCGAAATTTTGGGTGAGAAGGGATGGACGGAAAAGTACAGATACATGCCTATCAGCCAGATGGATTTGGATGAAGCGGATGGTAACCTGACACAGAATCCGGGATGGAGCAAATAATCTCTATATTCACATAGCACATTCAAAACAGTTAAAAAAGATGGCGAACCTTGCTGAAGGGTTCGCCATCCCTTATCTTTTCTCACGCAAACTTAACTTGACCAATCTCATTTGCAAAATCATGCAATGATTGCTCTATTTTCTCGACAGTGGATTTAGAAGGTCTTCTGCGTCCTGTAACATAGTGGCTTAACTGACCTTGATTGACACCTGTTATTCTAGCCAAACCTGCTAAAGAGAAGGCGTAGGCATAGTAATTAAGAAAAGATGCCATGTCGTAAATGAAATCAAACTCCACATCAGGAAATTTAGATCCTTCTTCAGCATACACTTCTTGCATTTCGCCAACGGCTTTCATAAAATCAGCTTTGGTTTCTTCAACGCTTTTCCCTTCGCCGATGCAACCAAATTCACAGTTATCATCTGCAATATAAGCGGAGAAACTGCCGTCAATTCCTCGCTCAATAACAACATTGATTTTCTTACTACTCATCTTTTGCACTTTATTAATGGTTTCGTTTTTTTCTAATTATCTTCAAGAGATGGAGAATTATTTAATCCCTGCATCCCTTAGAATGCTTCTTAAAGTACCGGGTTTAACTTCTTCTGAACCGTGGTGGCTGGTTTGAAATCTTTTCCCAGTCTTGGGGCTGAACCAAATAGGATGCCCTCCTTTCCTTGTTATTTCATATTCTTTCCTTTTTCATATGATGCAAAGATACGAAAATTAATATCACACACAACCTTTATGGTATTAATTTTAATATCATTTGGATTTTACATTGTACATGAATACAGTACCCGCATGAACAGCATCATTAAAAATACCTAATTAATATTGGGAAAAAGGAGGAGCAATAGTTCCTCCTTTTTGTTTTTTCCTTCCCTCCTATCCGGAAAAGAGGAATATTCTGATTTTTCCGGTTTTAACAAATGGATACCAGCAGGAAACAAATAAAACAGATTGCCTTATTTTTTGTCGTACATAATATATATTTCTATAAATTGATAATAAAACTATGGCGACTGTAAAAGTAAAATTCAGAAAATCATCGGTGGAGGGAAAAGCCGGTACAATCTATTACCAGCTATGCCACAAGCAAAGCAACAGGCAGATAACCACCCGAATGCGCGTACTTCCCCATTGGTGGGATGCAGAAAAAGAAACATTCATAGCTGAAGCGGACAACAATGGGTTGTCGGCCCGCTACCAACAGCAAATAGAGAAAGACTTGCTGTGCATCCGTCGGATTCTATGCGAATGGGACGGAGAAGGAAGAGACTACACTTTAGCGGATGTCATTGACCGCTTTCGTACTTTGAATGAAAACGGAGACACAGTGCTGTCTTGTTTGGCAACCCTGATCGATGAGCTTAAAAACGATGGCCGGTGGGGAAATGCCCGCAATCTCCAACGGGCATTGAACAGCTTCTCCGACTTCCTGGGAGGCTTAGACAGACCACTCAAGCAGGTAGACGAAAGACTTGTCATGGAATATGAACAATGGCTCCGGATACGAAAAGTGAGCAAAAACAGTAGTTCTTTTTATATGCGGACTTTGCGCTCTGCATATAATAAGGTGATAAGCCGGAATCAAATGGAACAAACATTTCCTTTTCGAAATGTTTATACCGGTGTAGAGCGTACCCGCAAACGTGCCGTACCCGAAGATATCATGGTTCGTTTACAAAAACTGGACCTGACACATTCTGCTCCGCTTGCCTTTTCTCGCGACATGTTTATTTTCAGTTATTGCACCCGTGGAATGGCTTTTGTAGACATTGCCTATCTGAAAAAGGAGGATGTAAGCGGAGGAATACTTAGTTATGTCCGCCATAAGACGGGACAGTGCCTCACAGTTCGTATAGAGCCTCTTATTGAAGAGATTATCGAGCGCTACGAGCCATTTGTCCACAACAGTCCCTACCTTTTTCCAATTATTACATCTAATGATCCGGAAGAGGCTTTCCGACAATATCAGACGGCGCTGGGTTATCATAACCGGAAATTGAAGAAACTGGGGAAGTTGACAGGAGAAAATCTACATCTCTCCTCCTATACCGCAAGGCATAGCTGGGCGACGGTTGCACGCAAACACAACGTCCCGTTGTCCGTCATAAGTGCAGGTATGGGACACACTTCCGAGAAGACTACACTCATATACTTGGACTCTGTAGAAAATTCACTGATAGACAAGGCCAATGAAGAAATTTTAGAGGCATTATGTCGTAACGTTTCTAAGTAAGAAACCTTAAAATTACGGCGCAAAGATATAACAAATAAAAGAATAAAACAACATAATGCTATAAATATTTGTTTATATTTTACTCTCAAAACAAGTATAAAATATTGATTTTTAACACAATAAGTAACTACTTATACAAAAAAGAAATGAATAGATATTTAAAACAGATGCTAATATAGAACTCGATAGATATATTCTAAAAAAATTATCCATACATCGTACCGAATCTACAAAACCTAAAAAAATAGGATAAAAAGATATTTTTTATCCTACAGGAATTCAACGCATTAAAACGTCGTGCCGTTTCTTACTTAGAAACGGTACAATTACAGGGTTACGGATACCTTCTCCTGGGTCAGGAGAAGTTCCGAGTTCCAAAAATCGACAGACAAAACGAAGAATTGGATTAACCTTGCTTGCTGCGCATCAGAGTTGCTTTAAAGATCAGAAATACTCCGATACGCAGGAATGGAAGGAATATCTTTTAGGTGAGATACGACAAATATGGAAGAGGTATCTTCAATTATGCATTGGTATGCATTCAAAGTCTTTTACAATAAGGTATTTGAGATAGAAGACTCGCTGAATAGAGACAAAATCGAGACCTATATTCCTTGTGAAAGAATTCTTGTGGAACGTGGCGGAGTGAAAAAGTACGTACGAAAACCGATCATTTCCTCCCTGCTGTTCTTCTATTCCACAGAGAAACAAGCACTGGCGTTACAGCAGAAACTGACAGACCGAGTCCTCCTATATACCCGTCTTGTCAATTGGCAAAAACTGCCAATAGCTATTCCTGAACGGGAAATGAAAATTTTCATGCTTGTCACTTCCTCCGGCGAGAAAGGGCTGGACTATTTCGGCGACGTCCCCATGGAGTACAGCACCGGTGAACGGGTGCTTGTTACGGACGGTCCATTCAAGGGAGCAGAAGGCTGTATACACCGCATCAAAGGAAATCGTCGCCTGATAGTGGCAATACAAGGTGTGTGTGCGGTGGCAACTGCCTATATTCCCCAATGCTTTCTCAGGAAGATATAAATCAATACATTTAAACAAGCTCTCACCTAATCAAATCCTTCAGAAATGACAACCTGCTATTTTGAAACTTTGGCGGCATTCGCCGTCAGCTGCCTGCTCAGTGCAATGATTATTCCCAAGATATCGCTGATAGCTTTCAGGCGGCGACTTTTCGATCCGTTGGACGACCGAAAGTTGCATACGACGCACATTCCCCGTCTGGGAGGAATCGCTTTTTTTCCGTGTATCATTATGCCCATTTCGCTCGTCATTGCCTGCCATAATCTCTGTACAGACAGCAATTTACTCAGTTGGGAACAATCCACTTGTCTGCTCACCCTATTCAGCTGCCTCTTCATGCTCTATCTGATGGGAATGAGAGACGACCTGATAGGTATGCGCTACCGTGCCAAATTTATCATCCAGACACTTTGTGGTCTTCTATTGGTAGCCTCCGGCTTTTGTTTCGACAATCTCTACGGACTGTTTGGCATCTACGAATTACCCTATTATGTGGGCATACCATTCACAGTCTTTATCATTGTCTATATCATGAATGCAATTAATCTTATAGACGGCATCGATGGCCTGGCTTCCGGATTGAGCATGATAGCATTCTTCGCTTTCGGTTGCATGTTCGTCTGTCTACACTGGTGGTTGTATGCCTTTATCTCCTTTGCAGCTTTGGGGGCACTGATACCATTCTTCTATTATAATATGTTCGGACAAACCCGCCGCGGACGGAAAGTGTTCATGGGAGATACCGGCTCATTGACTATCGGTCTGTTGCTGGCTGTAATGGCCATTCATCTCAGTATGTCCGATCCCGTCAAGGAAGAACTCTTTCCCGGTGCTATCGTGACGGCTTTCTCTTTCCTGCTGGTGCCAATGCTGGACGTGGTTCGGGTAGTGCTTCACCGCCTGCGCAACCATCAACCTCCGTTTCTCCCCGACAAAAATCATATCCACCATAAATTCATCGCCTTGGGTATGTCTCAACATCAGGCACTCTGCTTCATCCTGAGTATCGCCTGGCTTTTTATTATTGCCAATACACTCTTAGCCTCTTACCTGTCCGTCACCGTACTGTTCATGCTGGACGTAGCGGTATGGACAGCGATGCACTTCTACATCACAGCAAAAATTACAAAAAAACACCCAAGAAATTAAGACTTCATACCTTATACTTCATATTTCTATTTTATATTAAAATTAAAACATGAAAAATAACTATTTCAAATATAAAGACATATATTTCAAGTGAAAAAATCATCTTTTATACTTGCTATTTTCGTTGGCGTTGCTCTCATCGTGCAACACATCGAAAGAGATAATCTATTTTCAGGACGTGGAGGTAAACAGCCCCGAAGCGGTGGCCCCACCCCAGGACATCACCGTTCAACCCAAGGATCAGATATCCATCGTAGTGTCGAGCAAGGACCCCGAACTGGCGGCTTTGTTCACCCTGACGCGCGTGCAGCAGAGGGTAGGTTCCACAGGACTGAACAACAGCAACAACAACGGAGAAATTTCCGGATATACGCTTGATGACAAAGGTGCCATCGACTTTCCCGTATTGGGAAACCTCACTGTGGCGGGCATGACCCGAAGCCAGATTGCCGCATTGGTAAAACAAAGACTGAAGGAGGAAAACCTGGTGAACGACCCGGTGGTCACCGTGGAGTTTATGAACCTCAGCTTTTCCGTCCTGGGTGAAGTGAAGACTCCCGGAAAATACAGTATCTCAAAAGACTATATAACCTTGCTGGAAGCTATCAGCATGGCCGGTGACCTTACCATCTACGGTAAGCGGGATGCCATCTTCGTGATCCGTGAAGAAAAAGGAGAACGGGTGACGCACTGGGTGGATCTCCGCTCCTGCGATCTATTCAAATCTCCCGTTTATTACCTGAAGCAGAACGACGTGGTATATGTACAGCCCAACAAGGTACGTGCCGGACAATCCACACTGAATGAAAACAGCGTGAAAAGCGTAGGATTATGGATTAGCATCGGATCATTCCTCACCTCCCTGGGTGTATTGCTGTTTAAATAATTACTTATTATTATGGTTGAAAAGAAAACGCCTGTCGGCAAACCCGCCGATGACTTTATACGGATACAGGATCTGTGGAGTATGTTCGTTCCCAAATGGTACTGGTTCGCCATCTCCCTGTTCATTACCCTGACTATAGCGGTGTTGTACCTGCTGAGTACTCCCCCTATTTACACCCGTACCGCTGCCATCCTCGTCAAGGACAACTCGAAAAGCAGCTCTTCTACCAGCGCTATGAACGACTTTTCCGATTTGGGTATCTTCAAGTCCAATACCAACATCAACAACGAGTTGCTGACATTAAAGTCGCCCACACTGATGACAGAGGTAGTCAACCGGCTGGGATTGAACGAAACCTTTACCATCCGCAAAGGATTAAAGAACGTAGATTTGTACAAAGTATCTCCTGTCACCATTACATTCTGCGACAAAATAGAAGTGCCATTAAGTTTCACCATCAAGTTCTCTTCAAAAGAGGCGTTTGCCATCTCCGAACTTGAAATATCGGGAGAAGACATAGGCGAAACACTCTCCGCCCAAATGGGCGACTCCATACAGACCTCTGCCGGGATCATGATCGTATCCCCTACACAAGAGTTTACCGACGTTTTTATAGGCACATCTATCCGGTACGTCCGGGGAAGCGTGCGCGCTGCCGTCGATACCTATTCAAATGCACTGGTCGCTGAACTGGGTAACGAAGATGCCACTATCATCAACCTCAGCATCAATGACACTTCCATCCGGAAAGCGGAAGACATCCTGAATACCCTGATCGAAGTCTATAATGAGAACTGGATTCGGGACAAAAACCAGATTGCCGTCAGCACTTCGCAGTTCATTAGCGACCGCCTGGGCGTGATAGAGAGCGAATTGGGGCATGTCGACGAAAATATCTCCAGCTACAAAAGCGAGCACTTGTTACCCGACGTACAGGCGGCATCCAGTCTCTACATGGCGCAGTCCGCTGAGAACAACAAAGAACTGTCGACGCTGAACAACCAGCTCTCCACCGCCCAATATATCCGCAGAGAACTGAATACAAAACAGTTGGACCAAACGTTGCCCGCCAATTCAGGTATTGTCAGCGCCAATATAGAAACGCAAATCAGTGAATATAACAATCTGGTGCTGGATCGCAACCGACTGATAGCCAACAGTAGCGAAAAAAATCCGTTGGTAAAGAACATGGCCAGTTCCCTACAGAGTATGCAGCGAACCATTATCCAGTCGGTCGATAATCTGATCGTTTCACTGAATACCCAAATACGTAGTCTCCGCCGTCAGGAAGAGGCTACCACCAACCGGCTGGCATCCAACCCGAACCAGGCAAAGTATTTGCTGTCGGTGGAACGCCAGCAGAAAGTAAAGGAAGAACTTTATCTCTATCTGCTACAAAAGCGTGAAGAAAACGAACTCTCACAAGCATTTACCGCCTATAACACCCGCCTGATTACCGCTCCGCGCGGCAGTATGTTTCCTACCGCTCCCCGCAAGATGAATATCCTGTTGGTGGCATTTGCCGTAGGATTACTGGTTCCGGCAGTAGGCATCTTCATGAAGGAGAACATGAATACCAAAGTGCGAGGTCGGAAGGACCTGGAAAATCTGAGCATCCCATTCATAGGCGAGATTCCCCAATACTCCGGCACAAAGAAAAAATGGTGGGAATTCAAGCACCGGAAGCGGCAGGACATGAAAACCATAGTGGTGAATGAGGGTAAACGCAACATCATCAACGAGGCATTCCGTGTGTTACGTTCCAACATGGATTTCATGGCAAGCAAGGACAACAACCAACATGTTTTCGTATTGACCTCATTCAATCCCGGCAGTGGAAAAAGTTTCCTGGCCATAAACATTGCCATAAGCTTCGCCATCAAAAAGAAGAAAATCCTGGTCATTGACGGAGACCTCCGGCACAGAACCGTCTCTTCTTATGTCGATTCTCCGAACAAGGGATTAAGCGACTACCTGAACAATCAGATTGAAGACTGGAAGGAAATCATAGTGTCCTACAAGGGATACACGAACCTGCACATCCTGCCCATCGGAACAGTACCTCCCAATCCAACGGAACTACTGGAAGACAGCAAGTTGTCTATGCTGATAGAGGCATTAAGACCGGAATATGATTATATCTTCATAGACTGTCCTCCTGTTGACATCGTAGCCGACGCACAAATTATTGAAAAATGGGCGGACCGCACCATTTTCGTAGTCCGCTCCGGCTTGCTGGACCGGTCCATGCTTTCCGAACTGGAAAATATGTATACCGGAAAACGATTTAAAAACCTCTCCATGATACTGAACGGAACGGAAAGTACCGGAGGACGTTACGGCTATCGCTACGGATACCATTACGGTTATGCTTCCTATTATGGCAGTAAAGATAAATAAAACTCATGTGGCCATTTTCTAAATCCCAGCCCGTCGCGGCAAGCGGCATCCTTTGCGAAATGACCGACTACCACTCCCACATATTGCCCGGGGTAGACGATGGCGTGAAGACAATGAACGAGTCACTTCAGATTCTTGCGGAGATGAAACACCAAGGAGTCCGCAAAGTGTGGTTTACTCCCCATATCATGGAGGATATACCCAATACCAACGCCGGGCTGAGAGAACGATTTCAAGAATTGAAAGAGAAATTCCGGAAGCCGGAAGATGCCTATTGCGGTGCGGTGGAACTGAATCTGGCCGCTGAATACATGATGGACAACCTCTTCGCGGAGCGTCTGGAGGCCGACGATCTGCTTCCGATCTACGAAGGCGGTTACCGGTATCTGCTGGTTGAAACCACCGGTTTCACTCCGCCCATGAACCTGCTGCCCGTCCTGAAACGCATTCAGACGAAGGGCTACCGGCCTTTACTGGCACACCCCGAACGTTATCTATATATGGGCACGTCCTACTACTGTATGTTGAAGCAAGAACAGGTTGCTTTCCAGTTGAACCTTCCGTCACTGACGGGAGCATACGGCACATATATACAAAAAAAGGCCGTATCCCTGCTGAAAGCAGGGATGTACGACCTGACAGGAACCGATATGCATTCTTCAAAACATTTCAAAGAATGGCTCGGAACACGGATTGGCAGTCGAGACAGGGACATGCTTTGGGCACACTTCCCGGCATGTCGCGATGGCCTCTGAGCTGCGCCTTCGGGAAGAGTTTCAGCAACTTTGTCAGAAGCTGTTCCAAGTATTCGAACTGCTCCGGGGTAAGCGTGTCAGCGGGATGTCCTTCCGAGTCCAGTCCGCCTTCATAGCAGATTCCGATACTGTTTGCATTGAAGCCTTTCACGTGTGCACCGATACGTTCGACAGGGCGGGTGAGATGCACCGTTCCGTCTTTGCGGATGTAATAGTGATAGCCTGTTCCGTTGAAACCGCGGCGGCGATGCATCAGGTCGAGAGCCTCCGGAGAGAGCATACGATTCCCCTGCGTAGCGGAACAATGCACCACGATCAAATTGATAGTTCTCATGTGAATTGATAATTTATCAGACAGTTAAGTCATTATTTTTAGTT
>ERZ779746.1155-NODE-1155-length-10822-cov-2.685892_pt1 | contig 10822 bp, 10 predicted proteins | sample MGYA00511888_ERZ779746 | MGnify/ENA primary metagenome ERZ779746 (study PRJEB29588, sample SAMEA1964695) | human gut metagenome | biome: human gut; feature: human-associated habitat; material: faeces | place: Denmark | collected 2008/2010 ... | reverse complement strand
CTCTGAGCGCATCTGTAATCGGTAAATTAACAAAGCTCAGTTACAGACCACGTTTTCCGTCTCTTTATCAAACACATGAACCTTATTCGGGTTCAATGCAAAACGCATGACATCTCCCACATAGATATTGGAGCGCGGCTTTACTTTTGCAACAAATAAGGTTCCCTCCAGCATCATATACAGCAGCGATTCAGAACCGAGCAGCTCCACCACCTCAATGGTAGATTCAATCTGTGAATCCTTGTAAGCCTCTAAATACATGGCTTCATCGTGTACATGCTCGGAACGGATTCCCATCACAACTTCTTTATCAATATATCCGCCCTCTTCAAGTTTCTTTGCCTTTGCCTCCGGAAGCTTAATGGTCCATCTGCCGATTCGCAGATATACCTCTCCGTTGGTTTTCTCCACACGCGTATTGATAAAGTTCATCTGCGGGCTTCCGATAAAGCCGGCGACGAACATGTTGACCGGCTTCTCATACAGAAGCTGGGGACTGTCTACCTGCTGAATATAACCGTCCTTCATAACGACAATCCGGGAACCCATTGTCATAGCCTCTGTCTGGTCATGGGTAACGTATATAATTGTAGTCTGCAGTTTCTGATGCAGTTTAATGATCTCTGTACGCATCTGGGCACGCAGCTTTGCATCCAGGTTGGAAAGCGGTTCATCCATTAAGAATACTTTCGGCTCACGTACAATTGCACGGCCAAGCGCTACTCTCTGTCTCTGACCGCCGGACAAAGCCTTAATAGAACGATCGAGCAGATGTTCAATTTCGAGAATTCTGGCGGCTTCTGCTACACGCTTCTTGATCTCACCCTTCGGGGTTTTTCTCAGCTTTAAACCGAACGCCATATTTTCGAACACCGTCATATGCGGATACAGCGCGTAGTTCTGGAACACCATAGCAATATCCCTGTCCTTCGGTGCGATATCATTGACCAGCTTTCCGTCGATCAAAAGTTCTCCCGAAGTAATTTCCTCCAGCCCCGCAACCATTCTCAGCGTGGTAGACTTACCGCAGCCGGAAGGCCCAACCAGAACCACGAACTCTCTGTCCGCGATATCTAAATTGAAGTCATTTACAGCAGTGACGCCACCGGGATACTTTTTGTAAATATTCTTTAGCTTAACGCTTGCCATGTATGTAACCTCCTACATAAATATAACACATCACCACAAGGGGCATGCAACTTTTTATATAATAGCACTTGCATGCCTCAAAGGGAAGTCCTTAAAACAACAATTTTTTGTGAACACAATTATGCACAATGCCCAACTTATTCCGCCGCAATCGCCTTTTTCGCATCCGCGTACGTAACCCGCGGGTGTTCATCCATATATTGGAGCACCTGCTTAGCCACCTCATAAGAATCCTTATATTTATTCATATGATAATAAATTTTTGCTTTCTCAAAGGACAGGCCGCCTCTCCCCTCAGCATCATAAATCTCCTCTGTGTTCAGATGCGGGAATCGATCCGTGGTATTTCCGTTGTCCCACCAATAATACTGCAGACGGTCTCCGTATAGCAGCAGAGACGTTCCGTCTATATTGGCACGGTCCTGCAGAATACAATTTGCAAAGTCATTGCGCGTTTTGGAATACCAGTCGATCCCCACGCCTGCAAAATACGTAAACCCGTAATCCACAAGCACCTTGCGCACCGCAGTGATCTCATCCGCCGCTTTTGTTCGCGTTCCCCAGTCGCCGTACGGAAACACATACAGTTTCGTCTCTCCGATCAGCGGAACGACCTCATTTCTGAATTTTTCCGCACAGTCTTTCATATCGTTCACGCTATAATTTGTCATATATCCATGCTTATAGGAGTGACTGGCAAAATACCAGCCCGTATTTTTCAGGGCCTGGATCACAGGCTGAACCGCCGCAATTTCCGCTTCTTTATTCTGAGAGGCTCTGTTCGTCCGGTACCCGAGAATTCCGTCATACCCCGTCAGACAGAGCATTCCTTTTGCTCCGTTAAAAGAAAAATCAGGATGCTCCGCCACAAATCGGTCCAAAATCGGGATATGCTCATTGTCATCACTGATCACTTCGGAGCCGTCCTTCATTTTTGTATACGTAACAACCTTTCCGGAATCATCCAGAATCAGCTTGCCAACCATGCCTTTGCCCTGTTTTGTGCTGTAATAGTTAACATCATCAAACGAAAGAATCAGGGGCTTCTTTCCCTGCGGGAACATCAGCTTGCTCTTTACCTCGTACTTTGTTATGCCGTCCGCGGTCACCGCTTCATAGATATCATTAGCATTAACCAGCATGTAGCCGTCCTGATACAGTTTCTCCAGCAGCATTTTGAATTCCTTTACCGTAATGCAGTCAATAAAATACGTACTGGAAACAATAGATTCCGGCTTCATCCCCGCCGGAAAGGACAGCTCCGGGAAAGCAAGCAGAGAATGCGTAAAAATATGTTCAATCCTTCCTGTATACTCCACCAGCGTCCAATCCTCAGGCGGAACCGGCGTAGGGGTAGGCTCCGATGTCGGCGTGGGATTTTCCGTCCCCGTTCCCGGCGTCTGATCCGGTCCCTCCGTAGCGCTGCCGCTCGGCGTAGGATCCACCCGGACGGTACGATCCGTATTCCGATCCATTACTTTCATAAAAATAAGTACCGCACATAAAACGATCATGACACTCAGAAGGACAATAATTACAATTTCCGTCTTTCCCGTGCCTTTTTTCTGACCGCCTCCCCAGCCCTTCCAATTCCCGGAGGACTTGCCTTCGTTCTCTTGACCCATGACCGATACACCTCAATCTTTCTGCTGACTTATCTTCCGTATAAATGATTGCCGCCGCAACATTTCTCGGTATATGCTATGCGATGAAATCGCCTTGTCTGCTTCTATTATACCATGGGTCCCGAAAGGTATGCAATTTATTTTCTGTTTTGGGAAAAAGGAGGAAATGAGATGTATCGGATCAGCCTCTGGGCCTCACAGAAATTTTTACAGCAGCCGGCGCTTACCAGGCCAACCAGTGCCGCACCGAACGCAGCCTCTTCCATATGTGCCGGTATGTACAATCGCATACCGAAAATTTCTTCCGCAATCCGCTGCATCAGCCGATTGCTGCGGAGTCCGTTTCCAGATCCGATTAAAAGAGAATGTGTTCCGCTCCACACGCGGTACATATCGTATAACTCGCTGACAGCTCCATAGATGAACCCGACAATCATATTCTGCGGAGTAAAATTGTCCGTTCCGATATTCATAATGCTGCCGCGTTCATACGGGTCTGACCGGGTTCCGCAGAATTTCGTGGATACCGCAAGAGAAGAGATCCATGGCGCCTCAGCCTGATCCGCAAGCATTTCCGCAATGCAGCGGTCAATGCCAGGGTAAGCGGAAGCAACCGGCTGACCCGTCACTAATTCTGCACACTTTCTGAAAAAATCCTCCAGCAGCGCGAAAGAACGACCCCCGCACAGGGAAGAGCCGGCCTGGAGAAACAGGTTCTCCATACAGGGCCGGCATTCCAGCCCCGGAAGCTGTGCATAATGCTCTGCAGCAAATGTAATTTGGCTGCCTGTTCCCATATTCAGCAGAACACTGTTCTTCCAGTCCCGCACAGAGCCTAAAAAGCTGGCTTGATTATCCCCTACGCCGACACTCACCGGAATTTTACCTTTATAATAGCCGACAATCTCACAAGCCGAGGTGACAGATGGAAGAATCGACGGATCCATACCTGCCTGTTGAAACGCATTGTGATCAAAACACATCGTGTGAAAGTCGAACAGGCCAAAGCTCGCCGCATTTGAGCTGTGAACCAGCGGCGCATGCCTGCCGGTCAAATGCAGCGCCGCATAATCCTGGATAGAGCAAAAACATACTGCCTCTGCCGGAATCTTACGATTAATAAAATGATAATAATGCGTCGTGCAGCCGAATCCGGAAGCCGCCGCATATCCTGTTGTGCAGGACAAATTCTCCGCATAGCTTTTTCCATCCCGGTAAGGCTGATTGCCGCATTCGTCACGCCAAGTATATAACGGACTCACTGCGTCTCCGTCTGCATTCAAATACAAGATTCCATGCATTTGGCCTGTGATGCCGATCGATACGATCGGTTCTGGAGCCATCAGCATTTCCTCTAAGATACCATCAATAATCCCGCAAATTTGTTGCGGATCCTGCAGCTCATCCATTCCTCTTTCCGAACAAAGCCCGGAGCGATTTGGCTTTGTGCAGCTTTTCAAAACCTCCCCGCTCTGCGCATCTATCATAACGGCACTGATGGTAGTCGTGCCGATATCCAATCCGATTCCCGCCATATTATATATCCATTCCTTTCAGGTCAAAATTGGGAGACATCCAATTGTCCGCAAGGCCTGCTCTGCGTCTGCATGCCGGTCCGTACAATGACGTCTCACATGGTTCTCTCTTTGCATACATAAAATCGCTCGGACATCTTTATGCCGGAGCGTTTACAAAAGCGATATAAAAAGTGAGAGACTGCAGCAGATTGTTATGCCAAAAGAGGCGACGCTGACAGCGGATGGGGCAGAGACTGTTTTGCTGCCGGGACATTCCGTGTATGCAGCAATAAGCACAGCTATCGGCATAGCAGCGGTGAACCGGCATTTTAAGTTACAGTGCATGTATTTTCATTCCTCCCAGTCTAAATTCCCATCCTTAACAACATGAACCCAAAGCGATATATAAAATATATATGATATATTTTAGCAGGTTTATTCAGATAGTCAAGCGGAAGGAGCAGAAAAAAGCACCGCTCCCACCCTTGCCTCCGTGCATTTTTTTCGGAAGGATCTGTAAAATATTTTTGGAAAGAGGGTTGACAAACAAAAAAGTCCGTGTATAATAAAAACAGTAATAATTATTGTTTTTCAATAATTCATTATAAAACTATTTTATGGAGGTTGATTATAATGAAAAAATTTGTTTGCACAATATGCGGCTACGTACACGAGGGTGACAGTGCCCCTGAATTCTGTCCGATTTGTAAGGCGCCTGCCAATAAATTCAGAGAGCAGGCTGCTGCAGAGGGTCTCGTCTGGGCAGACGAACATAGAGTCGGCGTTGCCAAAGGCGTTGACGAGGAAGTAATAAAAGGACTTCGGGCAAATTTCGAAGGCGAATGTACAGAAGTCGGCATGTATCTGGCAATGGCACGTGTCGCAGAGCGGGAGGGTTATCCCGAAATCGGTGCATTTTACAAGCTGGCTGCTTTTGAAGAAGCAGAGCATGCTGCAAAATTTGCAGAACTGCTGGGCGAATGTGTAACCGACAGCACCAAAAAGAATCTGGAATTAAGAGTGGCCGCTGAGCATGGCGCCACGGCAGGCAAAAAGGAGCTGGCTGCTTTAGCAAAAAAACTGAATCTGGATGCAATTCATGACACGGTGCATGAAATGGCAAAAGATGAAGCGCGCCATGGTAAAGCGTTTGAGGGACTTCTTAAGAGATATTTCTAATAGGCGAAACCCTATAAATACTGACTTTTTAGGACATCTGCCTTTTGGAGTGGGTGTCCTTTGCTTTGCTTACTTTTCAATTTCTGGCATGTTTTTTTTGCGTTTGTGTTTGTTTACACGCCCTTTTGAGGTGGCTGCGGTTTTCTCCATATAGCTTTGAAAAAGTGCTCTTGTTGCGCTGTCTTTTTCAATAACTTCCGCCAATTTCTTTGGAATGGGTTGTGTTCCGCCAGTTTTGTCATAAAACATAATGGAAAGCAATATTGCACCGCATTCTTCGAGGGTGTATTCCCCGAAGAGCGAAACCATTCGCGGTAGCAAAGGTTTCCAAGTTTTTCACTTCATTTTTGTTTTGAGTTTCACGCAAGCTTTCATAATAATGGTTTACTTTTATGTTAATATTTTCTCATTTTTTAATTTATTTCTTCGCTTTATCGAAGTTAAAATAAATATGACAATTGAAAAGCAACTGCAATTTTTCAGCATAGATTTTACTTTTTTTAGCAATGTGTTATAATGCAAAAAAATGATCTCAAATCATTTAAAAGGAGTGCTTTTAATGGCAAATAAAATCAATAATTTAAAAGATGTTTTAAAGGATCTGCGATATGGGGTTGATTTTTTGCAGAAAATTGACTGTTCAGAAGAGGACAACAAAAAATATATCAAAATGAAAAAAGAGGGGCTGGAATTACCAGAAGGCGTTTTTCAATATGAAGATGAACAAGGTAATCCTTACGAACAGTTTTATACAATTTATGAAACGGATTTAACCCCGGAAGAAAAAACAGAATATTTATTACTCAGAAAAATGTCATATATAAAAGCCATTAAAAGCTGTGTTGTGTTTTTCACCGTCTTGACTGTGATTGGTCTTGTGGCAACTGTTTTCTTATTACTTTCTTAAATGTAAAAAGAGCCTTAAGGGCAACAGTCCTTTTTCAAATATGCTTCCGGTCAGCCTTGCATCGATTGAAAATCCCGCCCCGAAGGCTCCTGGAATACCCGAAGTCCGAATTCAGGGACCACCGCCAGCAAATGATCGAAAATGTCACATTGAATGGCCTCATAATTTTCCCATTTCGTATCATTTGTAAACATGTAGATTTCAATCGGAAGTCCCTTTCCCGTATCGGGAAGCTGACGCACCAGATGCAGCAGATTCAGATTTGTTTTCGGATGCTGCTTGATATATTGTTCAATATAAATCCGGAAGGTGCCGATATTGGTCATGTGCCGGCCATTGACAAGGGTCCCGGTATCTACATGGTTTGCTTGATTATACGCTTCAATCTCCTGTGTCCGTTCATTGATATAATCTCTGAGCAGCGCGATCTTTCTGAAATGTGCAAGCATCTCGGGGGTACAAAAGCAAATGCTGTTGACATCAATATAAATGCATCGTTTGATTCTGCGCCCGCCGATATCCGTCATATTGCGCCAGTTGATGAATGCATCGGAAACCATCGTATATGCGGGAATATAAGTAATCGTTTTGTCAAAATTCATTACCTTCACCGTGGTCAGCGTAATTTCCACCACATCGCCGTCAGCATTGCATTTCGGCATTTCAATCCAATCTCCGATGCGGATCATATCATCCGCAGTCAAACGGATTCCCGCCACAAAACCTACAATTAAATCTTTAAATATTAAAGAAAGTACGGCTGTCATAGCGCCGATGCTGCCCAGCAGAACAAGAGGACTTTCCCCGATCAGAAGCGAAATCATCAAAATGGCCATCACAACACAGAAAATAATTTTAATAATCTGCAGGACACTTTTCAGCGGATGCGTTTTGGACACCTCAAAGGTACGATAGAAATCATCCAGCGCATCTAAAAATGCGGATGCAATCATGACAATCACCAGCAGAAGATAGATGGAAGCCGCTTTTGCAAGAAAAGCACTAACCCCCTTAAAATACGGAGCAAAAAAGTAGATTACCAGCGGCGGGATAATATGCGAAAAGCGCTGGTATACCTTTCTGCTGAGCATGCAGTCCGTCCACCCGCCGTCCTTTCGCTGCGCAATTTTCCGAAATATTTTTACAATCACGATTTTTGCGATCATCTGACTCAGCACGCAGATCAGTAGCTCCAGCAGAATCAGCAGTCCGTATGACAGATATTCCGCGGCCTGCGTTTTCAGCCCTATCTCAGTTAAATAATCCGCAAACATGTTTCTCATTGTTTACCGCTCCTCACGCACTGCAGCGCCTGCACATTTTTGTTTTTTCATTACAGCGTAAATTATACCAATCCGAAACTTTCGAAGCAAGCGAAAGCCACGGCATTCGGCTTCCGCCGGTATATACCGATTCGGCGCGCATACGCGGGGAATCTGCCGTCATATATATGATGGTAGAAGCGCCGCGGCAGCGCGGATACGGCAGGAGGAGCGTACGGATGAGCAAAAATGAATTTTATACACAAAAGGGATATGACCGCATCAGCAGCAGCACCCTCTCTCCTGCCATGGAAGACTATCTGGAAATGATTTACCGGGAAACCTCGGATATGAACGATAAAGAAGAATTTATCCGCGTGAAGCATTTAGCCTCCCGTCTGAACGTTACACCGCCATCCTCCTCTAAAATGGTAAATAAGCTGAAAGAACAGGGGCTGGTAGAATTTGAACCATACGGAATGATCCGACTCACAAAAAAAGGATTGGAGCTCGGCGGATATTTGCTTCACCGTCATAATATTCTGCAGCAATTTTTTTGTCTGGTAAATGGCAGTGACAGTGAACTGGAGCTGGTAGAAAGGGTAGAACACGCCTTTGACCCGGACACTGTCAAAAATATCGAAACGCTCCTGCCGTGTCTTGAAAGTACGGCGGAAAGGCTGCGACACGACCCGTAGACCGTGCAAAGCATATACAATTCAGCCCTTCCGCGTTTCTGCGTAATTCATCAGTCCCCTGAAAACTTCATTTGCTCTACCTTGAGATCTGCTGCAGCTTATCGATTTTGTTCAGTACCCAATCATGCGCTGTCACGGAAATGACGGAACCGCAGTACGCACATTTCCCGGACTGGTTCATATTGATATTCGCACCGCAGCAGGGACACTCACCTGTTTTTACGCCGTCTGTCTGCACATCCGTGACGCCGCCGGCGGAGCGCATCATCTGCCATCTGAAATCAAGATAATATGTTTTATCGCGGCTTCCTGCCAAAATTACATCCGGATTGCTGATCTTTGCTACATAGTCTTTTAGTTTAACGCGCAGCCACACATTCAGATATTCATTATGGCCGTCCGTCTCAAAGGATTCAAGCTTTGTCTCAACCACCGCAATGTCAGACGAGATATTTTTCCTATCCGCCGCAATCATTGCCTGCAGCTGTTTGAGCTGCTGTTCATACAGCGCGTTACTCATAAACGGCCGGATCGGTTCATAATCCAGCGCGCACCAGGCCTGCTGGATTGTGACAAATAAATTGCTGACTCTGCCCAGCATGCCGGATTCACTAAACTGCGGATCTAAAGTTTTCAGGCGCTGGAGGCTTGCCGGATCCACCCGCGCGGTGTTCACCATTCGGATGGGGCCGGAATTTCTGTGTCTTTGATTGGATTTTTTGATTCCTACAAAAACCACTAGGAAGATTACGGCAACCACAATAAAAATTACAATTGCACCGCTGTCTCCGCCGATAAAAGCAATTCCGCCTCCGTCTCCGGAATCCCCCCAATCACTGTCTCCCCAGCTTCCGCCTCCGGAGTCCCCCCAACTTCCGCCTCCGCCGTCTCCGCCGGGAACATAGTCATTATCATGATCGATTCCTCCGCCGAAGGAGGCTCCGGCGAAGTTGCCAAATAGGGCGGCTGCCAGTAAACAAATCAGTAAAAGTGTCAAAATACGATGTTTCATGGAATCCAGATTCCTTTCCCGGTATCAGTCCGTCTTCTTACAGATTTACGCCTGATTCTCCGCGCCGCATTCCGGACAGAACCGGAAAGGCTTTTCACCGGTATAGCCGCAGGCTTCGCATACTGCATCCAAAACCACAGGTGCTTTTTGCCCGCATTCCGAGCAGAACTTTCCATGATTCACCGCGCCGCATGTACAAGTCCAGCCTTCAGCAGAGGCTTTCGGCACAGGCGCAGGTTTTCCGCACTCGGAACAGAACTTTCCTCGGTTATCCGCGCCGCACGCACATTGCCAGCCGTCTGCTGCAGAAGCCTTGGCTTTCATCTGTGCCGTCTGCTCCGCCGCGGCCTGATCCCTGCGCATCTGCTCCAGCTGGCTTTGCTGCATCTGCATCCCTTGTCCAGGATTCACGCCCATATTTCCTGCGGCGTTTCCCGCCATGCCAAAGCCCATAAAGCCTGTCATGGCGCCTGCCGCATTTCCCGCGGCGCCTTCCATGGCCCTGCCGGCAGCACCGGCCAGATATCCGCTTTGCGTATAAGCATCAGAAAGTTCATAATCTTTGATTTTTTTGTCGGACTCCTCCGTGAACTTAATACTCTCCACGGATACCGCCAGAATTTCAATGCCTCTTTCCCGAATGGATACATCGTAGCCTTTTTCGATCATGGCAGTTTTGATTTCGTCGTCCTTATGAGGCAGGTCCAGCGCCTCGATTTTGTATGTATCGCTGCCCAGCTCCGCCAGCGTATTGCGGAATGCAGCAATAAATTCAGATCGGAGCTGCTCCTCTACTTCCTCCCTGCGGTAAACCTCGGCAGTGCCGGCCACACGGTTCATAAAAGCAAACGGGTTGTTGATCCGAAACGTATATTTGCCGAAGGCCTTAATCTCTACAGCCATTGCATACAGCGCATTGGTTCGCGGGTTGAAATTAGGATGTCCCCAATCCTTATACGGAATCGGCGCCGGCGTTCCGAACTTATTTCCCATAATCTCTTTTGTATTAAAATAGTATACCGCCTGTCCTTTTGCCGGGGTGCCCTCATATTTGAAGCGCTCCCACATTTCCTTGAATACCGCGCCGAAATTCCCGCCGAAAAAGGAAGGCGATGTGCTGTCGTCATATATAAATCCGCCGGGCTCGGCAGTTCCGTCCCGTACCACGCCGGTATCCACAATCAGCGCCACCTGTCCCGGTTCCACAATGATCCTGGAACCCTTGCTGATTTGTCCGGTTTTCGTTGTAACACGTTTCATCAGAATACTCTGTCCCATATCCGCGCACCGGATGGAATCCAGCCACTGATCCCCCATTACACTGCCGATTGCTCCGCCGATTGCTTTCAATAAACCCATATCTCTTTCCTCCCGAAATCAGAAATTGCGATCAATCAAATTATACTCAGAAACAGGCCGACTTTCAATTAAATATTTTTCCGTAAAAAGCCTCCGGCGCGCTCCGACGACGGC
>ERZ779746.1144-NODE-1144-length-10918-cov-2.422811_pt1 | contig 10918 bp, 12 predicted proteins | sample MGYA00511888_ERZ779746 | MGnify/ENA primary metagenome ERZ779746 (study PRJEB29588, sample SAMEA1964695) | human gut metagenome | biome: human gut; feature: human-associated habitat; material: faeces | place: Denmark | collected 2008/2010 ... | reverse complement strand
ATACTGTGGCCGTTGAGAATGCGCTCCTGTTTGCAGCTGCACTGTCTGAACACTATATTCCTTTTGAATTACATATTTTTGAAAAGGGTGATCACGGCCTTGCGCTTGCCAACCATGTAACTTATTATGTGACAGGGAATTTGAACCCGGATGCGGCAAAGTGGATGAATCTGTGTACGAATTGGCTCTGGAATCTGTTCGGCCGGGATATTCCGAATCCGCCGTATCCGCAGCCTGTGAGGAAAATAATAGAATAAAATGTATAAATAAGTTGCATTTTATGATTGTTGTGCTATACTTGTAACAATATCGAACATTGAAGGGAGACTGAGAAAAATGAATTTTCCGAATTTACCGCTTACTACAACGAGCAAGGCGCGCAGATGTGCTAAAAAGAAAGCTGCGACCGGTCTCATTGCCGGAATTGTGGCCGGTGCGGCGATTGGTGCTGCCGCAGGATTGTTGCTGGCACCGAAATCAGGGAAAGAAACCCGCCAGGATATAAAAGATAAGAGTGCTGAAATAGCAGGAAAGGTTAAAGAAAAGACCAGCAGTGCAGTCCAAACCATTAAGACAAAGATTGATTCCATGAAGAAAAAGTCAGAGAATGGCGAGACGGACTGTGATTGCGAATGTTGCTGTGACTGTACGGATTCTGCAGAATAAGCAAAAATCATAAGATCCATGAAAAACGCCCGGGCAGTGTAATGCTATGCCTTGAACGCACTGCCGGGGCATTCTTGTATGGGAGGAATACATATGTTATTAGCGTTAAATACAGAAATATCGTTTACGCTGCAGGATTTGCTGATCGGTCTGCTGATATTGGCCGGCCTTATCGCGGTTGTTTTTTTGATTATTGTTTTGTGCCGGGTTGCCAAATCACTGAAGACAGTAAACAAAATATTGAAGGATAATGAAGAGGCGATTACGGCTACTGTCAAAAAATTGCCCTCTATTGCGGAAAATACCGATGGCACAATAAAAAATGTCAAGGAAGTTACGGATGTTGTAAGCGATGTTGTGACTGATGTGGGGGATGTTGTTGACAGCTTTGTATCGCCTGACGGTCCTACAGGCGTCATCGCTTCTATTGCCGGCGCAGTGGTCAGCGTCATTCAGGTTGTAAGGGAATTCAATGAAAATAAATAAAAATTTTATTTACAGGCAGGAGTGATTTTAGAATGATCATTGGTGCACAGCTGTATACTGTGAGAGATTATTGTAAAGATCTCACGGGACTCACGGAAACTTTAGCGCGCTTAAAAGAGTTCGGTTATACTTCTGTTCAGATTTCTGGAATCGGACCGATTCCGGCGGCAGATGTCAGAGCCGCATGTGATGCACTGGGGCTTAAGATTGCGGTTACGCATACCAGTCCCGACCGTCTTCTGAATGATCCCCTGGCGGTGATTGAGGAGCATAGAATATACGGTTGCGATTGTATCGGAATCGGTGCTATGCCTGAGAAATACCGTTCATCGGAAGAAGGCGTTCTGCAGTTTATTCATGATTACAGCGAGGTTGCAAAAATTTTAAAAGATCATGGCATGACGTTTCACTATCACAATCATTCCTTTGAGTTTGAAAAGAGCGGGGACAAAACCTGGTTTGATATCATGATAGAGGAAAGCGATCCAGAACTGTTTTATTTCATTTTAGATACCTTTTGGGTGCAGCACGGCGGTTGCTCTCCGGAAGATTATGTTAAACGGTTAGGAAAGCGAATCAAGATCCTGCATCTGAAGGATTTTGCGATTCAATCCTGGAAACAGAAATTTGCGCCTATCGGCAGCGGAAATTTGAATTGGGATGCCATTCTTTCCAATGCTGCCGAAGCAGGTATTCCCTATGCAATGGTAGAACAGGATTCGGACTTTGCAGACGATCCGATTTCAGAACTGGAACGCAGTTACCGTTTCTTATCTGCAAAAGGATTCCATTAACATTTTATCACAATAAAAGAAGCGTGGCGTTTTGCCGTACACAGCGGTTCTGCCGGCCCGTTTGAATGCCCCAAGTAGCATTTCAAACGGGCCGGCGCATATTATGCAATCATAGAAACATTCATATGCGGGTGCGGCACATGCTGAAAAACAAATTATTTTTAAAAAAATATGAAAGGGAAGCCGCAGTTGCGTATGCATTGCGCTGGAAAGACGGACGTAATCCGGAATATTTTAATTTTGACGTATTATGCGGCGATGATACCAGCTTTGTATCCCAGTGTATTTATGCAGGCAGCGGTGTTATGAATTATACAAAGGTATCAGGATGGTATTATATGAGTACGGCCTGCCGCAGCGCGGCCTGGTCTGGGGCACAATACTTATATGAATTTTTCATTCAAAATAAAGGGGAGGGCCCTTATGGGTGCATTCTCCCGCCGGCGTGCGCAGCCCCCGGAGATATCCTCCAAATTCGGGATACGCCGCAGGATCCGTATGATACCATGCTCGTAACGGCCAATGATAACGGTGAAAAGATATTTATATGCGGTCATACGCTTGCAGTTCGGCCTGCCTTTATAGATCCCTGCGAGACTGCTTTTTCGCTGCGCTGCATTCATATTCTCGGAGTCAGAGCCTGGGAACCATCAGACAGATTTTCTGAACATAAAAAGTTGACATCCCGCAGATAAGCCGGCATAATCAAAATATAACTGTAAATAAGAGAGAAACAGGGCTTGTGCAAAACTGCCGGAGGTGATATAATACTTTTCCGTAATTCCTTGTTCTGCCTTTTTGGCAGGACCGTTTAGTCCAAAAGGAGGTGAATTCAGTATGAACAAATATGAAGTGATGTTTATCGTGAACCCGGATCTGGGTGAAGAAGGAATTAAGTCTGTTGTTGAGAAGTTTAAGTCCATGCTTGAATCGGCAGGTACGGTTGAGACCTTTGCCGAGTGGGGCAAAAGACGTCTTGCGTATCCCATACAAGATTACAATGAAGGATATTATGTGCTTGCGACCTTTGAAGCGGATCCGCAGTTCCCAGCTGAACTGGAAAGGGTTTTCAAAATTACGGAAGGTATTTTGAGATATCTTGTATTGAGAAGAGAAGGTTAGGTGAAAAAAATGAATAAGGTTGTTTTGATCGGCAGACTTGCACGGGATCCGGAGCTTCGATATACTGCGAACAACAATACGGCGGTATGCCAATTTACGGTAGCGGTAGACAGAAGATATAAATCGGAGAATCAGCCGCAGGCAGATTTCATTCCCGTTATCGCATGGCGTTCGACCGGTGAATTTGTAAATAAGTATTTTACAAAAGGCAGCAGAATTGCTGTTGTCGGTTCCATTCAGGTGCGCTCTTGGGAGGATGCGGAAGGCAAACGTCATTATGCGACGGAAGTTGTTGCGGACGAAGTTGAGTTTTGTGAAAGCAAACGGCAGGACGCATCACAGATGGGGTTGGTACCGCCGCCGGCTTACGGAGGAGAGCGGACCGGAGAAAAGTCGGGGACGGCCTCTTCAATAGAACCTTATTCCCAGGCATCCTCTCCGGACGGCTATTATGCGTTGGATGAAGACGATGACGATGTACCGTTTTGAGTCGGAGGCTATTTGAAATGAACGGAAAGGAGGCGTAAGTGATTATGCCCTATGCAAAAAAAGAAAAATCCGGAAAAGACGGATATGATAAAGGCGAAGGCAAAGGCGGAATGAGACAAAGAAGAAGCAGAAAAAAGGTTTGTCCGTTCTGTGTAGAGAAAGCGCAGTCCATTGATTATAAGGAAATCAACAAACTGAGAAAGTTTGTCTCAGAAAGAGGAAAGATCCTTCCGAGAAGAATTTCCGGGAATTGTGCAAAGCACCAGCGGCAATTGACGATTGCAGTCAAACGTGCAAGACATGTTGCCTTGATGCCTTTCTCAGCGGATTAATCCGATTGGAAAAGGAATGGTGCTGCCTGCGTTTTTCGCCGGCTGCACCATTTTTGTTTTTCGTATGAAACTTTATCTTTCATGAAATCTCTAAATCTCTGCAGGACGCTTTCGGAGGATCAGATTTTATATGAGACTATTTCGATTCATAGCAAAAATAAATATGAGTATCGTGAACTTCATCTTTTCCTTGATGGTCCTGACGTTTTGGGCATACGATCTGATTGAGCGGAAACGATATCTGAATCTGACAGCGTTACTGGTGATTTTAATTTTAATAATCGGGATAAATGTTGCTGTCTCAGTATTAAAAAAGAAAGCTGCCGTAAGGAATATTAAGAATCTGGCCTTTTACCGGAATGCAAAATCAAATGGATTTCGAGAAGGAAATGTAGGCGATTTTCAGCTGCCGTTGTTATTTCTTACGGAAAAGGGCAACGTGCTTTGGTATAATAAAAATTTTGAACTGATCTTTTCGGATAAAAGGCTGATTAAGCCCACAATAAAAGAGATTTTTTTTCTGCGTGTGAAGGGCAGGCTGGCGGCGGATGAGCCGGATCTGTTTTTTGAAGCGGAAATAGAAGACAGAACCTTTCATGTCTATTATCATATCATCAATGCTGAAAAGCGGGGAAAAGAAGACTTGCTGTCTGTCATGCTCTGCTTTGTTGAGGTGACTGATTTTGTCAGATTGCAGGAACGATATCAGGAACAGCGTGTTGCCGTAGGTGAACTTGTAATTGACAGCTATGAAGAGATTTATCAGTCCAGCGGGGAGGCTGTGATCAACCAGATTACAGTAGAACTCGGAAAAATTTTTGAAAAGTGGCTTGCGGATCATAATGCCGTCGTGCGTAAGATGGTCAGGGACCGCTATCTGCTGTTGATTGAAGATAAATATCTAAAGGATCTGGAAAAAAATAAATTTACGGTATTGGATTCAGCAAAAAAAATTGCAGCCGGCAATAAAATACCGGTTACGTTAAGTATCGGCATTTCTGCCCACGGAGCATCTGTTCAGGAAAATTATAAAAATGCCGCGGCTGCTGTGGATTTAGCTCTGAGCCGAGGCGGAGATCAGGCGATTATCCGAATCGGGGGAAAGGATACCTATTACGGCGGAAGCAATATTGAAATGGAACGCCGTACAAAGGTGAAGGCGCGGGTCATTTCCAATCTGCTGAAGGAAGAGTTGGATAAAAGTTCCCGTGTTTTGATTATGGGACACAGCAACTGTGATATGGATGCCCTTGGGTCCTGCTTAGCTGTTTATCGTGCCGCGTGCCTGATCCATAAGAAAGCAAATATTATTCTGAATAATGAGAATCAGTCTATCCATGCCATGATGAATAAGTTGAATTCCATGAGCGAATATGAAGACGTTTTTATTAATACCAGCTATGCGCTGAATCTGATTGATGACAATACTCTGGTGGTTGTGGTGGATACGTATCGGCAGGGATTGACGGAAAGTCCGAAGGTATTGGATTATGCGGCACGAATTGCTGTGATTGATCACCACCGCCGTGGGGCGGATTATATCCGGGATACAGTTTTGGATTATTCAGAAACCTATGCCTCTTCCACAAGCGAGCTGCTGATAGAAATATTGACTTATTTTAAACCGAATCTATCGATTCCTACCGTAGAGGCGGAGGCTTTATATGCTGGTATTTTAGTTGATACGAAGAATTTTACTTTTAAGACCGGGATCAGAACTTTTGAGGCGGCTTCTTTTCTGCGCGGGCAGGGTGTGGATACGATTTCTGTCCGTCAATATTTTCAGCCGGACTATGCGACCTTTTCGAAGGTTTGTGAAGTAACGGGATCTTCTCGAATCGTTGCCGGAAATATTGCAATTGCAAAATGCGGGCCGCATATCAAAAACCCGAAATTTATTGCTGCTTTATCTGCCGATCAAATGCTCGGCGTTTCCGGAATCGATGCGTCCTTTGTGCTTGCGGAGGATGGCGGCGGAATTGCCATCAGCGGCAGATCTTTAGGGGAGATCAATGTCCAGGTGATTCTGGAACGGATGGGCGGCGGCGGACATTTGACTGCCGCCGGCGCGGCGCTGCCTGACGTGTCTATGGATTATGCGGAAAAGCTGTTAATTAAAAATATTGAGGATTATTTAAATAATTAGGAGTGTGAGTGTCATGAAGGTGATTTTGAAGCAGGATGTAAAGAGTCTGGGAAAAAAGGATTCCGTCGTTACGGTCAGCGATGGATATGCCAAAAACTACCTGCTTCCGAAGGGGCTTGCTGTAGAAGCAACGACCGGAAATATGAATGAAGTAAAGAATAAGCAGCAGGCTGCTGAGACGAAGAAGCAGCGGGAAATAGATGCGGCAAAAGCATCTGCTGCGGCACTGAATGGAAAAACGGTTACGATCCACGCAAAAGCAGGGGAGAACGGAAAGCTGTTCGGCGCAATTGCAAGCAAGGACATTGCAGATGCTGCGGCTTCACAGCTCGGGGTAGCGTTGGACAAGAAAAAAATTGTATTGAGCGATCCGCTGAAAACGACCGGAGCGCATACCATTGAGGCGAAAATATACAGCGGTGTGACGGCGGAATTTACGGTTATGATTGTAGCCGGATAGAGATAACGGTCATTCATGATTACGGTTTATCAACGGAAGAACACATATGGATAACAAAACAGGAAAAATACCGCCGAATAATATAGATGCGGAAAAATCAGTATTGGGCGCAGTACTGATAGATTCCGATATGCTGCTGGAAGTGATTGAGATCATAAAGCCGGAGGATTTCTACCGGAAGGATCATGCGGCAATTTTCAGCGCTATGCTGCAGCTGTTCGGAAAAAATCAGCCCGTAGATATTGTTACGGTCACAGAAGTCTTGTCCGCTGCGGGACAGCTGCAGAATGTGGGCGGAATTCCCTATGTAGCCTCTTTGGCAGACGAGGTGCCGCTGGCAGCAAACGCAAAGCAATATGCCGCGATTGTAGCGGAGAAATCTATTCAGCGCCGTCTGATCAAATGCGCGCAGGAAATTTCCGCTATGGCCTATGAACCGGAGGGGGATGTGTCCGGAATTCTTGAGTCAGCTGAAAAAGCGATCTTTCAGGTATCACAGAATCGCTCCGGCAGGGCATATGTCAAAATAGGAGATGTACTTCCGGATGTATACAGTAATCTTGCGGAATTGGCAATGCATAAAGGGCTGCCGGGGATTCCCACCGGATTTGTAGATTTAGATAAAAAGCTTTCCGGTCTGCATAATTCTGATCTGATACTAATTGCGGCAAGGCCCGGGATGGGAAAAACCGCGATTATGCTGAATATCGCACAATACGCGGCAGTGAAAAAAAATTATCCGGTAGCGGTGTTCAACTTAGAAATGTCAAAGGAGCAGCTGGTCAGCCGTATGCTCAGCGCGGAATCAGAGGTTGAAAACGAAAAGCTGCGCAGCGGAGAGCTTTTGGATTCTGATTGGAAAAAGCTTGCTGCCGCGCTTCCGTCTTTAGGAGATGCGCCAATTTATTTTGATGATTCCACAGATATCAGTATTTCCGCAATCCGTGCCAAATGCCGGAAATTAAAGCTGGAAAAGGATATCAAGCTGGTAGTGGTGGACTATTTGCAGCTTATGCAGAGCGGCGGCAGAAACGACAACCGTGTACAGGAGGTTTCTGATATCTCCCGGTCGTTAAAGGTAATGGCGAGAGAATTGAATATACCGGTGATTGTGGGTTCTCAGCTGAGCCGAAGCGTAGAGCAGCGTGGGGATAAGCGGCCCATGCTCAGTGATCTGAGAGAATCCGGCGCCATTGAGCAGGATGCAGATATCGTCATATTTTTGTACCGTGACGACTATTATAATCCGGAAACAGAATTTAAAAATGTAGCGGAGGTTATTGTTGCAAAACATCGAAACGGATCGACGGGGACGATTAAGCTTTCCTTTGAACCCACAAGAATGCAGTTCAGAAATATGGCATTTCAGCAGTAGGACGGATTTTCGGCATGGAAACTATAGAAGCGCTTTATTATAAATTTTTATTGTGCGCAAGAGATCGGCTGAAGCTCACGGAAGCTACAGGGGTAGCTGCTGCAATATCCGGCGGCGCGGATTCTATGTGCATGCTTTTGTTTCTTATGCGGTATCTGCAAAGAGAAAGGCTGCTCTGTGTACATTATAATCATATGATCAGAGGCTGCGATGCCGATGAAGACGAGGCTTTCGTGCGGACCTTCTGCGCAGAAAACGGAATTCGGCTTGCTGTGGGCCGCGGAGATGTTCCCAAAGCAGCCAAAGAACAGGGCATCAGTTTAGAAGAGGCGGCGCGCAATCTGCGCTATGCCTTTCTTCAGGAGACGGCGTCTGCGGAAAATGCGTGTATTGCCGTTGCGCATACCAAAACGGATCGTGTTGAAACCATCGTGCACAATCTGGCGCGGGGCTGTTCCATAGAGGGTCTGAAAGGCATTGCATATCAAAGGGATCAGATTATCCGTCCGATTTTAGATTTTGACCGCAGAGAAACGGAAATGGTCTGCCGGGCATATGGCGTTGTGCCGCGTGAGGATCTGACGAATACGGATGAAACATATGAACGGAATCGGATCCGCCTTCGCGTCATACCGTTTCTGAAAGCGCATTTGACCCCCCGCATTGAAGATAAATTGATTATGCTTTCAGATCTGGCCTCAGCGGATCAGGCGTACTTGAAACTGCAGGCAGGGGAAGCTTACCGCGCTGCAGTCACAAAGGAGGAATCCGGGGAAGCCGGTACGGCGCGTACGGATTTTTTGGTTGATCTTTCTGCGTTTGCAGGATTGCATGAGGCGATTCAGCGGCGCCTGATCATACGTGTATTGTCTGAAATGACACAGAACGGAAAGCTTTTGTTTCCTGCGGAGACGGGAATTGATTATAAGACAACAGAACGAATCCGTTTTTTCTTGAAAGACGGGATAAACGGCACCTGTATTGAACTTCCCCAAAACGGCATGTGCCGCAGAGAATATCATTTTGCGCGTTTTTTTATAAAGCCTGCCGTGCCGCAGCAAGACAGCGGCAGCCCTGCGGAGAAAGCTGTCCTGCCGGCTGTAATTCTGGACGAAACCGGTATCTGTATTCCGGCGGACGGCACAGTCTGTTTTATTTATCAATATCCCAAAGAAGATCCTGCTTTTTTGCGGAAAATTTCGGAAGATGGGCTGCAACGGGCATATTTTGACTACCATCTGCTGCTGGCCCATATACGGAAAGCGGGGCAGCCGCTGGTTCTGCGTACAATGACAGAAGGCGACTATTTTACCCCTTTCGGCGCAGCGGGAGGGAAACTGCTGCGGAAATTTTTGATTGACAGCAAGGTTCCATCTTACCGCCGCCGGGAAACCGCGTTATTTGCCGTTGGGAATACGGTTATCTGGATTCCCGGGATACGCCGTGGTGCGGAGGCGCCGGTTACGGAAGAGACTTCTATAATTTTACAGATAGATGATACGCATGCGTGATAAATGATAACGGAGGATGAATCATGAAGGAATATGTTGAAAGCGTTTTAGTATCCAAAGAAGAAATTGCAGGAATGACAAAGCGGCTGGGCGCTGAAATCAGCCGGGATTATCAGGGGACAAATCTTGTGCTGATCGGCGTGCTGAAAGGCGGGTTTGTGTTTATGGCCGATCTGGTGAGACAGATTACCATACCTGTACAAATGGACTTTATTGCTGTATCCAGCTATGGCGCTTCTACCAAATCTTCCGGAGTCGTACGCCTGCTGAAAGATATTGATATCCCGCTGAACGACAAGCATGTCATAATTGTAGAAGATATCATTGATACGGGGCTTACCTTGAAATATTTAAAAGAACTGTTTGAAACAAGGAATCCGCTGAGCGTTAAGGTCTGTACGGCCTTTGACAAGCCGGCACGCCGTAAAGTTGAAATAAGTGCTGAATATTCGGGCATAACTATACCTGACCGATATGTTGTAGGATATGGTTTGGACTACAATGGAATTTTGCGGAATCTTCCGGATTTGTGTGTTTTAAAGGAATCGGTATATACACAAAAATAAGTTGCGCAGGATCCGTTCGTATGGTAGTATTAAACATTGTGGAATGGAGGTTGATCTATTGAAATTATTAAAAAGTATATCACCGTATATCGTAATTATCGGCGTGATCATACTGCTGGTTATGCTTATTTCCAGTTTAGTATCGGCAGATAAAATAACATATTCAGATTTTCTAAAAGAACTTGAAGCACAGAATGTAGAGTCTGTAGAATTAGAAGATTATAAAGCGGTTATCAAGCTGAAGGCGGACAGCAAAGACGGAAAATACAAGCAGGGTGCGTATGAGATGTTTGTACTTTCCTATGATGTATTTGAGTCGGAAATGAATGCAGCCGTCAAAGCGGGAAATCCGGTGACCTATTCGGCGAAAGTGAAAGATGTGCCGTTTATTGTTACCTTACTGCCGTATATTTTACTGGTCGTATTATTCTTGGTGTTTATGTATGTCATGCTCAGCCAGGGTCAGGCCGGCTCCAACCGTGTAATGAGCTTTGGCAAGAGCCGTGCGCGGCTTTATACGACAAGTAAGATCACATTTGCAGATGTTGCGGGGGCAGAGGAAGAAAAAGAGGAGCTTATGGAGCTGGTTTCTTTCTTAAAGGATCCCAAACGCTATTCGGCTTTAGGCGCCCGGATTCCGAAGGGCGTTCTTATGGTCGGCCCGCCCGGAACTGGTAAAACGTATTTAGCAAAGGCTGTAGCAGGTGAAGCGGGCGTGCCGTTTTTTACCATCAGCGGTTCGGATTTTGTTGAAATGTATGTGGGCGTAGGCGCTTCCCGCGTGCGCGATTTGTTTGAGCAGGCCAAAAAGAATGCGCCTTGTATTATTTTTATTGATGAGATCGATGCGGTAGGGCGTCACAGAGGAGCCGGATTGGGCGGCGGCCATGACGAACGAGAGCAGACGCTGAATCAGCTGCTGACAGAGATGGATGGATTTGACGGGAAGAAAGGAGTGGTTATTCTTGCCG
>ERZ779746.1142-NODE-1142-length-10925-cov-2.709016_pt1 | contig 10925 bp, 10 predicted proteins | sample MGYA00511888_ERZ779746 | MGnify/ENA primary metagenome ERZ779746 (study PRJEB29588, sample SAMEA1964695) | human gut metagenome | biome: human gut; feature: human-associated habitat; material: faeces | place: Denmark | collected 2008/2010 ... | reverse complement strand
GTCGGTAAGCGGGCAATGGAGCGTAATAAAATCCGCGCGTGCCAGCAGTTCTTCGAAAGCGACCCATTCCTCCGGTGATAATCCTGCTGCCGGCAGATCTGCCGGCTTTGTTCTGCTGTAAACAAGAATCCGCATACCAAATGCACGGCCGATGGCGGCGACCTGTCTTCCGATGCTGCCGTATCCGACGATCCCCAGGGTTTTCTGGTAGAGCTCAATCAGAGGCGCTTTCCAATAGCAGAAGTCTTTTGATCTTGCCCAGCCGCCGTTATGTACCGAATCGCTGTGCTGCTGCACATGAAAGCACAATGTGTTCAGCATAGCGAAGACCATTTGTGCAACGGTGGGAGTGCTGTAGCCAGGAACATTTGCAACTGGGATTCCGCGCCGGTCACAGGCCGGAAGATCCACGACATTCACACCGGTGGATAATAGTCCGATATATTTCAGGTTTGGCAGCCTTTCGATCAGCTCCGCATCCAATACGGTCTTGTTTGTCAGTAAAATATCCGCGTCTAAAGCACGTTTTAAAACCAGCTCCGCAGGTGTTCTGTCATATACGGTAAGTCGGCCCAGCGTTTCCATTTCAGAAAAACTGATATCGCCGGGATTTGTGGTATATCCATCTAATATTACGATTTTCATAAGTCCTCCCGTAACGTGTTTCGCGGGCAATTATACCATTGTACCTGCGGCAAATCAACTCGCCTGCCTGACATCTCTTTGCTTTTTATGCATGAATATAGTAAAATAGTACGAACACAGGTTTGATAGCATGCTGCAGGCGCGGAGAGCGATTATGGAAAGCAAACGACAGGTTACGATTTATGATATTGCAAAAGCGTTAGGGGTTTCCACCGGGACCGTCAACCGTGCGCTGCATAATAAGCCGGAGATCAGTGCGGAAACAAAACGAAAGGTCCTTGAAATGGCGGAAAAAATGGATTTTAAAATGAATCCGGCAGCGCAAAGCCTGCGCCGTAAAGCGGTCCGAATCGGGATCTTTTTAATTTGTTCTGTTGAAAACTATCTGATGGAAATCAAGCGCGGTATGGACGGCGCTTTAGCGGAGATTGGGGCATATAATATACAGGCCGAATATTTTATCTCATTTTCCGATGACTGCAGCAGTATTCGGAAGGAAATCGGTGAAAGGCTTCAGCAATGTGCAAAGGCGCATTATGACGGTGTGATTTTCCTCCCGGCGGGAAATACGGAACCGTTTTACGATACTTTTCGGGAGCTTCAGAAGCAGGGAATCCGGATTGCCGGTGTAACAGCGGATCTTTGGAATATGGAGGATATTATTTCGGTAAGCATCCATGGAGAATCTGCAGGCGGTCTTGCCGCGGAGGTTTTGAATCTGTGCTGCAGAGAAAGAAATATCGGGATTCTTACGGGAGATGCCGATAAAAAGCCGCATAATGAATATATTGCCGGCTTCCGAAAGTACAGCGCACATCATCCTTTCCGTTCTATTCGGATTTATGAACATTATGATATTCCCGCGCTTGTCGAAGAAATGACGTATCAAATGCTCCGGGAATGTCCGGAGCTGGATGGCGTCTATATGGCGACTGCTTCTGCGCCGATTGCGTGTAGGATTATGGAAAAGATGGATCCGGCCCATGCGATTCATATTGTTACAACGGATCTAATGGAGGAAACCCGGGATCTGCTGTCGCGGCATGTCATACGCGCGACAATCTTTCAGAACCCTTACCTGCAGGGGAAAAAAGCGGTGGAGTTACTTTATCGGCAAATCTGCGGAAAAGAAATGACTGAGAAATATCATGTATATCCGCAGGTGGTATTTACCGCGAATATGAATAGACTGTAAAATGCAGAGCAGACAGCGATGAGATACTTGACAAATATTTTGTGATTCATTATAGTGACGTCCGTAATCGGTTACGGACGCTGCGCGTTTTTCTTTTGTGTGCATGTTTGTTTTGATGACCATTCCGTAACCGATTACGGATGCGGAGTGAAATCAAATTACATAAAAAACAGGAGAATTTATAATGCTGCTATATGGTTTATTGTTGTGTTCCATTCTGTCGACTACGATCTATTCCACTTTAAACAGTCGGTTCAGCAGGACCGTCATGAAAGGTCAAGGGGATTTTTATCTATTTAATACGATTGTATCTGTGCCTGCTGCAATCCTTTTTTTGATTCTCTCCCGCGGACTGCAAATGATTTCTCTCTATACCGTTTTGATCGGAATTGTGTTTGCCGTCATGACAATGGGATCTCAATTTGCGACGATCAAAGCAATGCACTGCGGTCCCATGTCCTATACTGTGATGTTCAGCTCCTGCGGCATGATCATACCGGCAGTGGCGGGGGTGCTGTTTTGGCGGGAAAATTTTAGTTGGCTGCAGGCACTGGGAGCCGCTGTTTTAGTGGTCAGCTTTGTTACCGGGGCAAATTTTAAAAAACATCAAAATATTACGCTGAAGTGGCTTTGCTACGCGCTGGTACTGTTTCTGTGCGCAGGCCTGGTGGGCATTGTACAAAAAATTCATCAAAGCTCCGCTTATAAGAATGAACTGTTTTCTTTGCTGTTTGTGAATTTTGCAATTATGGGTGTACTTTCCTTCCTGCTTTACTTGCGGGAACGGAAGCGGCGGCCGGAAGCGGAAGTGTTCCGGGTAAAGGGAAAAATACTGGCGGGCTGCATTTTAATCGGAATACTTGTGGCTTTCAGTAATGCGGCGAATCTGTTTCTTTCGGGAAAGATGGCCAGTATGTTTTTCTTTCCGGCGGTAAACGGCGGTTCCACCGTGCTGTGCGGCCTGATCTCTTATTTCTTTTTGAAAGAGAAGCTGGATCGGACGCAGCTGATTTCATTTGGTGTGGGAATTATCGGTCTTGTTTGTTTGGGAATCGGGTGATAAATTGCGCAATCAGGCTATAGCAGTATCTGTTGGGCATGTCACCTTTTTCTCGGCTAATAGAAAATCGTATGCTTGCTTACATCTGTTACAATTGCCACTTCGTCTAAAGTCATATTTCTTTCTTGCCGTATATAATCAGATAGAGGCTGCTTGTTGCATATCATCGCTGTAAGCCTTTTGCTGACGATCGAAAATTAATAGAGGAAATGGAAGCTTTGACTAAAAATGAAACAGAAAAGACAAACGTGTGAGCAGCGCAAAGCGGGATTATTTTGTGAAATTATGTTGACAACAACGTTATTATGACGGTGTTCGCAATCGTTATGTGCTATAATAAAGTTGTATTATATTTATCATACGGAGGACGCACGGATGGTAATCAGCTATAAAAAGCCTTGGAAACTGCTTATTGATCTTGATCTGCGCAAAAAGGATTTGATGGCCATGGCAGGCATCATGCGGAAATGCGATGAGCAGGCAATGTGGTTTTGAGGAGAAAGTATTTATGCAAAGAATCAAGCTGATCCCGCCTGCAAAGGCATATGAAAAGCAGGTCATGGAATACCGAATAGAGATGTTCCATTCTGGCAGCCTGATACAGTCGGACTCAGCAAATCCGGCGTGATACAGAGATACTGGATTTCGCTTGAAAGCTGATAACGGGAATTTGTCAGAAAAGAGGGGATAATATCAACATGCGAAAACACTATGTTGACAATTTAAGATGGTTTATCATTTTATTGCTTGTCCCTTATCATGCTGCAATGGCGTGGAATACATGGAGCGAACCGAATTATATATATTTTGAAAGCAACAGGCTGCTCAGCAGTATCGTCGTTTTTTTAAGTCCATATTTCATGCCGGTTTTATTTCTTCTTGCGGGTATGAGTACAAACTTTGCATTGCAGAAAAGAACCGTAGGACAATATATTTCAGAGCGATTCAAGAGGCTGTTAATTCCTTTTGTGTTCGGGACCTTACTGCTTACTCCTGTAATGACATATATCGCCGATATCTTTAACTGCGGTTATGATGGAAGCTTCTTTCGGCATTATCGTATTTTCTTTACAAAATTCACTGATTTAACAGGCGCTGACGGCGGATTTTCTGTAGGACAGTTTTGGTTTATTCTGTATCTTTTTGCCATTTCAGTTATAGCGGCCGGAATCATTGCGGTACAAAAAAAGATCAGGTCTGAATGTAAAACCGATATACCGCTTTGGGGAATCTGTCTTTTGGAATTGCCCATACTTTTTTTGAGTGAATTGCTTTCGATAGGCGGAAAAAGCCTTGCAGAATATCTATACATATTTCTGATCGGTTATTATGTTTTCTCAAAAGACCGTGCGGTAGACAAAACAGAGAAATATAAATATTTTTTCTTGTGTGTGGGGTTCATCTCAACCGTGCTTAATGTATATTGGTTTATTTGGTCTGGTACCGAATATCCGCTGCTTAACACGATTACTAAGTTTGTATCCGAATGGTTTATGCTTCTTGCCTTGCTCGGAATAGGAAAAAGACACTTAAATTTCAGCGGAAGGATATCAAAATATCTTTCGCAAAGGTCATTCGCTTTTTATATTCTGCATTACATCTGGGTTGTTTTGTTCCAGTATTTTATGTTCCGCATTTGCGGCGGCAGCACGGTTCTGCTGTATGTTGTACCCGTGTTTCTGGCTTACGGCGCAACATTTCTATGCTGTGAAGTATGTATAAGAACACCGTTTCTATGCTATCTGATGGGAATTGCATCAAAACAGGAAAAGTACCGTAAGAACATTTTGTAGTAACGAGTAAAGAAAGATCCGATAAAGGATTCGGTAGCGGCGGCAAAATGCATGATGGAGTGTAAGCGGAAAGCTGCGGATTTGAACGGAGAAAAGTCTTATGAGCAAATATAACGCCTTATGGGAATGCACACACTCAAATCCTTTGACAGAGACAGCCGATAGGCAAATAAAACCGCCGCTATGGTGTTGCCCATACACGGGCGGCGTATCCATTCATGGTTATATTTTACGGTTTCTGCTCGTCCAAAATTCCTCCAATGTTTTATTAAACTGTTGCGGAACATCCATATTCACACAATGCCCTGCGCCCTGAAAGATGACCACTTTACATTCCGGCTCGTTTTTCTTCCACATCTCTACGGCGGATAATTCCATTGGAATATCATGCTGTCCGCAGCCAATCAGTAAAGGATATTCTCTCGGTGTTGCCTGCCGAACATTTACCATAGTGTTCAGAGATGCTAAATACAGAAAGGATTTTTTCGGAAACTCGATATTCATCTCATAAAAGTCTTTTTGTGCATGTTCCGTATATGCAGATATTTTTTTATTTGACTTTGCGAACCATTTCGTAGAGAATACTGCTTTCAGCATCATAAGCATCTGCGCCGCACGATTTCCCCTCTGCATTTTCGCATCGAAATTGTTAATATCATATCCACCAAAGCAAGCAAGGGATTGTACCGCTTTGGGGAACTGATTGGCAAAGTCCTGCGCTAATACAGCTCCCAATGAAATTCCGACAATATGTACCTTATCAATATTTTCTTTTTTTAGAACTTCATTCATCCATGCCGACATTCTATCTATGCTGTCACCTTTTTGCGTGTCAGTTGAATTTCCGTGACCAATCACGTCAAGAGTCAGCACATTGTATTGATCTTGGAAATACGCAATCTGTGTTCTAAACATATTATGATTGACAAAAGCGGCGTGAAGGAATAGCACCCACTCTGTATGCTCTGTTCCGCTGACATAATAGACGATGGGGGAGTTTTCCAATTTATATTGTTTCATATTTCACCGTTCCTCATTTTACTTAATAGATTTTCAAACCAATCGATATTGAATTTATAAAAGTCTTTTCCGTAAAAAGCTGATACAAGCTGGTAATTAAAAATTTCTTTATTGCTTTCAGAAACCGCAATATTCTTTGCTTCCTCACATATCATTTCTAACGCACAATACTGTTCCTTTAGAAAGGACAAATAGTTTTGTATGTTTGCTTCTCGATTTTCCTTATCTGAGAAGCCCATAAAATAAATCTTTACCAACCCCGGGCATCTGACGCCCTGCTGCTCAATCGGCGTGTTTACCCACTCAAGAAAATATCGTTTTCCACTTTCTGTTATACGGTAGACTTTCTTGTATTTTCCATTTTCAACAGTTTCTCCATAGTCGACATATCCGCAGTGCAACAGCTTTTTGATAGCTGCCTGTATACTTCCCATACTACTGCTGTACATTAAGTTTAATCCCTTATCAATTCTCTCTCTCAATTGGTATATCGTTCTGTTGCGCAAGAGCAAAAGCCCAAGAATGATGTTGTCCATTGTTGTCTCCTCTTTATTGCTATTAGTAACATTACTATTATACAAATAGCCGCGCAAAAGTCAAGTGAGGTGTGGCGATGTTCACGAAAAAGTTGAACAACGCATATGATCAAATGAAAGAGCAAAGGCGCTGTTCAACATGGCGAAGAGGCAGAAATCCTACACTCCGGACGGAATTCAAACAGCGGATCGTGGACCTGTATCATGCCAGAGGAACCTCGTATTCCCAACTGGGACGCCGCGAATATGGCGTAAATCGGAGCACGCGCAGCAGCTGGATAAAACAGCGCTTCCCGATCAGGGTATCAGAGGGAGGAAACTGTTACCCTCAAGGAGCATAAGGCCCTCCAGAAGGAAAACCAGCGCCCTAAGATTGAGAATGAAATATAAAAAAGCGACCGCCATATTCGCAAAAGAACAATCGCCGAGATTGTGGCTTTTATCCGGCACAAGGTTATATCACTCCTCAGCAAAAGGCGGATGAAGAACTCAAAAAATCAGCATAATCTTTCAACTTTTTTGTCCAATATATTGACATAGGTTTTCTTTTCTGTTTTCTCCAATGTCAAAAAAATAATGTAAAATAGACTGGATATTATTAAAAATTAAAAGAAAATTCGGAGGAGCATTTTATGAAAAATAAAGAGATAACGCAAAAAAAGCTGGACGCCTTTGAAAAGCATTTACGGGAAGACGAAAAAAGCAAAGCCACGATTGAGAAATATCTGAGAGATGTCCGGCATTTTTTGGAATATGCTGATGGTAGAAAAATTGATAAATCGCTTACGATGGAATACAAATCAAAACTTCAAGAGGACTATGCTGCCGCAAGCGCCAATTCTATGATTGCATCTATGAATTCTTTTCTGCGATTCATCAGCTTAGAAAGCTGCTGTGTCAAGCAATTCAAGGTACAACGAAAAATCTATTGTTCGGAAGAAAAGGAACTGTCTCGCGAGGAATATTTTCGTTTGATCCATGCTGCAAAAGAAAAAGGCAGCGAACGGCTAAGTTTACTGATCGAAACCATTTGTGCGACCGGCATCCGAGTAAGCGAACTGCAATATATCACCGCTGAAGCTGTTAGGCGTGGCGAGGCAACTGTAAACTGCAAAGGGAAAACACGAACAATCTTTATACCGAACCGTCTGCAAAAGAAGCTGATTCGATATATCCGGGAACAAAAAATAATATCCAGCGCGGTCTTTATTACGAGAACCGGCAAGCCGATAAATCGGTGCAATATTTGGAAAGAGATGAAAGCACTCTGCGAAAGAGCAGGCGTATCTCCTGGAAAGGTTTTTCCGCACAATCTCAGGCACTTGTTTGCTCGAACCTTTTACGGAATCGAAAAAGATATTGTAAAACTGGCGGATATTTTAGGGCACAGCAGCATTAACACCACACGCATCTATATCGTGACTACGGGCGAAGAACATCGCCGTAAAATCGACGGCATGCGGCTTATATCATAAATATAAACGTACAAAAAAACGATACACATAGTATCGGAAACAAAATTATGGTTATGTTGTTCTGTTTGTCTGACTATGGGCTGTGCAAACTCACAGAATATATATATAATATATTATATATCAATAATGGAGAAAATGTCAAGGCAGTATTCTCGAAATTCACATTGTTTCGTTCAAAAATTGTTTACTTATTCAAGGTAGCACAAAAAAGCTCCTTTCCTCATTTTTCAAAAAAGTGAGGGAGCTTATTTTCTATGCACATATATCAGTATATAGTTTATTTGAATATCAATTTCTAAGCCCAATTACAACATAACCATAATTATGTGAAAAAAGGAAGTTGGATAAGTATTGCAGGAGGAGAAAAAACGGAAGGATATTTTATTGGACACTACAATGAGAGTCGTCGCTGATGTTGGACTGCCTGCTTTTGCAATGTTATTTTCATGTAGACGGACTGATCTATGAGATGCTTGAGAAAGAAAACTTTCAAGAGACCAAATCGCCAGAGGAATTCTGCGGATGTATGCATAAGCTCTGGCTGAAATGCTTCTATTTTATGGTGAAGAACGATTACAAAACGCTGTACTACTATGAGTATCGGGAATTAAAGTCATTTACGGCTATGCAGGAAAATCTCGAGAAACGGATTCCGAAGTGCGTAAAAAAACTGACGGAGGACTTCGGCGTACACTCTGAGGGCGATGCAATCAGCAGCAAATATTTTTGGCTGTATATATTGGATTTTTCCGGTGTGTTTGCAAAGAAGATTATTCGGGGTGAAATGAAAAAGAACAAGGATATTTATGAAACGATATGGCGGCTGTTATGAAACGGCATGTCCTTCCCTCTGATGAAAGGAAAGTCAGAAAGAGAGACAGCGCGTAGAGCAGGAGGGCAAATGCATGACAGAAAAAGAACTGAAAAAATTAAGCCGCACAGATTTGCTCGCGATGCTGCTGAATAGAACCAGGGAAAACGAGCGGCTGCAAACAGAAATCGCGGCATTGGAGGAGAAACTATCCTCCCGCATCATTACGATTGATAATGCGGGCTCTCTTGCAGAAGCGTGCCTGCAGCTGAACGGCGTTTTCGACGCGGCGCAGAATGCAGCTGCACAATATATTGGGAACATTCAGGCATTGAGCGAACGGCAGGAAAGTATCTGTGCAAAGATGCAAGCGGAAGCGGAAGAAAAATGCAAGCGTATGGAAACCGACATGATAAGAAAATGCCAGGGGATGGAAGCGGCGACGCGGAAACGGTGCGAAGAAAGGTTAAGCCAGGCAAAGCAGCAAGCTGCCCTATGCTTGAATGAGGTGTCCCAAAAAATGGATGAATTGCAACGGCTTCACTCAGGGCTTTCGAATTCCTCTGGGGAGGAATGAATATGCGTCGCAAACAGTTTACCGAAATGCCTTCCTCTGAGGAGCTGGAGAAGGAATTAAACCGTGTGAAATACAGACGCCGATACCACGTTACCTTGCGCAGTACGGTATATACCTTGATTACCGTGGCGGCTATCGCAATTCTGATTGCTACCCTGTGGCTGCCGGTATTGCAGATCTACGGCAGTTCTATGTTGCCTACGCTGAATGAAGGTGATATCGTTGTATCGCTCAAAGGGGCGGATTTTCATACCGGCGACGTCTTGTCATTTTACTACAACAATAAGATCTTGGTGAAAAGGATCATCGCCGGACCGGGCGATTGGGTCGATATAGATGAATTCGGTACGGTATATGTAAACGGCGAAGAAATCGACGAGCCATATCTGACGGAGAAAGCGTTGGGTGAATGTGATTTGGCATTGCCATACCAAATTCCCGACGGAAGATACTTTGTAATGGGAGATCACAGAGCAACATCGGTAGATTCCCGAAGTACTATAGTCGGCTGTGTTGCGGAAGAGCAGATTGTGGGTAAAATTGTTTTTCGGGTCTGGCCGTTGGATAGATTTGGGAAGGTCAAATGAGCTTCATATGATTTTATTGGATTTGACATTTATATTTTTAGGAAGGAGAGTATAACGCATGAAGATGAAAAACGATCAGCTGCTTCAAGTGGCAAATGAACAAATTAAATCTCGGAAATACCGGAAATGGTATTACTCGGCTTTTGTCTCCCTGGCGGTGATCGTCATATTCTGCACCGTTTACGCCCTCATTCTTCCCGCGATTACAATGACGACAAAGCAAGAGAACACTACGCCTGAGCCAATACCCATAACAGGTCAAATTTCGGATTTATTCGGCTTGGGCATCTATCCCGGCGAACTGCGAGAGGGCGGCACATGGGTTGCCTATGATGCCGAGAGTGAAACCAATGCAAATGTTAAGGCTGTTATCACCCCGCCAGAAGGCGCGGCCGTAACAGAGAACTGCTATCCTTTTATCCGCAAGGTAAATTCGGGCGAAGCCTATTACCCGACAGATGCTGCCTTGGATGCCGCTGTTGGAGCACGCAACGATATGCAGTGCTATATGATCCACTGGGTAGAACTCAATGAAACAGCAGGCACCTATAATCTTCAAACGAATATGGAAATCACTGACGGTAAGAACGCGACTATCCAGTTGGAATACCTGAAATCGGGAGCAAGACTGTGGGGGACGGCAGGTGAACGGAAGCTCAGGATTTTTTCCAGTAGAGCAACCGATGGCACAGAACTTTGTGAAATATCCGACTCCGTGAAGAAGGTAAATCTTGATACAGAGAACTACAAGGGCTTTACCTTTAATGTCACGCAGCCCTGCCCCTATGTTTTTGTCAGCAAGAAACTGGAAAAAGGCTATGTGCAGCAGTTAACAATTGAAAGTATTGTAGACGGATCGGCCCCTTTTGACAATACCGGCAGTCTGAGTGCTGATGGTACGGTTGATAAACCCGGAAATGATAAAAATGATCATAACAAAGTTGTCCGCTCCTACGACACCATTCAATACAATCTCGCAGCCACCTTCGCGGCGCGGCAAAACAAAGTTACCGAAGAAAAAGTTAAAATGTATTTTGAACTGACGCTGGGGAAATCGGCTACTTCTGCCCGGTTCGACGTCAGTAAGATGCTTTGGCTGGGTGAGAACTACTGCATCGAATATCTGGACGACCAGGGCGAGGTGGTTATGATCAGAGCCCACGACGGGAAGTACTACGGACCGCAAAGGGATGAAAACGGCAGCGTTGTCCGTGACGGGAGCGGCT
>ERZ779746.1134-NODE-1134-length-10994-cov-2.233842_pt1 | contig 10994 bp, 7 predicted proteins | sample MGYA00511888_ERZ779746 | MGnify/ENA primary metagenome ERZ779746 (study PRJEB29588, sample SAMEA1964695) | human gut metagenome | biome: human gut; feature: human-associated habitat; material: faeces | place: Denmark | collected 2008/2010 ... | reverse complement strand
CTGCCGCCTCGGAATGCGCCTTTTCATTTATGAATTCTTTTCTGCAGACAGACAGGATGATTCATTCCGGCGTTTCTGCTTTCTGATGGAAAACCAGGTCCGGTATATGCTTCCCGTAAAACCGAGATGGGCGAAATCACACAAAACCGTGCCGTTTCCCAGTTTCAGCAGCAGCCTGCCGTCAGCCTCCTGTCTCGGGGTCCGCCCGGCCAGATCCTCCTGGGAAACTGCAGGAAACTTGTCAAAATCCACATGCTGATTGCACGCAATATCCGCGCCGTACAGCACCGGGCCATAATAAAGGCTGTATTTTCCGGCATATTCCCCACCGCCCTTTACCATCCGTACCGTATGTCCGAATGAGATTCTCACAGTCCTTTCCGGCTGCCCGCCGGAAAGGAACCAATACTGTCCGGCAGCGGGAACATATTCCTGATCTCCATACCGAACGATTGTCCGGTCTGCCCATGAGGGAATGCGGAACGCAAGCCTTTTCTCTGCAGAGTCCCGGACGCTGACTGTGATTTCGCCGCCGGCTAAATAGTCCCCCGTGACGGCGATCCGGCAGCCGCTGAGGGTTTCTGCCTCATAGTTTCCGTAATAATTAATATAGAGCGTGTCCTCCTGCTGCATGACCATCCATTCGCTCAGCATTCCGATTCCCTGGGCGGCATTAGCGGAGCAGCTGTTCAGATCCGGAGAACCGGGACGGCACTGAAATACCAGAGATTGACTGCTGGAAAGCTTCACGCCTTCCATGGGCGTATTGTATGTGCACCATTTTCCGGAAGGGGAAAAAGAACCGAGTACCGCGTTATAGTAAGAAAGCTCCAGCATATCGGCAATGCCGGGATCACCGGTACACGCCAGCACGTCACAGGCAAACGCATTATATGCAATGACGCTGCATAGCTCGATCACGCCGTTGAGATAAGGCGTTCCCACTGCCTGCTCATTTGTAGAAAAGCCTCCCGTATTATGGATATCCGTTCGCTGTATACTGTAAAAGATGTGTTCCGCTGATTTTTTATACAGACTGTTGCGGGTACATTCATATAGTGCATAAATCCCCCGGATTGCAGGCAGTCCCTCCCATCTGGCATTGGGGAATTGATAATACTCCAAGCCGCTCATGGCATGCCCAATGTAATTACCGCCCTCCGGGTCCGCCGCATCTGCCAGCATTTTTTCGGCGAACCGCAGATACGCCGAATTCCGCGTCCGTTTATAAAGCAGTACGAATATATGCAGCGGCGCTAAATTCATCTCCGCAGACCCCATATCCAGTATGCGGAAAGAGGGGTTGTAAAATGTCCGCAGAAAGCAGCCGGCAATTCGTTCTACCGCAGTCATCAGCATCTGCGCATCACATAGTTCCGACCACAGGTACAAGCCGTACATAATATAATAGTGTGACCAGGCATCCCAGGTGGACCCTCGGATCTCCGGCGTCTGGGAGTACGCGCCGCTCAGATGGCATTCCTTCTGGAAGCACCCGATATAGCCGTCCTCATCTATGCACGAAATCAGTTCTGCAAGAAAGGTTCTGATATAGGCCAGCAGGGCCTCATCTTTTGTAATCCGGTATATATAATATGCCCCGATGAGATATTTTCCTGCAAATTCTCCGGACCATGGCAGCATATCTCGGTACGGTTTTCGATCCCGTTCACGGAACATATCCAGAATCGCCGGGTTGCTTTCCCGCAGGCCGATCAGCCAATTTCGAATGAAACGATCTGCCAGAACGCCGGGATAGTCCTTTAGTTGGATGCTTTTTGTAAAATATACAGATTCCATTCCAGTGCCCTTTCCGTATTCTGATGAGATACCCTATATAATGCCCTTCTAATAAAAAGAATAACAGGGATATTGTCTGAAAGCAACCGGATATGATATACTGATCACAATAAATAATATACAAATCCTATGAAAGCCGGTGTCTTATTTGAATTCGGAAATTTTGTATCGCTACAGTAAAGCAAGACAGAACAAGCCCGGATTTACCGCGGTAAAAGGCGTACCGCCCAAGACGATCTTTGAAATCGCGGATACCTGCCGGAATAATGAGTCCTTCGGATTGTACTGTACCATCAGCTGCTTCGGCACTTACAGCTGCGCGGCAGCGTCTGTTCTGAATCGAAATCCCATCAGTACATTTGATCTGATCTATGTTTGCAAGGGAGAAATTACGGCAGCAGGCACCTACGGTATGAAGCAAGCCGCGCTGACAGCCCGTACCGGGGAAGTGGTACTGGTTTCCTGTAACTGTAAATATGATATCGTCTGCAGCAAAAGCAGCGAGCTGGTGCTGCTCTCCCATTATGGTATGATCAGTGAAAAATATTATGAATTCATATGTAAAAAGGATTTTCTGGTCTCTCTGCGGATTCGCCAGTCAGCGCCTTTTCAGCAGTATCTCAACAATCTCTATTTTTACACAAAATACGCGTTTCAGGTCAATCGGGTTCTGGCAGTAAACACCATGACGCAGATTCTTACGGATCTCTATCTCAATTCCCTTGATCCCCAGGAATATAATCTGCTGGGGCAGCCGAAATGGATTCAGCAGGCTTTCTACTATATGGAAAGCAATTATATGCATAAGGTCACCATTGCCGATATTGCCGGCAGCTGCGGGCTCAGCACATCCCATTTTCACAAGCTGTTCCGGGAATATACGGGGCTTTCTCCTTACGACTATCTGATGAAAATCAGACTAACCCACGCGCGCTCCATGCTGCTTGAAAGCGACGATTTGGTGAAACAGATCGCTTCTGCCGTGGGCCTTTCCTCCGTAAACCATTTTATTACGTTTTTCAAGCGGGAAACAGGACTTTCTCCGGAAGCCTACAGGCTGAAATACCGGCTTGCCCGAAACGAGGCGCCCCTGATCAGGCCGTAGGCATTCCGACGGACGGTCTCCGGACAGCCCGGGGCCCCGCAGGGCAGCCGCCGAGGCGTGGTACGCCGCACCGGACCTGTCGACAGGTTCGCTTCAAAGCGGCAGCAGACTTTCGATTTCTTTGATATAGTCTTGGGCAATTGCGAATTGGTCCCCGTCGTATAAAATGACGCTGTCCCCTACGGTTTCATAAAAAAACTCGTTGATTTCTTCAATTAAGACGGAAAGCATTCTGCCTTCCCGCTCTGCCGCCCGTTTTGCTGCAGCAGGTTCATTTCGATAAACGGCCCGCAGGATTTCTGTGTAGATTTTCCGATGACAGGCCGCCTTCTCCGCATCCGGACTGGGGCTTGAAGCCGCCTCCGCGCCGTAAACCGATTCCGCCGGCACCGCGCCGCGGTCCGGTTTCTCCGATATTGCACTGCAGGCAGATTCCGTTTCTTGTCTTTCTTCCCGGAGAGATTGCCTGCCGGGGATCTCGGAAGCCGTCTCTTCTGTGAGCAGCCATGTCTGAATCGTTTCGGAAGCCGTACGGATTTCGTCAAATCGGGAGGCATCAATCCAGATGGAAGCCTGAACCGAAGTCTCCCCTGCCCGATCCGCTTTCCTTTTTCCGTTTTTTCCGCTCCGCCCGCCTTTGCCGTATCCATTCGGCGGCTGCGGCAAAGCATTGGCAGCGGCAAAGTCAAACAAGGTCGCAGCCGCCCGCATCGATTTACCAAAGGTCTCTACGGTTTCGGCAATCAGGCGGTAAATAGGCTGAGACACGGCTCCGGCGCATTTGAGTACACCGGATATGCCGCAGTTCTTCCGCATCAGACTGTCAATGGTCTTCAAAATTCCGCCAAGCAGCTTTTTGCTTTCCGGAGAGCAGGTGTAATCATATCTGCGCCAAGTCCCGTTCCCGCAGGTATACCGTTCACACGCATTGATTTCATACATCCGCGTATCCCGCAGCCGCATGGTATGTACCATGGCATCCGCAAAAGGCAGCCAGAATGCGTTTGATTCGCTGCCGAAGAGTACCGTCAAAAACGATTTCTTCCGATACCGCAGGAAATATCTGTCGAGCCTTTTAAAAACCTGCAGCGTTACCTCCTGATAGGCCTGCCGGTTCTCCTGATAGCCTCTGCTGCCGGACAAACGGTAAGCAGAAAAATACTCCGCAGCTGCCAAAAGCGCAGAACCATCTCCGTCCTCATAAGCCGCGGCAAACCGGCACATGGACTCCGATGCTTCACACAATCCGTAATCTATCAGAAGACGGACCTCCAAATTATAAAAGATCACGTAGTCCTTAAGCCATCGTTTCATATACGGCGTAATTTTAGAATCAATCTGTCCATAAGACTTCCAGAACGCCGCAATCCGTTCAAAGCCCTCCTGCGCCGAAGACACGCCGATCTGATTCAAAAGCTCATAAACATATAAAAACGCAAAGGCTCGGGGCGCCTGCGTTAGACGGCCGCTGCGCACTCCGGTCCGCCAGGTAAAATAGCCCCGCAGCTCCGGAATCGCCATTTTGGCATAGGTGGGATAATAACAGATAAATTCACCCGTATACGGGCAGTCGTCCGTTACGTCCTTCATAAATACCGCCTGCGCATAAAAAAGCTGAATTTCATACGAATACCGCAGGTCCGGATCCGGAATGGACACCCTTTTCAGTTCCGCATACACCTGCGGAATCTCCGTTTCCGTCCCGGCTTTCGCCGGATCCGGCCCCCTGCCGATCCGGCCAATTCCGATATTTTGTCTTTCACGGCCGCGTGCTTCCATTCTCCCAATCCTTTAATGTCCCCGATTCTGTCCGGCATACTCCGCCATCTCTATCCCGGATTATAAAAGGCCTGCGCCGGCTTGTCAAGGCGCGGCCTGCAGGGAGCATGCTGTATTCGGCCGTCATACCGGGGCGATCATAAATAAGGCCGTTCCCCGGGGCTCCGTGATTTCCACAGGAAGCCCGTCCTTCATGAGCGATGCGCCTGGAGCCTTGTAACAATTTCCTGTATCGACATTGTATACGGAATATGTGATATCAGGTACAAGCCCCTTCAGCGGGACGCGCCAGAGGGATTTCGCTGCCTCTCCGGGCCGGAACATCTGGATAAAGCCCTCGTTAGAATTCGGATCGAAAAATTCCCATCCCCGCCAGCACTCCGTGCCGCGCCCCCATTCTGTAAGCGGGTAATAGTCGCTGTAATAGTACCGATTGATACGTTCCCACTCATAAGCGGATTCCCGGATTGTCTCCCAGTCAAGCTTCCTGTAGTTGACGTTCCAGCACATCGCAATCCAAGGCGCATAAGACGAACGCAGCGTGTACTGATCGGCCTGTGTGCACGTATCGGGGCCTGCCACGCATGCGCCGAAGTATGGCAGCCACCGGTAGAGGGTCTGATGCATGGCCTGTTTATCTTCCTGATTGGAGTAGTCATGATCCGTCTTATGCAGCGGTACCGCTCTTCTCATGCTCTCGATATCGTTGCGTCCGCCTCCCGCCGCACAGGAATCAATCATCATGTCCGGGAAGCGCTCTATCAGCAAATCCCAATATTGGTAGTAGCCCTGTGCATATTGATTTTCAGCCATTCCCATACGGCCCGCTGTGTTATGCGCATGAAAATTACCTGCCGGATTGATCCCATAGTCCTGTCTGTACAGCGATATGCTGCCTTCGATGAGAATCTCAGAGACGCGCCGGACCATCCAGTCTATAAAATGATCATTTCCGAAATCCGCGAGGTTGTCATCGAGCATATATTCCCGCGGAATGCCGTAGGTATCATCATGATCCTTCCAGTCAAGCCGTACAACCTCCGGTTCAAACCACAGAAGCGTCTTTACCCCATGTTCGGCCCCGTAATCGCTGATTGCCTGAAACTTAGAAGGAAACCGTATGGTATCCACCATCCACGTTCCGGTGTGAAGCCATGTCGAAAGCTGCTCCCGGCCCGTACGGAAATACCAGCCCGCGTCCATCCACCAGTACGATATGGGCACACCGTTCTCAATATATTTTTCCATAGCGGCAATCTGATTCTGATCCGTTGCATCCTTCATTTCATCGTACATCCATGAGGTGCCGCCGGATATATGCGGTTCAAATAGATCTCCGTCAATCCGTCTCATATTGCAGTCAATAAACCAGCGGCGCCATAAATTCATGGCCCGATCCTCATCCCGGCCTTCATATTCCAGGAACACCGCCAAAGGCGTCCGTATCCGTTCACCCGGCGCAAGATAGGAGGAAAAGGTCTCCTGTCCCGCCCGGAAGCAAACGGACTCTTTGCCATTTTCTCCGCTTTCATAAGTAAAAGAAGCGCCCCACATAATCGGCCAGCCCAACGCGGCAAAGGTACCGCCGTCTCCGTATTCAATATTAAAATACGGAAAATAATTGTACGTAGAACGCCCGGTAGGCGGTGTCATATGGATGTTCCCTTCGGTTTTTAGATCAAAGCAATACGGCCCATACGGCCCCTTGTCTTCCATGCCGCCGTCTCCGTAAATTCCTTTCAGCACGGGAGAGGCACCAGCAAACACAAGATCCGCGCATTTCAGGTTTTCCAGCACCGCAGAATTTCCTTTCCCTTTGTTTTCAAAATAAACAGTCCATTCATAGGCACAATAGTCCGGATAAATTGCCATTCGCAGCGTTACCCGCAGATCGTCTCTGAAGCGGAGAAGGATTTCTGTCGTTATTTTTTTACCGACCTCCTCCGTCTTTCTGGACAGCTCCTGAAAATCCTTTCCAAACCCCCTGTAATTATGTCCGCCATAGGTAAAGGACACCGGCAGGCCGGACAAATCGCTGAGATACATTTCATACTTGTGCATGATTGCTTTCTTCCGTTCCATACTCTGATAAACCCCGTTTCCTTTCTCTGATCCGTAATATAATATTCATCTGAATATATAAAATCGCCCGTGCAGGATGTCATAACAGCCATATATCGCCTTTTCCTCAATCGTCAATACGTATGACGGTTATATTTTATAAAATATATGTTTTGGAAAATAGACCGTATTTTTATTCATAAGCATTGCAAAAATTATTTTCAGGCGGAATTACCCGGCAGGCGGAATTGCCGTAAAAATTTTTATGTTATATAATCAAGCAAGCGATAACACTACAAACGCACGGATACGCGGGAAGCGGAGGGACGGATATGCTATATGATTTGCATCTGGAAGAATTTTTTGCTCAATACAACGAGGGAGAACAGATTTATCAGCATTATATGCAGAATCAGGACCTGTCTGTCATAGATCCGACATATATTCTGGAACACGGAATGTATATCCCGGAAATATCCGGCCCTCCCCAATTGATCAGCGAGCAGGTCTTCGACGATGCGGATAACATAAAAATCATCAAGCACGCCTGCTATATGCCACCCTTTCAGCACAGCCATACATTTTTTGAACTAATCTATGTGCTCTGCGGGTACTGCGATAATCAGGCGGACGGCAATTGCCTGCGCCTGGAAACCGGAGACTTTTGTATCATGGCGCCGGGAACAAATCATATGCTCCGTGTGTTCAGCGATAGTATTGTAATCAATATTCTGATCAGAAGAAGTACCTTCAATGAAACCTTTTTTGATCTGCTTTCCGAAAAAAGCGTGCTGTCCGACTTTTTCTGGAGCGCACTGTTTGAAAAAAGCGCCGTACCTTATACGGTATGCCGGTCTCGGGATGACAGCGTATTGCATAACGCAATTGAACTGCTGATTGATGAGGGCGCCCGGGGAAAAGATAATTACACCAGGAAAATTAAAGAAAACCTCATGCGCGCCATCTTCGGCTATATGATCAGAAGCCATTCCAGCAATTTTGAATTTCCCTCTGTCCTTTGTTCACCCTCCAAAAGCATAAATGAGATTCTTTCTTATATGCAGGAGCATTATACCTCCGTACGGCTGTGTGATCTGGCAGCGCGTTTTCATTATACGGTTCCTTATTTAAGCAAGCGGATCAAAACCGAAACCGGTCTGGGTTTTTCGGAAATTCTGAACAATATCCGGATTAAAAACGCCTGTGCGCTCTTAAAGGGAACCGACCTGTCGGTACAGGAAATCGCCCTCCGTTCCGGCTTTCATAAATCTGACGTTTTTTATAAAATGTTTCGGAAGCGCACCGGCATTTCTCCGAAGGAATACCGTACACGAAATAGAAATCGGTCAGTCCCGCCGCGGCCTTAAAAGCAGCAACAGACGGCTGGCAGGAAGCTTCTCTCGCAGGCGATTGACTGATTCTCTTCTCCTACCGAAATTCTCTGCCCGAGCAATTGAATACGTTCTGCGGATTTGATATGATTCATGTAAAATAAGCATGAAACGGAGTGCCCTCTATGATTACCATCCATGAAATAGGCTGGAACTATAAACATCCAAACGATATGCTGTCGGTCAGGTTCGAGCATGGCACACCCACCTATCTCCTTGTTCTGTTCCGCTCGCCCACTACTGCCGTAATTGCGGGCAGCTCCCTTTCCATTGCTCCGCCGGCCTGCATCCTGTACGAGCCTTTTACACCGCAGATCTATTACCCCACGCATTACAAAAGCGATCCCGGCGGTTTTTGGACGAACGATTATATTCATTTTGCCGGAGAGGACGTAAAAACGTATGTCTCCGCCATCGGGATTCCCTTTAATACCGTGATCAAGCTGGATTCCCATGAGGCGCTTTGCAACGAGATTAAGGAGCTGGCGGAAATTGTCTGGGCAGCCGACCGCCTCGAAACGCATTCCGCCCTTACGCCTTTTAAAACCGACAATAAAATGCGGGGCATTTTACTTTTACTGGCAGAAAAATCCCTGCTTCCCGCAGAGGTGCCGGAACTGCTGGACATCAATCCCGCCATACTGTATGACATCAAGGCAACCCGGACGTATGTGATGGAACATATCCATATCGATTGGAATGTTGCGCGCATGGCAGCCCACGCCAATGTGAGCGCATCTTATTTTCATAAGATTTACAAGAAACTTTTCGGCATTACTCCAAACCAGGATCTCAATCGCAGAAGGCTTGAACGGGCCAAATATTACCTCGGCTGTACGGACTATACGATCCGGGAAATCGCCGGACTCTTAGGGTATAAAAACGAATATTATTTTATTCGCTTTTTTTCCGGGCACACCGGCCTTACGCCGGGCCGCTACGCCCGCATGCGGAATCAAAATGAAACCAGTAATATCCTGTATATCAACGAACGGCCTTTATGATCGGCAGGTCCTGTGAGGATCGCGCCTTTCACTTGATATAGCGCCACGTTTCGAGATATGCGTCTATGTTCATATTGCGTTCCGCTGAATAGGAGATCCGATTTTCCCCGCCGTCCGTGCAAAGCAGTGCGGAATCAATTTCATAATGATAATAGCTGCCGCCGGAAGCTTGCGCCGTAAAGGCCTCTTTCCCGTTGATCAATACCGTGACCGCGCTGCGGCAGCGAAGCAGAAGCCCATAGCGAAGGCCGGACTCCGGAACTGCCGCAAAAACATGTTCCTCAATATGCGCCGTTTCCTGTTTCTGCCATGCCGTGGTGATCAGTCCGTTGTCTGACAGTGCGAGTTCTGCAATCGCCGGACGTTCGCTGAACCTTTCACTGTAGAAAAACGTGGTGTACACCTTCCCGTCGTCTGTTATAAACAGATTATTGTGCCCGCCGTACTGCAGCAGCAGTCTGCGTTCCCCGTAAGGTCCGTACAAATTTTCTGAAACGGCATACATACTGTCATACGTCACATAGGTACTGCCGTCCTCCCGGATATGGGTGTTGTAAACAGCGGAAGTCAGATAGTATAACCCCTCATATTGAAAAATAGAACAGCCCTCAAAGCCGATGGAGCAGCCGCTTTCACTGGCAAGCAGCTTCGGCGTTTCCGCGGCTGCCGTCAGAGAATCATTCATGCGGGCAATACGGCCGTCAGAGTATACCGCGTACACGCTGCCGTCCTCGTCCTGAAACAAAGAACCGTCAATATAGTCAAACATAGGCCGATCCGAAACATCCTCATAGGGTCCCTCCGCACGGCCGCTGGTACTTCTTAAGACAGATGATGTCATGGATCCCCAGCCCAAGGAATAGATGATATAATACGTACCGTTAATATAACTAATTTCCGGCGCCCAAACCGGCCGGTCGCCGCTGCTCAGCACGCCCTGCTGCCAGGTTCCGTCCCTTTCGAGGTTCCAGACAGCACCGAGATCTGTCCACTCCGTCAGGTCCTCAGAGCGGTATACATGGATTTCATTGGTATTGCGCCAGTCGGACGGACAGTAGGTACCTGTCATGTAATACGCATCAGGCCCGTTTAAAATATACGCGTCCCGCAGATGTACATCCGCAATCGGCTCTGCCGGCGGCTGCTCGCCGCCGAAAACAGGCTGTGTCTGAGACAGCTTATACGCTGAAGCCGCGCTGAATAAAACCGCTGTATCCGAACTGATATTCCGCAGCGGAAACTCCACCGTAATTCCATAGTACGTGCCGGCGGTAAAATGCATTCCGTCATGATAGGCCTCCTTGCGCAGTTCACCGTAAACGATTGTAATCTGTGCTGCCGCGCCGCTGATACGAAGCTGCTGTCCGCCGCTTTCCGCAAAGCAGATAAAGCCTTCATACCGTACGCAGCCATTGCCTCCGTACAGTGCCGGAGGGAGGTCCTGCAGCGCACCGATATCCGGAGCCGTTACCGACAGCACTTCCGTAGCAAAGGTATTGTTTTCATATACGGTGAGCTTTACACCTGCCTGTTTTTGCTGGTAATCTTCCATCAGCTGCATTTCTTCATCTGTGTAGTGAAGCTGTGCGTCTACGCAGCTTGTTCCCGCAGTGGCTGCGGGGGGCTTGGGATCCCCGCAGCCGCCGAGTGTGACAGCCATCGTTAAAAATGTAATCGCCAAATTGATTTCTCCTTTTCTCCGCTTACGCATGTTTTCTCCTCCTGAGAATCAGCAATACCCCTGCAATCACACAGGCCGCACAAGCGATGGAAGCAGCGATAATCCAAAACATCATGTTTCCATCACTGTTGTCCCCGCTGTCCGGCGGTGTTACAGAGGGACTGACGCCGGCC
>ERZ779746.1132-NODE-1132-length-11021-cov-2.949936_pt1 | contig 11021 bp, 10 predicted proteins | sample MGYA00511888_ERZ779746 | MGnify/ENA primary metagenome ERZ779746 (study PRJEB29588, sample SAMEA1964695) | human gut metagenome | biome: human gut; feature: human-associated habitat; material: faeces | place: Denmark | collected 2008/2010 ... | reverse complement strand
AAGAAAACGAAAATGTTTTAGAAAAATATGGAAGAAACATTACTGAACTTGCTAAGGCAAGAAAAATAGATCCTGTTATAGGAAGAGATGAAGAAGTTAGAAGTATTACGCGTATATTATCAAGAAAAACAAAAAATAACCCTGTTTTAATTGGAGAACCAGGTGTTGGTAAGACTGCTATTGTTGAAGGTTTAGCTAATAGAATAGTTAAAAATGATGTTCCAGAAAGTTTAAAAAATAAAACAATTTGGGAGCTTGATATGGCTAGTTTAGTAGCAGGTGCTAAATATCGTGGTGAATTTGAAGATAGATTAAAAAAAGTATTAAATGAAGTTAAAAAAAGTGAAGGTAATATAATTATGTTTATTGATGAAATTCATATGATTGTAGGTACTGGAGCAGTTGAAGGAGCAATGGATACAGGAAACATTTTAAAACCAATGTTAGCACGTGGTGAAATTCATGTAATCGGAGCAACAACTTTAAATGAATATAGAAACTATATTGAAAAAGATGGAGCTCTTGAAAGAAGATTTCAAAAAATAATTGTCCATGAACCAACTGTTGAAGATACAATTACAATTCTTCGTGGATTAAAACAAACTTTTGAAGTTCATCATGGAGTTACAATTGAAGATAAAGCGTTAGTAAGCGCCGCAACTTTATCAAATAGATATATAACAGATAGATATTTACCAGATAAAGCAATAGATCTTGTTGATGAAGCGTGTGCTACCATTAGAGTACAAATGGACTCTGTACCAACTTCTTTAGATGAAGTAAGAAGAAATATAATGCGTCTTGAAATAGAAAATGAAGCTATAAAAAAAGAAAAAGATGAACTTTCACTTGCTAGAAAAGATGAAATATTAAAAGAATTAAATATTTTAAAAGAACAAGAAAAAGAATTAACTTTATCTTGGGAAAAAGAAAAAGAATTAAATGATAAAATAAAAACAAAAAATGAAGAATTACAAAAAGCAATATACGAACTTGAAAAATCTGAGAATAATTATGATTTAGAAACAGCAGCAAGATTAAGACATGGTGTAATTCCAAGTTTAGAAAAAGAACTAAAAGAACTTAATAATGCTAATGAAACTAGATTATTAAGTAACGTTGTTAATAGTGAAAGTATAGCAAGTGTTATTTCTCGTTGGACTTCTATTCCAATAGCAAAACTTGTAAGTAGTGAAAAAGATAAATTATTAAGTCTTGAAGATAATTTAAGAAAACAAGTTATGGGACAAGATAATGCTCTTCATTTAGTAAGTAATGCTATTATAAGAAGTAGAAGTGGAATTAAAGATCCAAATAGACCAATTGGTTCATTTATCTTCCTTGGCCCAACTGGAGTTGGTAAAACAGAAGTTGCTAAGGCATTAGCAGAAGAACTTTTTGATGATGAAAAACATATGATAAGAATTGATATGAGTGAATATATGGAAAAATTTAGCGTATCAAGATTAATTGGTTCTCCTCCAGGATATGTTGGATATGAAGAAGGTGGAGAATTAACAGAAAAAGTAAGAAGAAATCCTTACAGTATAATTCTTTTTGATGAAATAGAAAAAGCTCATCCCGAAGTACTTAACTTACTTCTTCAAATCTTAGATGATGGAAGATGTACTGATTCACAAGGTAGAACAGTAGATTTTAAAAATACAATTATCATAATGACATCAAATGTTGGAAGTGAATATATTTTAGAAGGTAAAGAAGATAAAGTATTAGATGAACTTCATAACTATTTTAAACCTGAATTTATTAACAGAATTGATGAAGTAATTGTATTTAATAAATTAACTAAAGATGTTTTAAAAGATATTTTAAATAAAATAATTAAAGAAGAAGAATTAAGATTAAAAGATTTAAATATTAAAATTAATCTTGATGATAAAGCTATTAACTATTTTGTTGATAATGGTTATGATGAATTTTATGGTGCAAGACCTTTAAAAAGACTTGTAGCTAAAACACTTGAAACATTCTTAGCTAAAAAAATTATTAATAATGAAATTAAATATGGTGATGTTATTAACATTACATATGACAATGAAATAAAAATTAAGTAGACAAATTTTGTCTACTTTTTGTATAATTTAATAAAGGAGGTATTAATATGATAGAAAACAAACATTTAGGAGCTTATGGAATAGTCATTAAAGATGAAAAAATATTACTTATAAAAAAATGTCGAGGGCCTTATCTTGGTAAACTTGATTTACCAGGTGGAACAGTAGAATTTTGTGAAAGAGTAGAAGATACTTTAAAAAGAGAATTTAAAGAAGAAACAGGCTTAGAAATAACAAACTATAAACTATTTGATGTTGATTCTGTTACTGTGGATTGGCAAGATGATGATAAATTAATAAGAACACATCATATTGGAGTATTTTACAAAGTATTAGATTATAATAACGAAATTAAAAAAGAAATAAAAGCAGATGAAATAAATGATGATTCCCTTGGAGCAGAGTTTTTTGATATAAATAGTTTATTTAAAAATAATTTATCTTTAATAGCAATATTAGAATTAGAAAAATTAGGATATAAATTAAAATGAATATCCAAGAAGAATTATTTAAATTACAAGATTTAAATTATAGAAACTTTACATCAAAACTAATACCTAATATTAATAAAGATGTTATAATCGGAGTAAAAATACCATTAATAAGAACTTTAGCTAAAAAAATAAACTTTGAAGATACAATTAAATTTATAAATGATTTACCACATAAATATCATGAAGAAAATATCCTCCATACTTGTTTAATGAATATTTATATAAAAGATTTAGATACATATTTAGAATATTTAGATAAGTTTTTACCATATATAGATAATTGGGAAGTATGTGACACTTTAAATCCTAAAATATTTAAAAAAGATTATAATAAAGTTCATAAATATTTACTTAATATATTAAAAGATAAAAGAACTTATTATAAAAGATTTGCTATTGTTAGCTTATTACAATTTTATTTAGGGAATAACTTATATAAAAAAGATTTAATAACTTTAAGTAAAATTAAAAGTAATGATTACTATGTTAATATGGCTATTAGTTGGTATTATAGTGTTGCTTTAATAAAAAACTATGAAGAAGTTATACCTTTATTTGAAAATAAAACATTAGATAAATGGATACATAATAAATCAATTCAAAAAGCTATTGAAAGTTATAGAATTAGTGATGAAATAAAATCTTATTTAAGAAGTCTTAAAATTAAATAAAAGTTACATTTTTAATTAAATTGAATAGGTAGAAGACCTGTTCTTTTTTGTACTGTCTACTTTAAGCTTACCACTGCATAATGCAGGAGTGTTTAGTTTCGATAACTACTATGGCAGTTCTTTTTCTAGCCGCTCTTCGCGTCTTGTAATTTCCAATTAATAACCTACAGGGGTATTCATTGGAAAAGAATAAAATAGAAGAAGGATTATGAAAATAAGATTTAATTATTTACATAATCTTCTTTTTTTTATATAATAGTCTTATAAAGAATAGGGGAATGATTTATGAAAACATTAACAAAAGATGAACTTATAAAAATAAATAAATATTTTAATGCATGTAATTATTTAAGTGTGGCACAACTTTATTTACTTGATAATGTTTTACTTAAAAGACCACTTAGTATTAATGATATAAAACCTAAAGTAGTAGGTCATTTTGGAACAGTACCAGGACAAAATTTTATATATGTTCATTTAAATAGGATAATAAAAAAATATAAATTAAATATGATATATATTTCAGGACCAGGGCATGGGGGTAATGCTTTAACTTCAAATACTTATCTTGAAGGTAGTTATTCTAAAATATATCCTGAAATAACTGAAGATTATGAAGGATTAAAGAAATTTTGTAAACAATTTTCTTTTCCTGGGGGAGTATCAAGTCATGTATCTCCTGAAACACCTGGGTCAATTCATGAAGGTGGAGAACTTGGTTATAGTTTAAGTCATGCTTTTGGAGCAGTACTTGATAATCCAACGTTAATTGCAGCTTGTGTCGTGGGTGATGGGGAAGCTGAAACAGGACCACTTGCTTGTTCTTGGAATGCAATTAAGCTTATAAATCCTAAAAAAGATGGTATTGTTTTACCAATAGTTCATTTAAATTCTTATAAAATAGCTAATCCTACGATTATGGGAAGAATGACTAATGATGAGATTACTTCATATTTTAAAGGACTTGGTTATAAAACATATTTTGTATGTGGAAAAGAACCATTACTTATGCATGAAGAAATGGCTAAAACTTTAGAGTTGGTTTTAAAAGATATAAGAAAAATAAAAAATGGTAACAGTAGTTTATATCCTGTTGTTATTTTAAAAACACCAAAAGGATGGACTGGTCCTAAAAAGGTTAATGATTTACCTGTAGAAAATAGTTTTAGATCACATCAAGTACCATTAATTGTGGATAAAGACCATTTAGAAAATATAAAAGAACTTGAAAAATGGTTAAAAAGTTATCATCCTGAAGAATTATTTAATGAAGATGGAAGTATAAAAGAAGATTTAAAAAGTTTAAGACCAGATGAAAAACATTTAATGGGACTTAATCCTAATACTAATGGGGGATTATTATTAAAAGAATTAAAAGTTCCAAGTTATAAAAAGTATGCTTTAAAAATTAAAACTCCAGGAGAAGTATATGCAAGTGATATGCTTGAACTTGGTAAGTTTATAAAAGATATCGTAAAGTTAAATCCTGATAACTTTAGAATATTTGGTCCTGATGAAGCGTTATCTAATAGATTAAATCATGTGTTTGAAGTAACTAACAGAAGTTTTGATGGAAGAATACTTAAAACAGATGAATATTTAAGTCCAGATGGAAGAATAATTGATTCAATTTTATCAGAACATTTATGTGAAGGACTTCTTGAAGGATATATTTTAACAGGAAGACATGGGTTTATTCATAGCTACGAAGCTTTCATAAGAATAATTGATTCAATGGCTAGTCAACATGCTAAATGGTTAAAAGTAAGTAATAGTCTTTCTTGGAGAAAAGAAATATCTAGTTTAAATTATATTTTAACAAGTCATGTATGGCAACAAGATCATAATGGTTATACTCATCAAGATCCAGGATTTTTAAATCATTTAGCTACAAAGAAAGCTGATACAGTTAGAATGTATCTACCAATTGATACAAATACTTTGTTATCTTGTTTTAATCACTGTATAAAATCAAAAAATTATATAAATGTAATTATTGCATCAAAACATTTAAGACCACAATATTTAAGTTATGAAGAAGCAAATCTTTTATGTGAAAAAGGAATAAAAGAATTAGATTTTATTTCATGTAAAACAAAAGATCCTGATATAGTTATGGCTTGTTGTGGTGACACCCCAACACTAGAAGTAATATGTGCTACTAAAATAATGAGGAAATATTTAAAAAATATAAAAATAAGGGTAGTAAATGTTATTGATTTAATGAAATTACAAACTTCTAAAATGCATCCTCATGGTTTAACAAATAAAGAATATGATTCAATATTTACAAAAGATAAACCAATTATTTTTGCTTTCCATGGTTATCCTAATTTAATACATGAATTAACTTATAAAAGAACAAATAAAAATCTTCATGTAAAAGGTTATATTGAAGAAGGTACAATAACAACTCCATTTGATATGAGAGTTCAAAATAAGATAGATAGATATAATCTTATCTTAGATGCTTTAAAATATCTTGATGAAACAAGTGATACTAAAAAACTTAAATTATATTGTAAAAATATTTTAAAAAAACATGAAAAATACATAAAAGAATATGGTAAAGATATTGAAGAAGTAGAAAACTTTAAAATATAAAAAACACAGAATTAATCAATCTGTGTTTTTTCATGTTTAATTTCTTCCCAAGCTAAATCTTTTTTAACCAATGCTTTTATAAAACAATAAATATATGTTGATAAAAATATAGGATTATATAAACAAGATAATATTTTATATTTTAAGCTCATATTAAGTTTATTATTTTCTTTTAATATTACATAAAAAGTTAATCCTGCAAGAAGTAAATATACTACTAATAAAATATTAATACAACTTTTAAATGTTGTAAAAAATAAGTTATTACTTTTTATTAAGTAATGAATTGATAAACTAAAATTAGAAATAAGTAAAATAGCAATACCAATTATTATAAATAGATAGGGTATTATTCCCATAAGTTTTGAATAATCATCTTTTATATCTTTTAATCTTGTTTTTCTCGCTTCTAAAAAACCTTTAACCCATCTAGTTCTTTGTTTAATAGAGTCTTTCATTTTTGTAGGTTGTTCGTCATAAAATATAGCATTTTTATTATAATAACTTGATATATTATTAGCTTCAGCATATAAAGTTAATTCATAATCTTCAGTTAAAGAATGAAAAGGATAACCATTTAATTTTTCTACTAATTCTCCACTTATATAAAAACCAGTTCCTGAGATTATCATTGATTTATGCATATGATTATTATATTCATTAAATAAAGTATTCATAAAAGAAAAAGTAAGACCAGAACAAGAACTAATAATATTAGAAGAATTTTTAATGTTTCTATAACTTGTTGCAATATCATATCCTTTTTTATAAGTTTTAAGCATCTCACTTATAAAATTTTTACCTAATATATTATCAGCATCCATAATAAAATATAAATCATAATGCTTTTTCTTTAATATATTTTTTAAACATTCATCTAAAGCATAGCCTTTTCTTCTTCTATTTTCAATATTTTTTCTTACATAAATATTTCCACCATATTCTTTTACGATTTTAACAGTTTCATCTTTTTTATCTTCTACGATTACATATACATTATCCATATTAGGATTTTGTAATTTAATACTATCTAATAAGTTTTTTATTACTTTTGATTCATTTCTAGCAGGTATAATTATAGCATATTCATCTATTGTTCTTTTTTTTAGATTTTGTTTTCTTGTATATTCAAATATAAAAGATAATAAAAATAATGTAATTCCAATTGAAATAAGAATAATACTTATTACATATATTGCATGCATACTTAATTTTCACTTCCTTATTTAAAAATCATATTGTTGTATGTTTTCTTTAATCTTTCATCATCATAATATTTATCTAAAAACTTTCCATAGTGAGTAAATGGTTTAACATCATTTCTTCTAAAGTTTTGTCTAATAACGGCAGAAAATGATATAAACATATTTAAACACATTAATATAACTATAAATGGCATAACTTTATTTCCGATATCTTTTGGTATTTTTTCAATTGAATTTGATAAAAATGGATAAATAATATAAACAAATATAACCCCAAGAAGCCCCCAAAACATCATAAAGATAATTGTTGTTCTTCCATTTATGTTTAATAATTTTTGTGAGTAGTCCCATGATACGGAATTAGTAAATGTTTCTTGTAAAAAACTTACTAAATATTCAACAATACCACCTGCTAAAGATGTGTATAAAAAAGTTTTAAAAACAGGTTTTTCTGTTTTAGCAAATAAAGCCATAATAACAGCACCAAAGCCATATACAGGACTAAATGGTCCATATAAAAGACCTCTTCTTGGTTCGATATGAAATTCACCATTTATTAAGAATCTAAAGAAATTTAAAATAAGTTCTTCATATATAACACCAAAAATACATCCGATTATAAAGATTAAAAATAATTTATAAAAACAAAAACCCTCGGCGAATTTTTCTTCTTTTTCAATTTCATTAGACATACAACTACTCCTTAAGTATGTATTTAGTATAACACAAGTCAAATAAAAAAAGAAATAATTTTACTTATTTCTTTGAAAAAATATTACATATAATTATCTTTTCTTACTTCCATAAAACTTTGTGGATGCTTACATACAGGACAAATATCTAGTGCTTCATTACCAAAATAAACATGACCACAATTTCTACAAATCCACATTTTTTCACCATCTTTTTTAAATACACGATCATCTTCAATGTTTTTAAGTAATCTTAAATATCTTTCTTCATGTTCTTTTTCAATTTTACCAACGGCATCAAAAAGATAGGCAAGTTCATCAAATCCTTCTTCTTTAGCAGTTTTAGCAAAATCTTCATACATTGTTGTCCATTCATAATTTTCACCACTTGCGGCATCTTTTAAATTAGTTTTTGTTTCAGGAATAATTCCTTCATGTAAATATTTAAACCATAATTTAGCATGTTCTTTTTCATTTTTAGCAGTTTCTTCAAAGATTTCAGCGATTTGTTCGTAACCATCTTTTCTTGCTTGTGATGCATAATAATCATATTTATTTCTAGCTTGGCTTTCTCCTTTAAAAGCTTCCATTAAGTTTTTTTCTGTTTTTGTTCCTTTTAATTCCATAATTTACCTCCTAGTAATATTATAAAAAGTTATTAACTTTTTTGTCAATAACTTATTTTCTATATTTTAATTCACCCATACGAGAAGTAGGAACAAATCCATCTTCTGCATCGATTACATCAAGAATTCTATTAACGACAGTGGCACAAGTAAGTTTTACTGTATCAGGTTTTGTTATAACCATATTTGTTGTAGGTTCTCCATACACAGTCCAAATATTTTGGTCAACATCAGTTTTAGAATATACTTTTCCAATACATTCAATTTCAAGAGTTATTCCTTCTTTAGTAATAGTAGATACAACGGCACTCATACCAGTTGCATATCCTTTTTTAATAGTCATATTAAGTGTTTTTGAAACTAAATTCTTTTTGTATGTAATTGGAACACATTTTTGATTTTGACTAACAACAGTTAATCCTAATTTATCACATAACCATCCAGTTGTATTCCACATATAAGATGGTAAGAATTCTCCTTTTTTAATTAATTTTTTTCTAGCTTCTTCATCAATATTATCACTGCTTGCAACATCTTTTTCAAACTCTTTTAAAGTAAGACCAGCACCATGTGCTTTAGCAAGAGCAATACCATAGTCTTCAACATTATAAGAAGAACTACCCTTAATCTTAGTTATTTTATCAGTTGCCCCAGCAATAGTATAAATAAGATTTCCCCAGAAAGCATCTTGATAACCACTTCCTGTTATTGTACAGTGATTCTTTTTTGCAAGTTCATCAATTTTTTTAGTAATTGTAGGACTTGAATTGAATGGATAAAAAGCCTCTTCACATGTTGTAATAGCATTAATTCCAAGTTTAGCACATAACTCTAAACTTTCTTCAATATCTTTCATTAAACTCATTGTTGTAATAATACAAATATCAGGTTTTGTTTTTTTCATCATTTGTTCTGCTTCAAGAGGACTAACAATAGTAACATTTAAGTTTTCTCCTTTTAAAACAGTAGAAACATCTTTACCAATTAAATCTGGATTAACATCAACTGCTCCCACTAAGGTATAACCTTTTTCCATAGCGTATTTCATTGTGTATATAGACATTTTTCCACATCCATATTGGACAAATTTAATATTTTTCTTTTTCATAAATTAATTCCTTTCTTATTCTATATATATATTATAAAGGATTTTCTAATAAATTTGTATAATTTAGACAAAGATTTACAATTTTTAACAAAAAAAGAAGTCGTACCCCCTGAAAGGACGACTTCAATAAAAAGAATAAAAAGGGGTTGGCTAGTGTGATACTAGCAGCCAATTTAACTTATAACATTTATGCCAATAAGTTCAATTGGTGCCTACTATAATAATCGAAAAGCCTTTGAAAGTCAACTTATTTTTAAAAAAATTTTAAAAAAATAAAAAATATTGAACTTTTTAAATCAAAATGATATTATATATATATAAAATAGATAGAAAAAATGAGGTTTTTTATGAAATTAAAAAGAATTACAATTATTGTGGGGTTAATTTTACTTTTACCATTAAATATTAAAGCACTAACAGCAAAACTAGTTTGTGAAGATAAAAAAATATATATTAATAGTGATGTTACATGTAAATTATTTATAAATCCGGAAGGAAGTTTAATATCTAGTTTTAAAGCTGATATTACATATCCAAATGATATAAAACTATCAGGAATTCAAACATCATGGATTGATTCATCAACAAGTAATAAAATTGATATGAAAATGCAAACATCTACAGGGAATGAAGGTATTACAAGCGAAACAGAAATTGCTACTTTAAAGTTCAAAACAACTACTTCATATGGAGATAAACAAATAAAATTAAGTGGTGGTGATTTACCAAGTGTTGATATTTCTTCTATTCATGTTATATCTAATGAAAATAGATTAAATAGTCTAAATGTAATTGGTGAAAATATTAAATTTGATAAAAATACAAATATATATACTGCTAAATACAATGGAAAAGAAACAAGTAAAATCTCTTGATGAAATTGTTGATTTTATTAACAAAATTGGATTATCAGTGAGCCATAATTGTGCACTTGATAGGGCAAATACTTTATCATCTCAACTTACAAACGAGGGTTTATATGTGGTATCCATTTATAACAAGCGTTCATTTAAAGGAAAAACAAAATCTGTACTAAACCCTGAGAGAGAGTGGATTATAGAAAAAACGCAATGCCAGCACTGGTAACAAAAGAACAATTCGACTTATTACAAGAAATGTCAAAAAAAGCTCGCAAAATTCGGAATACATCCGCGAATACTACTAACAATAAGCTACTAGTCAATATACCTGATAAATTCTATAGTGCGAATTGTAGAGGCAAAATTATATCCTCTGGAAAACATTATACATGATCCAATTACAACAGTTATGGTAAAAAGGGCTGTAGAGCTTCTAGTTTCTGCGTAAATAGTGAATGGCTAGACTCTAAACTTGAAAAGGAAACAATTAAATTAATACTCAATGAAAAAACGACTCAAGTATTATATGAGCAATATATAAATAAACATGGGAAAAAGGTAGATATGGACGACAACAAGGTTGAAATATCATACCTTCAAAAAGCCTTGAAAAAGAAAAAACAAGAAGAAGCTAATCTGTTGAATATAATTGCAAACGAAAATTTTATTGGAGTAGCATTGAATGC
>ERZ779746.1130-NODE-1130-length-11024-cov-3.996718_pt1 | contig 11024 bp, 10 predicted proteins | sample MGYA00511888_ERZ779746 | MGnify/ENA primary metagenome ERZ779746 (study PRJEB29588, sample SAMEA1964695) | human gut metagenome | biome: human gut; feature: human-associated habitat; material: faeces | place: Denmark | collected 2008/2010 ... | reverse complement strand
AACTCGCGACCCCGACCTTGGCAAGGTCGTGCTCTACCAACTGAGCTATTCCCGCATTCATCAAGCAATCAGTTAATCACTTGATTTTATTATCGTCTGGCAATCAGTGCCGCCGTTCGATGCGTTGCATTCTACTTACCTGGCGCGATGAGTCAACGATATTTTTCACCACTTTTGATCGTTTGCTGAAAATTGCGCCGAAACGATCACTGATCAAGCAAATCTGCACGCGCAGCGCTCAAATATTGCAACATTGACCACAGAGTCAGTACCGCAGCCACAAAGAAAAGTGCAATACCGGCGTACTCAACCCAAATGTTCGGACGCCACAGCAGCCAGGCCAACGCCACCATCTGGGCCGTGGTTTTCACTTTCCCAATCCAGGAGACAGCCACGCTACTGCGTTTACCCAACTCCGCCATCCATTCGCGTAGCGCAGAAATAATAATTTCACGGGCGATCATCGTTGCCGCCGGTAAGGTCACCCACCAGCTGTGATAATGCTCGGTTACCAGCACCATGGCGATAGCCACGAGAACTTTATCTGCGACAGGGTCAAGGAAAGCACCAAACCGGGTACTCTGGTTCCAGCGGCGTGCCAGAAAACCATCGAACCAGTCAGTCACCGCCGCGACGCAGAAAATGAGCGCGGCGGCAAACGGCGACCAGGTGACAGGCAGATAAAAGACCAATACAAAGAATGGGATAAGGATGACACGGAACAGTGTAAGCAACGTAGGGATATTAAATTGCATAATGACGGGTAACTATCTGTTGTCAGTAAGATTACCCCTATGTTGCTACAGAGACATCAATGTTTCAACGACCAGAAGATCTTTTCTGCCAGACCTTGCGAAATACCCGGCACTTTTGCAATTTCCTCGACGCTGGCGTTACGTAAACCTTGCAAACCGCCCATATATTTCAACAACATTTGCCGGCGTTTTGGCCCGACGCCTTCAATGGTTTCCAGGGAACTGGTATTTTTGACCTTCGCCCGTTTTTTACGGTGCCCGCCAATCGCGTGATCGTGTGATTCATCGCGAATATGCTGGATAACATGCAGCGCGGGAGAATCTGGCGGCAAACTGAATCCCTCACCTTCCGGCTCAAAGAACAGCGTTTCCAGCCCAGCCTTACGATCTGCTCCTTTGGCAACGCCAAGTAGCAGCGGATGATTTTTATCCCATGAGACATCCAGTTCGGCGAAGACATTTTTCGCCTGCGCAAGCTGGCCTTTGCCGCCGTCAATAAGGATCACATCTGGGATCTTACTGTCGTCGATAGCTTTACCATAACGCCGACGCAGCACCTGATTCATCGCCGCGTAATCATCGCCCGGCGTGATGCCAGTAATGTTATAGCGCCGATACTCCGCACGCAGCGGGCCGTTAGCATCAAACACCACACAGGAAGCGACGGTTTGTTCACCCATGGTATGGCTGATGTCAAAGCACTCCATCCGTTTCACTTCCGGCAATTTCAACACGCTGGCAAGCGCGGTCAGTCGCTGGTGAACGGTAGATTGCTGCGAAAGTTTGCTGGTTAAGGCCGTCGCCGCATTGGTGCGCGCGAGTTTCAGATAACGCGCCCGATCGCCGCGAGGTTTGCTTTGAACATTAATCTTGCGTCCCGCCAGTTCTGAAAGGGAATCGGCGAGCAGCGTTTTATCGCTAAGATTAAAATCGAGCAGGATCTCACCCGGTAAGGTGCGCATCTGGCTGCCTTGTAAATAGAACTGACCTACGAAGGTTTCTACCACCTCGCTCAGTTCCGTACCGCCAGGCACTTTCGGGAAATAGCTGCGGCTGCCGAGCACTTTGCCCTGACGAATGAACAATACGTGGACACAAGCCATGCCCGCATCGAACGCCACACCAATAACGTCGAGGTCGTCGCCGGTATTGGAAACGAATTGTTTTTCGGTGACGCGTCGCACCGCCTGAATTTGGTCGCGAATACGTGCCGCTTCTTCAAACTCCAGATTCTGGCTGGCAGTTTCCATACGACTAATGAGTTGCGTAAGCACCTGATCATCTTTGCCAGACAAAAACAGGCGCACATACTCGACCTGCTGAGCGTATTCTTCTTCACTCACCAGTCCTTCAACGCACGGTCCCAGACAGCGCCCTATCTGATATTGCAGACACGGACGCGAGCGATTGCGATAAACACTATTTTCGCACTGGCGAATGGGGAAAATCTTTTGCAGTAGCGCCAGTGTTTCACGTACGGCATAGCCATTCGGGAACGGGCCGAAATATTCACCTTTGGCATGCTTCGCACCACGATGCATCGCCAGACGCGGGTGGGTATCGCCACTCAGGAAGATAAAAGGATAAGATTTATCATCGCGTAGCAAAACGTTGTAACGCGGCTGATAGAGTTTGATGTAGTTGTGTTCCAGCAACAGCGCTTCGGTTTCTGTATGAGTAACCGTTACATCAATTTGCTGGATCTGGGCGACCAGCGCTTCGGTTTTGCGCGAAGCGAGGTTGCTACGGAAATAGCTGGAAAGCCGTTTTTTCAGGTCTTTCGCTTTGCCGACATAGATAACCGTACCACCAGCATCGTACATGCGATAAACGCCTGGCTGGCTGGTTACGGTTTTTAAAAACGCTTTTGCGTCAAACTGATCACTCACTGACTTGATAATGTCTCCGCATTACACAGACCATGGCGAATTGCCAGGTGAGTCAGCTCAACATCGCCATGAATGTTTAGTTTACTGAACATACGATAGCGGTAGCTGTTCACCGTTTTCGGACTGAGATTGAGCTGTTCTGAGATCTCATTGACCTTCTGGCCCTTGGTGATCATCAGCATAATCTGCAATTCACGTTCAGACAAACTGGCAAATGGGCTTTCTGTTTTTTCTGGTTCGATCTGGCTTAACGCCATTTGTTGAGCGATGTCAGAAGCAATGTAACGCTGCCCTGAATAGACAGAACGAATCGCACTCACGACTTCCTGCGGAGCCGCGCCTTTGCTGAGGTAGCCCGCAGCACCGGCCTGCATGACTTTCGCTGGTAAAGGGTTTTCTGTATGGACGGTAAGCATGATGATTTTGACATCAGCTGTGGAACGCGCGATTTTACGCGTCGCCTCAAGACCGCCAATGCCCGGCATACTCATGTCCATTAGCACCACGTCAACGGCATTTGTCCGGCACCACTTAACGGCGTCTTCACCGCACGATGCCTCACCGACGACTTTTATACCCTTTATATCTTCCAGAATGCGTCGTATCCCTGCGCGCACCAGTTCGTGGTCATCAACAAGTAGAACGTTGATCAAAGGAATATCTCCAGAAATAGGGATAACGCTACTGATAGTTAGTCATTCGTATATTAGCGGTTTTTATTGCAACTTTGAAACGTTAAAAATGGTGGGTATTCGATTTTTCTCTCGTTTTTGTCAATTCGATTGTCCACAGTTATGGTCACGCCCGTCACCAACGGCTTACCGGATCGTTTCACAGTAAGCCCTGCGATGAAATGTGACAAAAATTGACTTTATTCAGCAAAAATGAAAATCAGCCCGCTGAATATGTAACATTAATTAACCCGAACAATACGGGCAAAAAACATTCATGATAAAAATATTTATTGGTCATTATATTAACGTATTTTATAGCACTGCCGATATCACGCTCAAAAAACAACCACTGCTATTTTTAGCAAAGCTTATGGTATACTCCGCCGCCTTAACATTTTTCACCGCAAATTTTCATTGTAACATGACGAGGAAAATAAATGAGTACGCCTGATTTTTCTACTGCCGAGAATAATCAAGAACTGGCAAATGAAGTCTCCTGCCTGAAAGCGATGCTGACGCTGATGCTGCAGGCGATGGGACAAGCTGACGCGGGCCGCGTGATGTTAAAGATGGAAAAACAGCTTGCGCTGATCGAAGACGAAACCCAGGCTGCAGTATTTTCCAAAACGGTTAAGCAAATTAAACAAGCCTACCGTCAGTAATATAAAACCGGCTGAGAGCGTGCCTTTCAGCCGGTTTTTGCATCTGGCACGCAGAAAGAAAAGCGATCAAATTAAGCCAGTAGCGGCCGCGTAACAGGCCACCTGGGTCTTATTTGGTGCATTGATTTTTTTCTGCATGTTTTTCTGATGGAAATTGACCGTATTCTCAGAGATTGACAAAATCATCGCTATCTCTGCTGATGTCTTCCCTTCCGCCGTCCATTTCAAAATTTCTTTTTCGCGCTTGCTGAAATTCATCTCTGGCGTCATCACTATTTCATCATTTAAACGCATCAGAGCCATCAGACTTTCGCGCACCAGTAACTGCATTTTTAATTGCAGTTCATCACTAAGAATGGGTATTTCGCGCGCGCTGCTACGGGAAAAGGACAAAAAGCCCAGCGCCCGGTTTGGCAGCATTAAATACTGAGTGACACCGCGGCGTAAACCATGTGCGCGCGCGGCTTCCCATAACGGCTGTGCTTCGCTGAATAAGTCATCATTCCACATTAAATGGCCCTGACTAAAGTTTTCAGGGTTCAGCACCGGATCAATTGCGAGAAAGTTTTTTGCCTGATAATAACTAACCCACGCCTCAGGGTAATTGGTGTAGAAAGCCACTTTAGGTCGCGTGAATGGTACCGGGTGGCGAACACATAACGAATAGTAATCGTACTCCAGCTGCTGAGCCTGAAACTCTATTTCATGGTAGACCTCTTCTGCGGCCTCCATCCTCTGAAAACGCAACAGCATCGTGCGACGCCAGCTGAAAAAATCCTTATCCTGCATAGTAAACCGCAACGCCCCTGAGAGTGAGTATCATTTATAATGATAATTCAAACTATCACATAAATAAGATTTATATATAATTTATATTATTCAGGCAATGAATTACTTTTGCAAGCCATCGCATTCTCTTATGTTATTAATGAGTTATGCTGATTTGTTAAGCAGTTTTATCAGGCTTGAAATGGCGTCCAGCCCCGACAGGTGAATCGTCGGGGCTGATTTTTTCTTATTATTGCAGCAGAAACTTCTCGAGGAACTGGCGGGTGCGAGGCTGCTCGGGATCGGCAAATAACGCTTTTGCGGCCCCCTGCTCGACTATCCGCCCCTGGTCCATAAAGATCGCCCGGTCCGCAACATCCCGGGCAAAGCTCATTTCGTGCGTCACAATCACCATCGTGCGCTTTTCCTGCGCCAGCTGACGGATGGTGTTCAGGACTTCGCCCACCAGCTCTGGATCCAGCGCCGACGTTGGCTCGTCAAACAAAATCACCTCAGGACGCATTGCCAGCGCACGTGCAATCGCAACACGTTGCTGTTGACCGCCAGACAAACGACGTGGATAGCTGGTTTCTTTACCGGCCAGCCCAACTTTCGCCAACAGCTCGCGAGCGCGCGCCGTGGCCTCTTCTTTCGGTTCGCCTTTGACGATCACCGGCCCTTCAATAATGTTTTCCAGCACCGTACGATGCGGAAACAAATTAAAGTTCTGGAAGACAAACCCGACGTGCTGACGCAACTGGCGAATCAGCGATTTTTGCTGACTTAATGAACGTGCAGTATCAATAGTGATATCGCCAACGGTGATCGTTCCCGCTTCCGGTTGTTCCAGCAGATTTATGCTGCGTAGCAACGTGGTTTTGCCGGAACCACTCGGACCGATAATTGCCACCACTTCGCCAGGCTTTACCTCGAGGTCGATACCGTGCAGCACCGTCTGACCGTGAAATTTTTTCACCAGGTTCTTAACTTCAATGGCACTCATTTTGGTTCTCTCTCCTGGCGATTAAGTTGATTCTCAAAATGGTTCTGCAACGTCGATAATACTGTCGCCATGATCCAGTAGATGAGCGAAGCCGCCAGGTACATGGTGAACACCTCCAGCGTGCGCGAGGTAATCAACTGCGCCTGGCGGAACAGCTCCGGCACCTGGATTGTCGCGGCCAGCGACGTATCTTTTACCAGACTGATAAAGCTGTTCGACAGCGGCGGCAACCCCCCGCGCCGCCTGTGGCAAAATCGCGCGACGCATGGTCTGCCACGGCGTCATACCAATACTGGCAGCGGCTTCCCACTGACCTTTATCAATAGAAGAAATGGCGGCGCGCAGCGTTTCGGCGGCATAGGCGGCAGTGTTCAGCGACAGACCAATCATTGCTGACGGAATGGGATCTAATTCGATACCAAACTGCGGCAGGCCGTAATAGATCATAAACAGTTGTGCGATGAGCGGCGTACCACGAAAAATAGAGATATAAAAACGCGCCAGCCAGCGCACGGGCCAGATTGGCGACAGGCGCATCAGCGCGAGAATAAACCCGAGTAGTAAGCCAAAAAACATGCCGCCGATACTGAGTTGCAGGGTATACCCAGCCCCTTTCAACAGGAACGGCAAGGAATCAATAACCAGTTGTATACTTTCTTGCATGAGCGTTCCCGGAGCTAAACGTGGGGATGATAGGCGAACAGCGCAGGCGCGCCGCCGGTATGAATAAACAGAATCGGCCCTTCATCTTTGAAGCGTTTCTGACTGATACCGTCAATCAGCCCCGCCATCGCTTTTCCGGTATACACAGGATCAAGCAGAATGCCTTCCAGACGCGCCAGCAATTTCACTGCTTCCATGCCTTCGTCGTTCGGCACGCCGTAGCCAGGTGCAAAATAGTCATCCCAGAGTAAAATTTCCGCTGATGCGGTCAGCTCCAGTTCTTTCGCAATCGCCTGTTGTAGGTTAACCACTTTCGGCAATTGATCGGCAACGGAACGCGACACGGTCACGCCAATCAGTTCGCTTTCAGGCATCAGGTGTTCCAGCCCAACAGCCAATCCGGCGTGAGTTCCGGCACTGCCCGATGCGACCACCACCGACGAAATATTAACCGCCCCTTCACACTGTTGCGCGATTTCCAGCGCACTCTCCACATAACCCAGCGCGCCCAGAGCATTAGAACCGCCAACCGGAATGACATACGGGCGAAAGCCTTGTGCTTCGACTCGCGTCGCCAGCTCTTCCAGTTGGGCATTGGGATCGGTCAGTGCGTCGCACATTTCAATCTGGGTATTGAACAGATCCAGCAACAAACGATTGCCGTTGGTTAAATAGTTTTCTGCGGTTGTGCCAATAGGATTTTCCAGCAGCGCCACGCAGTGCAGACCGAGTTTCGCCGCAACTGCGGCAGTCTGGCGCACATGGTTAGACTGGATCGCGCCGGCAGTAATCAGCGTATCGGCACCTTCACGCAGAGCATCTGCTGCGAGAAATTCCAGCTTACGTAATTTATTGCCGCCCATTGCCATGGGGGTGACGTCATCCCGTTTGATGAAAATTTCCCGTCCTAGATAATCAGAAAAGCGCGGCAGATATTCGAGCGGCGTTGGCGCGCCGATAAACTCCAACCGTGGAAAACGGGTTAAATTATGCAGTGGCATAACAGCCTCCGATGTGTGTTGTTGTGATTTTCTTATTATGCACGCTGAAAACGCGTAAATAAAAAAGGCGCTAGTGAAAGCGCCCTTTTTTGTCATTATGCTGATTATTTGGTCACATCAGCACCAAACCATTTTTCGGAAAGAGCTTGCAGAGTGCCGTCTTTTTGCATTTCCGCAATTGCATCATTCACTGCTTTCAGCAGGTCTTCATTTCCTTTACGCAGCGCCACGCCAGACTCCTGACGGGAGAATGCTTCACCGGTTACTGCCAGCGTATCGTTGGTTTTCTTCACCAGATCCAGCGCCGCCAGACGGTCAACGAGGATCGCATCGATACGGCCTACGCGCAGATCCTGATATTTGGTCGGGTCATCATCATAGGTACGCACATCGACGCCCTGAACATTCTGACGCAGCCACTCTTCATAGTTGGTGCCCAGACCGACACCCACTTTTTTGCCTTTCAGATCAGCAGCCGTTTTAATGGTGCCTTCGTTACCTTTTTTCACCAGCGCCTGAATACCAGAAATGGTGTACGGGGTAGAGAAATCGTATTTTTTCTTGCGCTCGTCAGAAATGGTGACCTGGTTAATCACCACATCAATGCGTTTAGAGTCCAGCGACGCCAGCATACCGTCCCATTTGGTCGGTTTTAGTGACGCCTCAACGCCAAGATGTTTTGCCAGCTGTTGGGCAAATTCCACTTCAAAACCGGTTAATTTGCCGTCATCCCCCTGAAAACTGAACGGCGGATAAGTGCCTTCCAGCCCTACCAGCAGCGTGCCGCGCTCTTTGACTTTATTAAGCAGACCTTCATCTGCAAAACTTTTAACGCTCATGCCCGCAACCAGCGCCACGGCCATCACACCCATCAATGCCTGACGTCCCAGATGTGCTAATTTCATATTCACCCCGAATGTTGTTATGTCTGTTTGCAGTGTAGAGCCATTGTTTGTAAACACAAAAACAACTCCGCTACATCTTATTCTTATTTAATATATATCAGAAGCAGGCTGGCTGGAGGATTTCTGCACAAGTCCGGTACACGTTTGACGCTGATAGTGTTGATACTTCCGTAATGCGATGCGGTAATTGTTGGTGCTGGTGGTGGGCAGCCACGGGGCGAGGATTTCATCAAGGAAACCGTCCTGCAGCGGATCGAGGGAAATATTTTGCTCGTGTAGATGATTCCCCAAACGGCGCAAACGAACGACATATTCACGCACCGTACCTGGGCTCATTTCAGTTTGCTCAAAAAGAAATTGCTTAAAGCCGATAATATCGAAAAAATCACTCTGCGTTTTGCAATGTAAATCACCGCAAAATCGGCACAATGCCGCCCATGATTTTTGTTCCGTTTGCCAGCCATTTTCATCAAGCAGCGCGTCCAGGCGGGAAATCTCGATTTTATTCACTATTTTGCCGTCGCGAACGAGGGTAATGCGATCGAGTAATTTACGGCAATGCGCGCAATGAGTCTGGCTGTGTTTAAAGTCTTTAAGATAGCGGCTTAATGGCCGTCTTTTCAGGTGCTGCACCATCATTAAGAACTCCTGGTAGTCAAAATTAAAGTGCGGCATTTACTGACGTTATAACTTACCCAGTTTAGTGCGTAACCGTTTAATGGCCTGGCTGTGTAACTGACTGACCCGCGATTCCCCGACCTCCAGCACCGCGCCAATCTCTTTGAGATTCAGCTCTTCTTGGTAATAGAGGGTTAATACCAGTTTTTCGCGCTCCGGCAACGTTTCGATAGCTTCCATCACCCGCTGGCGCAGATTACTGTCCAGCAGTTGTTGTAGCGGGTTTTCTCGCTGATGATCATCAGTAACCAGTTCGATGCTATCGCCGTGCTCTTCGCGCCACTCATCGTAGGAGAAGAGCTGGCTGTTATTGGTGTCGAGCAACATTTGGCGATAATCGGCAATATCGATCCCTAAACGTTCCGCTACCTCAGTTTCCGTGGCGTTGCGGCCAAGTTCCTGCTCCAGTTGCCCTATTGCCTGTGCCACTTCACGCGCGTTGCGTCGCACGCTGCGCGGCACCCAGTCACGGCTGCGAAGTTCATCCAGCATAGCGCCACGGATACGCTGCACTGCGTAAGTTGTAAATGCCGTTCCTTGTAGGGCGTCATAGCGTTCGACGGCATTAAGTAACCCAATGCCGCCCGCCTGTAGCAGATCGTCAAGTTCCACGCTCGCGGGCAGTCGAACCTGCAGGCGCAATGCTTCGTGACGCACCAGCGGGACATAACGCTGCCACAGCGAGTGTTTATCCATTACACCTTCAGCGGTATAGAGTGAATTCACGATAAACAGCCCTGCGTTATATGAGTTATCGGCATGATTATCCGTTTCTGCAGGGTTTTTAATCGGACGATTAGTGGGTGAAATGAGGGGTTATTTGGGGGTTACGCAAAAAGCCAATTGTAAAAAACCCCGCCGGAGCGGGGTTTGAGAGGCATTCAGGCGATTAACCCTGCAGCAGAGACAGAACCTGCTGCGGTACCTGGTTGGCTTTTGCCAGCACGGAGTTGCCTGCCTGCTGGATGATCTGCGCTTTCGACATATTGGACACTTCGGTCGCATAGTCGGCGTCCTGAATACGGGACTGCGCTTCAGACAGATTGGTAGTGGTGTTGTTCAGGTTGGTGACTGCGGAATCCAGACGGTTCTGGATAGCACCCAGGGATGAACGGAATTTGTCGATCTGGCTGATTGCGTCGTCCAGAGCGGCCAGCGGGTTAGCTGTAGCTTCTGATTTACTTGTAGTTTCTGTAGTCAGAGAACCATCCGCCGCCGCATAAACAGCAGCGCCTTTATCATCATAGATATTGCCATTCGCAAATTCATGATAAGTTTCTGTAACAGTGGCTTTGTCATCAGTAGTTAATTTACCACTAGCATCAACATAAACATTTTTAGCATCAGCAGTCGTTTTTACTGTGTTATTAGTAGCTACAGCGTAAGATTCTGCACCATTTACTACGGTATAGGCCTTACCTGTCAACTCATTAGTCATTGCAGCGGCTGAAATAGATGCGCCAGTGATATCTACAGTGCTGTTCACTTTATCAAGGGTGACAGACATGCCGCTATCGAAGTCAATCCTTGTATCATCAACTGAATTAGCACCAGTAAGGACATCATTCAATGTTGCCTGAGTTAAAGTATCAGAGCCGTTCTTAGTCAAATTACCAGTGGAATCGATATATAAAGCTTTACCATCAGTATCAGTAATTTTCCCATCTTTAGCGATGTTTACTTCTTGAGCAGAACCATCGATGGTGATTTTTGCAGTATTCGTATCTGTACCAAAAGTACCTTGCAGGTTGGACGCGGCACCAGCTACTGCAGCCCCCGTAGAATCAAAGGTATAGGATTTAGTGCTATCGTGATATGTATAAGCACTTGTTGCAGCAATCCCTAAACCATTACCAGTACCGGTGTAATTGATTGTGCTGCCATCTTTAACTGCTGCTAGTACGTTTACTGCAGTTGCCGCATCGAAATTAGTCGTAGTTGATTTAGTCCAAGTACTATTACCATTTGAATCTGACCTGCTCCCCGTTGATTAGTACACCCCGATGTTAGTAATGTCTTCATAAGC
>ERZ779746.1119-NODE-1119-length-11128-cov-3.982299_pt1 | contig 11128 bp, 9 predicted proteins | sample MGYA00511888_ERZ779746 | MGnify/ENA primary metagenome ERZ779746 (study PRJEB29588, sample SAMEA1964695) | human gut metagenome | biome: human gut; feature: human-associated habitat; material: faeces | place: Denmark | collected 2008/2010 ... | reverse complement strand
CGGTTGTTTGAAGGTAGAGATTGGTTTGATGCCGTCAATGTGATTGTGGAAAATTGCTTTAATCATTTTCAAGGGTTTATGACGGATCCTAATCATCAGTCGTATCCTGTTGAAATTAAAGATATGAGGAACAAGTTGAGTAGATGGCGTTTTTTGTCAAGAAAAGAATTGTCTTCTAAATATTATAAACGATTACGTAAGATAACTTATTTTTGGCCAATTTATTATTGGACTCACTTTGCCAAGAAAAAGAATTAAAAAATGATATAATGGAAAAAGAATACCCTTTAGTTTCGGTTATTATTCCTGTTTATAATGCGCACAATTCGATAACTAAAACGTTGCAGAGTGTTATTAATCAAACGTATACTAATCTTGAAATTGTTGTAGTGAATGATGGAAGTACAGATGATAGTTTAGATATAATAAAGACGTATGCGGCTGAAGATCCCCGGATTGTTGTATTTAATAAACAAAACGAAGGATTAGTGCAGGCGCGTAAATCGGGTATAGATATTGCTACTGGCAAATATATCCAATATTTAGATAGTGATGATATTATGCATGAGGATGCAATAACTAGGCTGGTTGCTAAAGCAGAGGAAACGCAAGCGGATATGGTAGTGGCCCCTTTTATGTTTTGCTATGATGGAGAGTTTCATAAATCAACTTTTTTTGATTTTGTAGAGTTGTCAGGCGTGGAGTTTTTGAAAAATATTCTTTTAAAAAAGGCTTATTGGTGTGTATGGTCAAAATTTCATCTTCGATCATTATATCAGAATGAAATAGAAAGGCCAGATATATCATTTGGTGAAGATGTCGTTCTTTCCACACAATTATTGTTATACTTACAAAAAGTCGTTTCAGTTGATTATATAATTATTGACTATAATTTTACCAATACGTCAATGTCACATCCAGCAACTTTTGATGATAAAAAGTATGGAGACTTTGTGAATTATACAATATGGATTGAAAATTATATTGATAAAAAAGGGTTGAGGGAAGAGATGAAGGAAGCACTTGCTCATTTCCATCTTGAAAATGCCTTTAGAAGAATTTATTGGAAACGTTTTGCTGATATTAGGAAGGAAATGAAACGGCTTGTTAATGAAATGGAATCCTATCCTTGTTTAATAAACAACTTGTCAAAAAGAGAACGTAAGATTGTGAATGCTTATAGAGTATCAGGTTTCTGGGGAGATTTGAAACTTAGATATTATAATATGCGCCATAAACTGTAATGTGCTCAGATAAATTAAGGCGTTGAGAAATGAAGCATATATTGTTTATCGCTTATAATCTAGCTGGTTGGAGGATTTGAATCTGTTGCAGTATAGTTGGTAAAATAAGATATAAAGAAATGAGTATTATTAGAAGGTGGCAAAGAAGTTGTTATAAAAGAATGTTGAAGGCTCGCTTAGTTACTCCTAAGGTTGTAGTGTTGATGGATGGTGGTATTTGTTCTCAAATGCTCCAATATTTGTTGGGAGAATTTTTTAGAAAGCGTGGATGTAAGGTTGTGTATGATCTATCCTTTTATAAGGAATGGGGAAGTGACATGGATTATAAATTTGCCCGCAATTTTGATTTGTTGAAAGTGTTTCCTTATTTGGGGCTGACAATTGCAACAGAGTTCGAAATCTCCTATTATAAGAGACATTTTTATTATGTTGGGAATAATACATCGGAATGGATAGATGATTTTTCATTTTTGGAAAAAAATCCCCCTATTTATTTAGGTGGATATTATCATTTGCCGATAAATATTTGGGTACCCGCATTTATGTCTACTTATAGAATCTCATCTGAAATATTTGATGAGGGTAGCAAAATGTTAATGTCAGAAATAAAACAGAATATCAATCCTGTAGCAGTGCATGTTCGACGGGGTGATTTAAGTGTTGAAGTTCGAGCGTATGGGAAGCCTGCTTCTTTGAGCTATTTTAAAAGGGCTGTTGATTATATGGAAAAAGAGACTGTTATGCCTTTTTTTTACTTTTTCTCAGATGAGCCGGAATGGGTGGCATCAGAACTTATTCCCTATCTTGAATTTGCAAATGAGAATTACAAGGTGGTGGATATAAATGGTTCAGATAAGGGGTATATGGATTTGTTTTTGATAGCTTATTGCAAACATCAGATAACAAGTAAAGGTACTTTGGGAAAGTATGGTGCTTTATTGAGAGATAGTGCAGATAAAATAGTGATTCTTTGTGATGATAAAGTTGAATATCAGTGGAAAGGAGTTTTCCATAATTCTGTATTTTTATAATAGAGAAAAATTGGATAACTAATCAGCCGATTTAAATTTTTGGCAGATTAGCTTAATCCTTTCCCATAAAGAGTTTTTTCTTCGCAATAATTCATGCCCGCCATATTGGGGTTTATTTTTGTCTCGAATGAGGATTATTGGTTCAAAAGGAAGGAGCCAACCTTCTGGGTATAGATATGCAGGGGACAATGTAATAGCTGGTGGATTATCTAAAAAGTATTTATTGATTAGAGATTCGTCGTGCCAAATTGGTATTATATGGTTTGTGGCATCTCTGTCAACCCATGAGCAAATTGTTGTGCAGAGTTTCAAGTAGGCCTTTGTACATCCACCTGAAAGCCCTCCAGCGTAATAATATCGACCTTCTCCCTCTGGGATATAGGCAGTAGAAGCATCTCTTCGCTCGTATGTAAATTCGGAGTTCGGTTTATTGTAGAATCCAGGGTGCATAGTTCCTAGTAATCCGTTACTATCTGATGGTGGTAGAATTTCTTTGCCAATAGGACTGGTGAATAAGAGATTGGCATTGAAGAAAAATAGATAGTCGGTTTCTCGCTCTAACTGTTCCTTGATACGAAGGAATATATGGAAACGTTTTAATGTGTTGTCAGGCCATCCTAAATTCTTTTGTTTGATCCGGTGAATATGTTTGTTGTTTTCTTCGTCATATAGTTTAGGACTATCAGTAAATACATAATACTCGATAATGAAAGATTGGTCTTGCATAAAATAACGTTCTGCGCTTAGATAAAAGTCTTTCCAAAAAATGTCATATTTGCCAGTACAGATATATAATATACCAATTCTCATTTTATTTATTGCTTTGATTCATATTATTGGCAAATATATAAAGATTTATTTTATATTATTTGTTTGAGGTGTTTTTATTTTCTGTGAATTACCGGTAGCAGGAGCTTTTTAAAAGTAAATTCTATTTATTTCTGGTCATGAGTGTCTTGCAAATGGGTAGTAAGCATTCGGTGAACCCCGTTTTTTCTATAGTTCTTACTCTGTATCTTTGCAAGTTTTTTCCAGTGCAAACATATAATATACCAATTCTCATGTTTATTGTTTTAATTTTAGACCTTCGGTTTTGTCCATTTGAGAGTGTTATTTATATTGATTATACTAAAAATAAAGCAGTAAGTAGTAGAATTGCTAATAGTATAGAGATACTTACGAATATTGAGTATAGACGTTTGTATTTTCTGTATTTTGGTTTATAGTCTGTTTTTTGTGCAAGGGCTATTAAAGGTTTTTTATATAGGTCAAGGATGTATTGTAAATGATAGCATAACCATTGGTCTTGTTTTTGACCTAGGTAATTAAAAAAGAGAATAAAATAGTATATATACCCTGCATAGCCTTGACTGTTATTGTCAAATATAGTCCGAAAGAATGATTCTCTGGTGTCAAATCCTGCTTCTTCGAGGTTGCTGCATGGTTTCATTCCATGAAAATGGATAAGCTTAGCATTCCCATTAATTCCCCAGTACGGTTTCCAGTTATATTCAATAGGTAAAATTTCCATGTCCTTGAAACACAGCTCGTTTAAGTACCCTTGATCAAAAAGTCCTGAAGTAGATCTTTGCCTTTTTTTCATCATCTCTACAAATTGCTGATATTTGATTCTCATTCCTTGGATGTTCATGACTAATATTCCAGCATTGAAATAACTCATTCTTTTTGTATCGCGTTCAAATTCGGGAGCAGCAGCTAAATAAGCAGGATGAGGTAGATCTTTCAGTAATATATCATCATTAAAGATTATGTCCATATCGGTGTATAATACATATTCGTCTTCTTTTTCTATTATAGGAATCTCCATTCTCATGAATGTGCCGAATATTCGACTATATTCTATATCTTTTCCTAGTTCTGTTTCCATCCATTCGTGAGAATATATTTCCATTAGTTCCTTTTTATATGGTAATTCATGGATGATGATCTCAACTTTAAAATCTTTTAGTAAGTTGTAAACAGGATCGCCAATTTTACCATCATATAGGCAAATTAATCGAAGAGATGTGTTTTTACGAGCACTAATTAAGGTTACCTTTAACATGTTAAAGTAATCTTTTCTGTTGACAATAGAGTCTGTCAAACAAATATAACATTTCATAATTTATAGAATATATAAAATAAATTATACTAATATGTTTCTCAAAGCTATCATAACTGTAAGTTATACAATAGTCCTTGCCAAACTGTTAGAATTGTATTGTATCTTACAAAAATAAGCAAAAAAAACTTTTACTAAGACGTTTTGATAAATAATTGTGATATGTTAGGATTTTCTTTCCTGAAGAATTGAATTCGAAGAGTTAAGGATGGATGATCTACATTCTATATTTATCTGTTAGCTTTGGAAGTCTGGAGTTTTTTATTTTTTTAAATCTAAGTTTGTCCTTACAGGATTTTATCCTTAGTTTTGTGAACTATTTTTTTATGAATTAGAGATATTCGTATAAAAGTATCTTAATATATAAAATTGATTTGAATAAATATGATTTCTATTATAATATGCAGTAGGTTTCAATCCATCTCTAAGGAATTGAAGGATAATATTGAGAATACGGTTGGGGTTGTTCATGAGATTATATGTATTGATAACAGTAAAAGTCAATATGATATATTTAGTGCTTATAACGAAGGGGTCAAAAGGAGCCAATATCCACTTCTATGTTTTATGCATGAAGATATTTTACATTACACTAGTGATTGGGGAAAGCTTCTGATAAATCATTTCAGAGATTTGAAAGTAGGGCTTATTGGAATTTCTGGACCACGTTTTATTAGTCAAATACCGGGTATTTGGTGGGGACCTGGAAGTACAGATGCAGGAAAGGATGCAATTTGCCAGTATTCTATTGACACTAATAGAGCTGATCCAACCATTACTTATAATACTTGCTTTAAACCCATTGCAGATGCGAATGCCATAGAAGTGGTAGCAGTGGATGGATGTTTTTTTTGCATGAGGAAATCTGTTTTTGATAAAATAAGATTTGATGAAATAAATTACAAAGGATTTCATTTTTATGATCTTGATATCTCATTGCAGGTTTATATGCTGGGACTGAAATCATTATGTGTATATGATATTCTAATAGAGCACATTAGTAATTCAAAGCTAGATAATGAATGGCTGACTAATGCACGAATATTTTTCACAAAATGGAAAAACTGTCTGCCGATAGTAAGTTATCCAGTGTCAGCAAAAGAAAGAAGAGTTTTAGAGAAGAACAATCTTCAAACTATGAATTATATTATTAATGAGAATAATCGAAAGCCTAGTCATTATTATAAATTCTCAGAGAAGCTATATTTATTGCGATACTGCTGTGATAAAAAAATGCTTCAGTCACTAATCTATTAGGTAAAATGTGTCACTTTATGTTGAGTGGAGCACGGCTTTTCATTTAAGAAATATTGTTTATCGCTTGTTATTGTAATAAAAATCCTTATATTCGTGTGCAGCGATGCGGAAGCATCGCCTTAGGCATTTCTTCTTATCGTTCATTTTTAATTTCTTTCTACTTTGTGAGTTGTACGTCCGGTAACTACATCAGAGGTCTCTGATTTTACAATAGGTGGTTATACCTTTGAAGTAGGTGGGAAGAATAAATCGCAGAAGCAGGTGCATGATGTGGAGAATGCGTATATCGTGAAAGATGATATTGAGTACGGGATGCGGAATGTGATTCCTCTTTGGACATTTGGTTTTTTATATTGAGATAATATGTATATTTGTACGATGTGAACTTAAACAGATTGAAATATGGGTGGCAAGATTTACCCTATTGGTATACAGAATTTTGAGAAACTCCGTAGAGGTGGCTATTTTTATATTGATAAAACGGCATTGATTTATCAATTGGTGAAAACCGGGAGTTACTATATCTTAAGTCGGCCGCGCCGTTTTGGCAAAAGTCTGCTTATTTCTACGCTTGAAGCCTACTTTCAAGGAAAGCGGGAACTCTTTGAAGGACTGGCTATGGAGAAGCTGGAAAAAGATTGGGTAAAATATCCTGTATTACATCTTGATCTTAATACGGAAAAATACGATACTCCGGAAAGTTTGGAGAATAAACTGAACGGGGCGTTGGTGGAATGGGAGAAGATATATGGTGCGGAGCCCTCGGAGAAATCTTTAGCGATGCGTTTTGAGGGGATTATTAAGCGTGCCTGTCAGCAAGAGGGGCAAAGAGTGGTGATCCTAGTGGATGAGTATGATAAGCCGATGTTACAGGCTATTGGTGATGATGTTTTGCAAAAAAGTTTCCGCAATACATTGAAGGCCTTCTACGGTGCATTGAAAAGCCAGGACGGCTGTATTAAGTTTGCTTTGTTGACGGGAGTTACCAAGTTCGGTAAAGTCAGTGTATTCAGTGATTTGAATAACCTGAATGACATTTCAATGTGGAATAAGTATATAGACATTTGTGGTGTGAGCGAACAGGAACTATACGATAATCTGGATGCCGAGCTTCATGAGTTTGCCAATGTGCAGGGAGTGACGTATGAAGAGATATGTGCCCGGTTGAAAGAAATGTATGATGGTTATCATTTCACGCACAATTCCAAAGGAATGTACAACCCCTTCAGTCTGCTTTTAGCTTTTGATAGGAATGAGTTTAAAAGCTACTGGTTTGAAACAGGTACTCCCACTTATTTGGTGGAATTGCTGAAGAAACACCATTACGACCTTCATCGGATGGCCCATGAAGAAACCGATGAACAGGTGCTGAATAGCATTGACTCTGAATCTACCAATCCTATTCCGGTAATCTATCAGAGCGGGTACCTTACCATTAAAGGGTATGATGAAGAATTTGGAATTTACCGTTTAGGTTTTCCTAATCGCGAAGTGGAGGAAGGATTTATACGTTTTCTGCTTCCTTATTATGCGAACGTGGATAAAGTAGAATCTCCCTTTGAAATTCAGAAATTCGTTCGTGAGGTACGTGCTGGTGATTACGAATCTTTTTTCCGTCGTCTGCAAAGTTTCTTTTCTGATATTCCATACGAGCTTGCCCGCGAATTGGAATTACATTATCAGAATGTACTTTATATCGTGTGTAAACTGGTAGGCTTTTATGTAAAAGCGGAATATCATACGAGTGAAGGCCGTGTGGATATGGTATTGCAGACTGACAAGTTCATCTACATCATGGAATTTAAACTGAATGGTACAGCGGAAGAAGCTCTGCAACAGATAAATGACAAGCATTATTCCCGACCATTTGAAACGGATTCACGAAAACTTTTTAAGATTGGTGTGAATTTCAGTGCTCAAACAAGAAATATAGAGAAGTGGTTGGTAGGGAATTAATGTTTTATTGTTATGCAATCATTCTTTTTGTATGATAGCTAAGAATCGTTATCTTTGGTGCAAAGAATAATTGTTTTATCGTTATGAATCAGAATCCTTTTATTACTTCCGGGTATGTGGCTTAAGCGGAAACTTTTGCCTGCGATGGATATAAAATATTTGTTTCTCATATTCTCATAAATGCGACCTAAGTAGCAGATAATTAATAAACTAAGCTATGAGAAATACTTTTAAAATTGGTATTTCTCATAGTTTTATTGTAAGCGTCTCGGCGATGCCATATTTTCTATCTTAATTTATCCTTTTAGCTTTGCGTCATAATAAAAAAACACATCTTATGACTGCACATGACTTGTACACCCGTACCTTATCGGATTATAAATCCTGTTTATGTTCTTCTCCTGCCTTAACTCTTCGTAGTTATTGCCGTGAACGACATGTAAACTACCATGGTATGTGTCTTTGGCTTTCCCGTCACAGCATCAGTATCCGTGAGTTGCGTCCCTCCTCTTCCGTCACCACCGCTAAAGAGCCTGCATCCTCTTTCAGCCGTTTGCTTCCGTTCTGCTCTTCCCCTTCCTCCTCTCCGGATATGCTTTACGGGGTTACCATCACTTTCCCTGACGGAGTGACTGTCTCTATCAAGCAAGGCAGCTCTTTTAGCGTCAGCCGTTTTATCGACCGTTATAACAGTAAAATTCAGGAGGAAGAGTCATGTTTGCTTTAACCGATGGCATGCATTATTATCTGTGCCAGCATTATGTTGATATGCGTAAAGGCATGACCGGACTTTACCGGCTTGTCAAGTCCGACATGTCCCTTTCTCCCGTTTCGGGTGATGTATTTGTGTTTTTCTCCCGCAAACGTGACATGGTTAAAATTTTGCGGTGGGATACGGACGGTTTTATTCTCTATCAGAAACGACTGGAAGAAGGTACCTTTGAGGTTCCCCGTTTTAATCCCGATACAGGGTCTTATGAGCTCTCATGGAAGACTTTTCTTTTGATAATGCAGGGCGTCTCGCTCCGGTCTGCCAAATGCAGGAAACGGTTCCGGTTGAAGTGATTCGCTGATGTAATAATCTGTATATCAATATATTATATTGCAAATACTTCGCTGATTTATTTGTCTTCCGGTTCTTTTTTCTTATCTTTGACACATGCAAAAGGACCGGCTCATAGAACTTCTGGAGGATCAAATCAGATCTTTAAAAGAACAGCTTGAAGCGGCTGCCAGGCGTGAGGAGCATGGGCGGCTGCTTATCTGCGAATTGACGATGCAGGTCCGGCAATTAACCGAAAGTGTCCATTCATTAGAAGAGGCGTTGACCTTGAAAAATGGTAAACTGAAAAAACAGGAGAACATCAGTCGTGGTTTAGGCAAACTTATAAGCAACGAGTCTGAAAAGCAGGTACCGGGTAAAGCGGAGGCGGTCCGTCAGACGTCTCCCTCCCGTCCATGCCCTTCTCCCAAAGAGCGGGGAAACAATAAATCCAAACGCAAGGAGCATTTTGAACTGGAAGAGAAGGTAATCGAAGTCAATCCCGAACATCCCCTTTTCAGCATCTCCCTTGCCAAATTCATGGGATACCGTGATTCTATCCGTTATGTCTACACTCCTCCGAAATTTGAAAAGCTTGTCTACCGGCAAAACATCTATAGCTTAAACGGAACAGTCTTCTGCGGTTCCGCTCCCCAGGCACCTTTCCTTAACTCAAACTACGACGGATCTTTTGTAGCGGGTTTATGCCAGTTGCGCTATATCTACTCTATGAGTGTGGAGCGGATTATCGGCTTCTTCCGTGAAAGCGGATTTGAGCTTGAAAAGCCCACCGCGCATCACCTGCTGGGCAGAGCGGCCGAAGTGTTGGAAAACCTTTACAGGGCGTTGAGAATGGCCGTGCTTGAAGACTCTTATCTTTGTTGTGATGAAAGTTACCACAAAGTCCTTGTGGAAGAGAAGAACAGTAAAGGCAAAGGGGTAAGGCAGGGGTATATCTGGGCGGCCGTCGCGGTCAAGCAGAAATTGATACTGTACCTCTACGAGAATGGCTCCCGTAGCGGAAAGGTGCTTTTTGACCTTCTTTCCCAATATGAGGGGACAGTACAAAGTGACGCATACAGTCCGTATAGAAAATTGGAAAGTGACGCCTATCCGGGAATTAAAAGAATCGCCTGCCTGCAGCATGTCAAAAGGAAGTTCCTTGAGGTACAGGAGGAACCGGACGCACAAAAGATCGTTGAACTGACGAACAAGCTGTATCAAAAAGAACATGAACACTGTGTGGGTCGACAGGGATGGACAGACAAGGATAACCTCAGGCACCGGAAAAGGTATGCGCCGCAGATACTCAGCGAAATAAAACGGGAACTGCTCAGGATAAAGAGTAAGCCTGACTTGCTTCCCAAAAGTGAGATGGCGGGAGCGGTTGACTATATGCTCTCGCAATGGGAGGCCATTAAGGGCATCTTTACTGAAGGATATTACTACTTGGACAATAATTTGGTCGAGCGGTACAACCGATATATATCACTGTCCAGAAGAAATTCCCTTTTCTTTGGAAGCCATAAGGGGGCGGAAAGAGGTGCCTTATTTTATTCGCTGGCCTGTTCATGCAGAATGCAGGGAATAAATACCTTCGAATATATCACGGAGGTAATCAATAAAGCGGCAAAGCTACCACCAAATACGGACATAAAGGTATATAGAAATTTATTGCCTGACAAATGGAAAGAAAATAGAAGTAGGATCGAAACATAAAGAGGAGATGCTACTTCTATTTTTTTTGAGGGGGGGGACGGCATCGCCGAGACGCTTACAGTCTTTTTATAGCCCACACAGGCAGGCTGTACAGCCCACGTATGCAAACCGTACAGCCCACATACGCAGGCTGTACAGCACACATGTGTGGGCTATATAATTAACGCCATTCAAGTCGGATTATTAAGCTATGATAGTCGGATTCATACGGGTTCATTGCAACAAAAACAAGCCATCTCACGCCCATGCAACCTTTATTCGACTGTTTTATCAATGATAGATACCCTATTTTCGCAGTAAAACTATGATAGATACCTTTCTTTCAAGGCATCTATCATACTTATTCATCTGATAATTAGAAGAATATTAAAATCAATGATAGTATGATAGATATTTATTTCATTATGTAATGTTGATAGCAGTATCAAGTGAGAGACATAGATAAAAATCAAAGAGGAATAACAACTTTATGCTCCTTCTGATTTCTAAAAATAATGAACTCGACTTCTTTTTGTGTATCCGCGCGTTTCAATGCCTCTTTCATATCACTTAATTTATTGACAGATTTTCTATTTATTCCAAGCACAACATCATTCGGAGCAATAAAATCTCTGACAGGACTGCCTAGGGCATCTACTGAAACAACATAAACTCCCCGTTCCGTATCCATACCGGTAGCGGAGCGTTCTTCCAATGTGTCCAGATTCTTAAACGTCACTCCTTTCCAAAGCATCGTCTTGGTATCCGTAACATGACC
>ERZ779746.1116-NODE-1116-length-11155-cov-2.104865_pt1 | contig 11155 bp, 5 predicted proteins | sample MGYA00511888_ERZ779746 | MGnify/ENA primary metagenome ERZ779746 (study PRJEB29588, sample SAMEA1964695) | human gut metagenome | biome: human gut; feature: human-associated habitat; material: faeces | place: Denmark | collected 2008/2010 ... | reverse complement strand
CTGTATTGGCAGCCGCTGCTTTGATGACCGGTATCCTGGCCGGATATCGGGTTCAGGCACAATCAGACCTGAGTGCCGTTGATTATACATTAAGCCATATTACGGCTACGGATGCATTGGGCAGGGAACTGCCGGATGTTGCCGGATATCGGACAGATAGATATGTAGGCTTGTTTTATTTTACCTGGATGGGACAGCAGGGCGAGCCGCAGACTGAAGTGTACGATATCACAAAGCTTCTGCGGACGGACCGGGATGCGCTTTTCAGTATTGCGGAGGATAATGCCGCAGCGCCTGTGGGATATAACTATTTTTTCAATGAACCGCTGTACGGCTATTACAACAGCCAGGATCCGTATATTATCCGAAAGCATCTGGAAATGTTTATTGCTGCCGGGGTTGATTTTATCGCACTTGATTTCACAAACGGAATTTATTACGGCGAAGTGCTGGCGAACATGCTGGACATTTATCTTGCTTATCAGACGGCGGGCTGGAATGTTCCCAAGCTGATGTTTTTTACTAATACCAGATCAGGGGATGTTGTAGGGCAGCTTTACAAAGGCGCCTATCGAAAGGAGAAATATGACAGCCTGTGGTTTCGGGGGAGCGGAGAAAAGCCGATGATCATCGCTTGGGAAGAGGAACTGTCGGAGCAGATGCGGGAATTCTTTGCAATCCGACCGCCGCAGTGGCCGGAAGCAGAGTATGAGCCCACCGGCTGGCCATATGTGGAAAAGGTTCGGCCGCAGCGCCTTTTTACCAACCTTATGAGTGTTTCGGTGGCACAGCATACGGGAGATGCCTTCAGCTTTTCCGTACAGGGCGTGGGCGGCGGCATTAAGGAAAGCTGGGGGAGAGGCTATACCTCGGAAAATCCGGTTAACGGCAATGCCGAAGCGATTATGCGCGGCGATAATTTCCAGGAGCAGTGGGATACTGCGCTTGCCGCGGATCCGGAAATCATTTTTGTCACCAGTTGGAACGAATGGACGGCGCTGAAGCTGGCCGCGGATTGGGCAGGCACTACGCCGCTGTGGGTTGATACCTTCAACACGGAATTTTCCCGGGATATTGAAATGACAAAGGCGCCTGCCTATGTGCGCAATGCGGATGGTACGTATGCAGAGGAGGGCTACGGGGATAACTATTATCTGCAGCTGATTTCCAATATCCGGGCATACAAGGGCATTGCGCTGACTTCTGAAAATTATCGGGAGCCTGTCTCCAAAACCATTAACCTGAACGGCGAAGATGCGCAGTGGGATGCGGTGACGAACACATATCTGAATCTTTCTGCGGATAAAATCGCCCGGGATCACTACGGGTATGTGAAAACAGAGGATTACCATTACACCCAGGCGGCGCCGGAAAATTTTATTACTAATATCAAAGTAACGCATGACAGCAAGTATTTATATTTCCGGATTGAGACGAAGAATGAGATCTCAGAGCGCAGGGCGGATGCTGAAAACTGGATGAATCTGCTGATCGGGATTGAGAACGCGGACGCGGATGTGCCGTCCTGGGAGACGTTCCAGTATATTGTGAATCGAAATCCGGAATCAAAAACCCTGACATCTCTTGAAAAGATATCTGCAGACGGAAAATATGAATTCGAAAAGGTCTGCAGCGTCTCCTGTACGGTGCAGGGAAACGTTATGCAGCTCTGTATTCCTCGCAGTGCGGTGGGAATTGAAGACAAAGCCTTTTCAATCCGCTTTAAAGCAGCGGACAGCATTGAACATCCGGAAGATATTATGGATTACTATGTGTCCGGGGATGCCGTCCCTATGGGGCGTCTTGCATATACGTATGTCGGCAAGACCGCAGCGGAATTCGAAGCAGATGCAACCGCGGCGCCTGACGGGGAGGATCCGAACAATGAGAACCAGAAGCATTCCGGCCTTTCTGCCGGCGAGTGGATCATCATTGCGGCGGGCGCTGTGGTTGTGGCCGCCTGTGTGGTTCTGATTGCTGTCAAAGGCAAAAAGCGGTAGAGAGGGAACGGCAGATGGACAAAAAGCAAAAGGCAATAGAAAATACGGTCTTCGGCACATGGGCGCAGGATGCATACAAACGGCAGATCACCCTGACGCCCCAGGAAGCGGCAGCGGTTTCGAGGCGTCCGCATAAAAAAAGGTATGTGGGAATGTTCTATTTTGCGTGGGTCGGCCAGCAGGGCGAACGGCATGAGGACGTCTATGACATTGAACAGCTGCTGAAAACAAATCCAAAGGCGCTGTGGGATCCCCCCGGGCCGCCGGAAGCGCCGCTGTACATGAACTATTTTTTTGCAGAACCGCTGTTTGGCTACTATAATATGGCGGATCCGTATATCCTTCGCAGGCATATCGAACTTTTTATTGCCGCCGGCATAGATTTTATCGCCCTGGATTATACAAACGGAATCGTATATGAAAATGTCTGGCCGCTGCTGCTGGCGCTTTTGGAGGAATACCGTCTGGCGGGCTGGCATGTGCCGCAGGTCACATTTTTCACAAAGACCAGGAGCGATTATGTGGTAGATTATATTTTCCGCAATATTCACAGCAAAAATCTGTATCCGGAGCTTTGGTTCCGCGGGAATTATGAAAAACCGCTGATGATTGCGCCTCCGGACAGTCTTACGGCAGAGCAGGCGGCATTTTACCATGTCCGGCCGCCGCAGTGGCCGAATGAAGAACGGGATGAAAGGGCATTTCCGTATATGGATTGGATCCGGCCGCAGACCGTTTACCAGGATGTTATGAATGTATCCGTTGCACAGCATACGGCCGGCGCTTTCAGTTTTTCTTATAAACGTATGCATTTTGCGTGCGGCAAGGAGAACCGCGGCCGCGGATATTCCGGTATTACCGGGTGCAACTGTACTGCCGATGTCCCGAAATGCGTCAATTTTATCGAGCAGTGGAATCACGCGGAGGCCGTGGACCCGGATATGGTGTTTGTCACAGGCTGGAACGAATGGACGGCGCTGAAGCTGTTTTCCGAGGCAGAACCGGGATTTCCGTTATGGGTGGATACGTTCAACATCGAATATTCCCGTGATATTGAAATGACAAAGGGCGGCTATGATGACAACTATTATCTGCAGCTGATCAAGCATGTCCGCAGATATAAAGGCGTACAGCCTGAAATTCCGTGTTCCTCCTGCCGTACCATCGACGTCTGCGGCGATCCGGCCCAATGGGAGAAGGTAGAAACCGTTTTTTACAATATTGCAACGGAGCGGATCGAAAGAGACCATATGGGTTATATCCCTAAAATTCATTACAAACAGCCGGCGCCCCAGAATTTTATCCGGGAGGTGCGGGTCTGCCACGACTGGGAGAACCTTTACTTTTACATTCGGACAGATCGGGATATTACGGCTCATGAGGACGGACAGAGCAACTGGATGAACCTATTTCTCGGCGTGGATTCCGGCCTGTCCTCTGGCTGTGAGGCGGATGCTGCCGCGTATTCTTGGGAAGGGTTTCAATATGTCGTCAACCGCAGTCCGGCCGACAGCCGGAGGACTTCTTTAGAGCGCTCTGTGGGCGGGTACCGATTTGTTTCCGCGGGATGGCTGCGCTATTCGTGTCAATCAAATGTTATGCAGCTGTCGGTGCCGTTTGCGGCAATCGGCCTGCACGCAGATGCGTTCCGGCTGCGATTTAAGGTTGCGGACAGCGTGATCCATCCGGAAGACATCATGGATTACTACGTATCCGGGGATACGGTTCCCCTCGGGCGGCTGTCCTATCAATACGGGAATGCGGAGAGGCAGTCTTCAGAGCAGCAGTAGACGCTGCTGCTTTCGGTATTCCGAGGGCGTCATATGGATGACGTCCTGGAACGCCCGATTGAATTGGCGCTGACAGCGGTAGCCGGTCTGCTCTCCGATCTCGTTTACATTCAAATCCGTGTTGGACAGCAGACTGCAGGCCTTATTGATCTTGATTCTGCGCAGAATTTTTGAAAAGTTTGTTCCGGTGCTCTGCTGAATCAGGCGGCTCAGATAAGAAGGGGAGTAGTTAAAATGCGCGGCCAGGCTTTGGAGCGTGGCGGTCTGGAGATTATTTGTCAAATATTTTTGAATTTCGATAATCAGCCGGGAGTCAGTCACAGCGATTCCGTCATAATCGGCCGATTCGGCATGGCCGCGTGCCAAATAATTGAAGATTGCATTCAGATAGGCTTCCTTCAGCGCACTGTGCTGCTCATCCTTCTTCTTTCCGGCGTCAGGCAGTCCTTCCAGAATCAGCGCTTCCAGCAGATACTGTATTTTTTCGTCGCCCTCGGTGTGAAAGGACAGATAATGTCCAGTGTTCTTCATATATAGAGACTGAATAAAAAAGCTTGCCAGGACATTTTTCTGCAGCAAAAAATTGCTGAAGGTTTCCATTAAAGAATAGTGCTTGATCAGAATGTTGCAGATATGGCTATCTTTTGTCTCCTGCAGTGCGTGAAAAACACCGGGAGGAATGATGCACAGATCACCGTCGTTCATAAAAAGCTGTGTATCTCCAATGCGGTTGATACAGCTTCCCTCCAGGACGCACACGATCTCAAAAAATGTATGTTTATGGACAAAAGCAGGCGTATAGCGGGCGTGACGGGTAACAATGATATTGTCCACAAAATCAAACTCTACGAGATTTTCCGTCAACTCGGACAAAATCACACCTTTTTCAGCCAGCAGCCATTCCCGCACCAGATTCTGCCGTTCCCGGGGCAGCGCGGCAAGATACCGCCGCAACTGATCCGGGTCCTTTTTTGCAAAATACAGCTCCCGAAATATCAGCTCCGAATCTGTCAGATCCTGAAACAATGCTGCTAATTTCTGGTTTTGAATCATGTACGAGAACCACCCATCGTTTTTAATCCGCTTTTACGGATGTGCAGATTTATTATATAGGCAGCCTGAAAGCTGTGTCAAGAATGAATCTGAAGCCGGAGGTCAAAAAATGTCTGATTTGTGATGACGGAATGTATTATATCACGCTCTCCGCAATGTTATACTACAAATATACCAGGTTTCAAAAAACCATTTTCAGACAGGAGGAATTCAGAATGCTTCAAAAGCTTATGAAAAAGACCGGCGCCCTGCTACTGGCGCTCTGCCTGCTCACCGGCATCGCGGCAGTGTCCGCGGCAGAGGAGAATCTCTATACCGGCGGCACGGTCACACAGAATGAAATTGCAGACTCACATACCCAGTTGATCTCGGTTCCGGGACTGACGAAGAATTTTACCTTTCAGGGCAAGGTGAAAATTGTGGAGATCGGGCCAAAGGGCTATAACGGAATCCGATTTGTAATCGGCTCTGACGGAAGCAGCAGCAGTGAGCTCGTAGTAACAAAAGAGATCGGGACGCGGATTGAGTTCAAAGGCAAAAATAACATCAATGGAACGGAAATTATCGAGCAGTCTCCGGCACTGAGCGATGGCCTGATCTTTTCTTTTAAAATTATCAGAGCCGGACAGAAGGTAACCTTTTATATGGATGAGGCATTGATTCTGGAGCTCGAAATCCCGGATGACGGCGAATATGATGCGTTTGTGCAGGGAAACAACCGGAATTTAGGCTTTACCAGCTCCGGCTGCAGATTTGAGGTTTCGGAAATTTCGGTACAATGCGCGGAGGCAGCAGAGGCGAAACCAGGTCCGAATCTTTATACGGGCGGTACTGTAACAAATGGAAGCGAAACGACCAATGTTACGATGCTGAATATTCCGGAGCTGACAAAAAACTATACGTTTAAAGGTCATATCAAAATTATATCCATGGCAGGAAACGGATGGAACGGCGTGCGATTTATCAACGGCTATGATTCAGAGGAAATGATGACAAATATCGTAGCCATGGCGGCAGGAACCGCGTTTGATTTTAAGGGAGATAGCATGAGCATGCAATTTAATACCACCCCGCTGACAGCCGGCTATGAGTTTGATTTTGAAATCATCCGGGAGGGGCAGCGGCTGACTTATCTGATGAATGGAGAATTTGTAGTTTCCATTCTGGTTCCGGAAGCATTGGATGCATTTACGGAGGGCAGCGCCTCCAATCTTGGCTTCCAGTCCTCTGACTGCCATTTTGAAGCCAGCAATCTTGCGGTATACCGGAATGATATCACGCCTCCGGCAGAGACCGACCCGATAGATCCGCCGAAGGAAACGGATCCCGGTGAAACTCGGGAGAACCTTTATACAGGCGGCAGCATCACAAGCGCCTCTGTATCGGATATCAATCGTTCCATGCTTACGATTCCGGGCCTTACGGATCATTACATATATGAAGGACATGTGAAGATTACAGATATCGGTACCGAGCCTTATCACGGCATCCGGCTTATTATCGGCGCAGATCCGGAAAGCGGAAAGAACTGCCAGCTGGTGATTACAAAGGATTGGGATGTCCGGGTAGAGTTCAAGGACGATAATATGAAGGATCTGATGGACGGTATCGGGCTTAGATTATCAAAGGGAACGGAATTTGATTTTAAAGTGGAAAAAGAGGGATTGAAGGTCACACTGTGGCTCGACGGAAAACTCGCGCTTACCGTAGAAATTCCGGAAGCCTTGGAATGCTTTACCGCAGGCCATGATCAGAATCTCGGGTTCCTTTCTTCCGGCTGTGCATATGAGGTGTCTGATATTGCCGTTTACGGCACGGTTGAAATTCCGGTTACAGGTGACTGCACGGCGCTGTTTGCGATGGCCTTCGGCCTGACGACGGCAGGCGTACTGTATGGATTCATTCTTCGGAAACGGCGGCGGATTTCCGCGCAATAAGATGTCTTCCCCATGAAAGGAAGCCTTTGCGGAGGCAGAGGCTGGCACGGTGATTTTGAATGAATAAACATCAGAATATGTTATGCAGGCTTACGGGTGCAGATCGTTTCGGCCGCAGACTTCCGGTCTGTGGCCCCAACAGGCCTGAAAAACAAGGCTTTGTGGGTCTGTTCTATTTTTTATGGCTCGGGCAGCAGAATCAGAAGAGCGTATATGATATTACGGATATTTTACGGCGGGATACGCAGGAGGCGCTGCTGGATACGGCGTCGGAAGCGTATCCCAATGTGGATACGTATTTTTTTAACGAGCCGCTGTTCGGATATTATAATATGGCGGATCCTTGGGTGCTGAGAAAGCACGTTGAGCTTTTGATCGCGGCGGATATTGACTTTTTAGCGTTTGATGTTACAAATGGAATCTATTACGATCAGGTCTGGCCGCTGCTGCTGGCGCTTCTGGAGGAATACCGGACAGCGGGATGGAAAGCGCCGCAATTCGTATTTTTTACAAATTCGCATTCTCAGCAGACTGTCCGTCATTTTTATGATGCGATATACGGGAGAAATCTGTATCCGGAGCTTTGGTTCCGGGGCCCCTATGACAAGCCGCTGATCATTGCGGATAAAAACGGGCTTCCGTCGGAGCTGGCGGATTTCTTTCATATTCGGCCGCCGCAGTGGCCTCTGGAGGAAAAACAGGAGGACGGATTTCCCTATATGAACATCGCAAAGCCCCAGGACCTATATACGGATCTGATGAACGTGTCCGTTAGCCAATTTGCGGGTCCCTGCAGCTTTGGAAAGACGAAACAGCTGACAGCAGCAGATCAATTCTACGGGAGAGGATATTCGCTGCATACGCCGGAGTCGGGAAATGTACGAAATATTGAGGAAGGCAGAAATTTTCAGGAGCAATGGGAAAACGCCCTTGCTGCTGATCCGGATATTGTGTTTATTACAGGCTGGAATGAGTGGATTGCGCAAAAGAGCGCGGAAGGCTACGGTTGGATCGATACGTTTGATACGGAATGGTCGCGGGACATTGAAATGACAAAGGCGCCCTGCTATGCCTCGGCGAATGTCAATGATTATTCCATGCAGGGATACGGAGATTGTTATTATTTGCAGATGGCCGGCGGAATCCGGCGGTTCCGGCTGGGACGGACCTCCGGAGCGGCAGCCCCGGAGCAGGCTGAAGATGGCGGCCGCTGTTTTCAGACCATCGATATTTACGGGGCGCCGGAGCAATGGGAGACCGTATCGGATAGATACGAAAATATCGCTGTGGCAAAACCCGCCAGGGATTATATCGGCGCCAGTCCGCTGCTGCGCTATACGCTTCCGGCGCCGGAAAACTTTATTCGGGAGATCCGAATTGCACAGGATGCGCAGGCGCTCTTTTTTTACATGCGCACGGACCGTCCGCTTTCAGGCCCGCGGCCCGGACAGACCAATTGGATGAATCTTTGGATTCATATAGAAGGCTGCGATGGACCGGCCTGGGAGACGTATCATTTTACCGTAAACCGGCGGTTTGCCGGGCCCGGTATTTCCTTGGTAGAGCGGCCTGCCTCCGACGGCGTATTTTCGTTTGTTTCTGTCGGCAGAGCCGAATACAGCGCAGCGGGCAATGTGCTGCAGATGAAAATCGAGAAATCTGTACTCGGAATCGGGAAGGAACCGTTTGTTCTGCACTTTAAGGTTTCCGACAGCATTATACGGGAGGATGATATTTTGGATTATTATGTGTCCGGAGACGCGGTACCGCCGGGAAGGCTGTCGTATGTGTTTGCGGGAAAATACCGAGAGGAGGCTGACTGTGATGAAATCTGACAAAATCGGTGCGTTTGGGCAGAACCGTACAAAAAGGCTGTGTCTTTTCTTATCGATTCTTTTGACGGTACTGATCGGCTGCCTATTATCCGCACAAAGCAGAAGCATTGCCGCGCAATCAATTCCTGCTGCCGAAAACAGCTCCGCCGTAAGCCAAAATAGAAAAAGTACGGCGGCAATTACCGGAACCGATGCGTTAGGGCGGAGCTTGACGCCTATCTCCGGTTACCAAGAGGAAAAATATGTGGGCTTGTTCTACTTTTTATGGCTCGGCCAGCAGAATCAGGAAACAGTATATGATATTACCGATATTCTGCGGAAAGCGCCGCTCCGGGAACTCCTCGACACAAATTCGGAGGTATATCCCAATGTCGTGACATACTTTTTCAACGAACCGCTGTACGGCTATTATAACAGCGCGGACCCGTATGTTATCAGAAAGCATATCGAACTGTTTATCGCCGCCGATATTGATTTCCTTGTATTTGACGTTACCAACGGCATCTATTACAACAAAGTGTGGCCTGAAATTTTGGCCGCACTGGAGGAATATCGGCTGGCGGGCTGGAAAGTGCCGCAAATTGTGTTTTACACCAATACGGCCAGCGGCGCGGCCGTACAGCATTTGTATACGACGCTGTACAGAAAAAATCTTTATTCGGAGCTCTGGTTCTACGGCCCGTACGATAAACCGCTGATTATTGCCAAGGCGGAGGAGGTGGCCGCGGCGCTGCAGGACTTCTTCTATATCCGGCCGCCGCAGTGGCCTTTAGAGGAGAAGCAGGAAATGGGCTTTCCCTATATGAATCTTTCGAAACCGCAGGATCTGTATACGAATTTAATCAATGTTTCCGTCTGTCAATTTTCCGGTCCGTGCAGCTACGGCGCAACGGTTCCGAAGAGCGCAAAGGAGGGGTATTATGGACGGGGATATTCTGCCGAGACCCCGGAAAACGGGATTGTTCAGCATATTCTGGAGGGAAGAAATTTTCAGGAGCAATGGGAATATGCCATTGCAGCGGACCCGCAGATGATCTTTATCACGGGCTGGAATGAATGGATTGCCCAGAAGAGTGCAGAGGGCTACGGCTGGATCGATACGTTTAATACCGAATGGTCCCGGGATATTGAAATGACAAAGGACCGGGATTACGCGTCCGCGGATCCGGAGGATTATACGCGTCAGGGCTACGGAGACAATTACTATCTGCAGATGGTGGATGGTATCCGAAAATACAAGGGAAAGGTCCTGCAGGATGTGAATTACACACTTCCTGAAAGCAAAAGCATCGATGTCAGTGGCAGTGCGGAGCAATGGGCGTTTACCGACAGCAATGCGAATGTATTTTATAATATTGCGGTGAAAAATACGGCCAGGGATTATATCGGCGCCAGCCCTGCGCTCCGCTATACGCAGGCTGCCGCGGAGAACTTTATTACGGAGATCCGCGTAACCCACGACGATGCATATCTTTATTTTTACCTTCAGACAGAAGCGGACATCCGTCCCCGGAAGGACCAGGCGTCGAATTGGATGAACCTCTTTCTTTCCGTGCGCGGAAGGGATAATCAAAAAACGGCATCTGCGGCATGGGAGGGATTTCATTATGTGCTGAACCGTGCACCTGTTTCCGATACGCTGACGTCGCTGGAGCGGGTCAGTGAAGATGGCGCGTATGTATTCGAGAGCGTGCAGCATGTACCTTATTCCGTACAGGGCAATGTCATGCAGATTGCGGTGCCCTTTGAAGCCGTGGGAATTACTGCGGAGGATTTCTGGATTGACTTCAAAGCAGCTGACAGTGTGGAACAGGAAGCGGATATTATGGATTATTACGTTTCCGGCTGCGCCGTACCCTTGGGCCGCCTCACCTATTCTTATTCTGCGGTCAGATCGCGGATCGAAGACTATTTTCAGACACCCGAAAAGGATCGGACCGGAAAGCCTGAGATGTCTGGTATGGAGATCGCCTTATTGGCTGTATCCGGCGGGGTAATTGCCGCTGCTGCTGCGGTCATCATCATATATCAATACAGAGCGAGGAAAAGACGTGTATGAGTGCGGAATGGGTTTGGGTGGACAACGAACTGGCGGTATATCCGCGGATGGTGTATTTTAAAAAGAAGGTGCTGATTGCGGAGCAGGCGGAAAAGATGCCTGTATGCCGCCTGCGGATCTGCGCGGACAGCCGTTATCTGCTGCTGATCAACGGCAGCCGCGTTATGACCGGACCCTGCCGTGCGCCCCGAGGCGTCCGGTATATGGATGAACTGGATGTCACCGCGTATCTCCGGACCGGGGAGAATGAAATCTTTGTGCAGGTGATTCAGTATTCGGATCATAAACAAAAGAACATCTATTTTTTGACGGGGCCGAATTCTATTGTTACAGAAGGAATCGGCGGCCTTTGGATCGAAGAGGCAGAAACAGCATTCGGATTTTCCACCTCCGCGGAATACTTATCGATAGAGGTGCCGGGTTATGCGTTTCCGGAAACGCATAGGTATGGATATATCGGCTTTTCAGAGAAATTTGACAG
>ERZ779746.1110-NODE-1110-length-11188-cov-4.100332_pt1 | contig 11188 bp, 8 predicted proteins | sample MGYA00511888_ERZ779746 | MGnify/ENA primary metagenome ERZ779746 (study PRJEB29588, sample SAMEA1964695) | human gut metagenome | biome: human gut; feature: human-associated habitat; material: faeces | place: Denmark | collected 2008/2010 ... | reverse complement strand
TATCTACCTTAACTTAATGATTTTGATAAAAATCATTAGGGGATTCATCAGTGTTGCGTATCGTCGAATGGAGGGGTACGAATATGATTACGATTACGACGGTGAGCATCGCGATGAACCGATAATCGTGAATTACCACAATTTACGCTTTAGCCGTAAAGACCGTTTGCAGTTAAATATTTCACAATCACTTAATGACTTTGGCTCGCTTTATATCTCTGGTACCCATCAAAAATACTGGAATACTTCGGATTCAGATACGTGGTATCAGGTGGGGTATACCAGCAGCTGGGTTGGCATCAGTTATTCGCTCTCATTTTCGTGGAATGAATCTGTAGGGATCCCCGATAACGAACGTATTGTCGGACTTAATGTTTCAGTGCCTTTCAATGTTTTGACCAAACGTCGCTACACCCGGGAAAATGCGCTCGACCGCGCTTATGCCTCCTTTAACGCCAACCGTAACAGCAACGGGCAAAATAGCTGGCTGGCAGGTGTAGGTGGGACCTTACTGGAAGGCCACAACCTGAGTTATCACGTAAGCCAGGGTGATACCTCGAATAATGGGTACACGGGCAGCGCCACGGCAAACTGGCAGGCCGCTTACGGTACGCTGGGGGGCGGGTATAACTACGACCGCGATCAACATGACGTTAACTGGCAGCTGTCTGGCGGTGTGGTCGGGCATGAAAATGGCATAACGCTGAGCCAGCCTTTAGGGGATACCAATGTTTTGATTAAAGCGCCTGGCGCAGGCGGTGTACGCATTGAAAATCAAACTGGCATTTTAACCGACTGGCGCGGCTATGCGGTGATGCCGTATGCCACGGTTTATCGGTATAACCGTATCGCGCTTGATACCAATACGATGGGGAATTCCATCGATGTTGAAAAAAATATTAGCAGCGTTGTGCCGACGCAAGGCGCGTTGGTTCGTGCCAATTTTGATACCCGCATAGGCGTGCGGGCGCTCATTACCGTTACCCAGGGCGGAAAACCGGTGCCGTTTGGATCACTGGTACGGGAAAACAGTACCGGAATAACCAGTATGGTGGGTGATGACGGGCAAGTTTATTTAAGTGGTGCGCCATTGTCTGGTGAATTACTGGTTCAGTGGGGAGACGGCGCGAACTCACGCTGCATTGCGCACTATGTATTGCCGAAGCAAAGCTTACAGCAAGCCGTCACTGTTATTTCGGCAGTTTGCACACATCCTGGCTCATAAAGGAAATTATCAATAAGATAATCTGCAGATTATTATTGGCGATGGCATGTTTGTGTCTGGCAAACATATCCTGGGCTACTGTTTGTGCAAATAGTACTGGCGTAGCAGAAGATGAACACTATGATCTCTCAAATATCTTTAATAGCACCAATAACCAGCCAGGGCAGATTGTTGTTTTACCGGAAAAATCCGGCTGGGTAGGTGTCTCAGCAATTTGTCCACCCGGTACGCTGGTGAATTATACATACCGTAGTTATGTCACCAACTTTATTGTTCAGGAAACTATCGATAATTATAAATATATGCAATTACATGATTATCTATTAGGTGCGATGAGTCTGGTTGATAGTGTGATGGATATTCAGTTCCCCCCGCAAAATTATATTCGGATGGGAACAGATCCTAACGTTTCGCAAAACCTTCCATTCGGGGTGATGGATTCTCGTTTAATATTTCGTTTAAAGGTTATTCGTCCCTTTATTAACATGGTGGAGATCCCCAGACAGGTGATGTTTACCGTGTATGTGACATCAACGCCTTACGATCCGTTGGTTACACCTGTTTATACCATTAGTTTTGGTGGCCGGGTTGAAGTGCCGCAAAACTGCGAATTAAATGCCGGGCAGATTGTTGAATTTGATTTTGGTGATATCGGCGCATCGTTATTTAGTGCGGCAGGGCCGGGGAATCGACCAGCTGGCGTCATGCCGCAAACCAAGAGCATTGCGGTCAAATGTACGAATGTTGCTGCGCAGGCTTATTTAACAATGCGTCTGGAAGCCAGTGCCGTTTCTGGTCAGGCGATGGTGTCGGACAATCAGGATTTAGGTTTTATTGTCGCCGATCAGAACGATACGCCGATTACGCCTAACGATCTCAATAGCGTTATTCCTTTCCGTCTGGATGCAGCTGCGGCAGCCAATGTCACACTTCGCGCCTGGCCTATCAGTATTACCGGTCAAAAACCGACCGAGGGGCCGTTTAGCGCGCTGGGGTATTTACGCGTCGATTATCAATGAGGTACGGAGAATGAGAAGAGTACTCTTTAGCTGTTTCTGCGGGTTACTGTGGAGTTCCATTGGATGGGCAGCTGACCCTTTAGGAACGATTAATATCAATTTGCACGGTAACGTTGTTGATTTCTCCTGTACCGTAAACACAGCGGATATTGATAAGACGGTAGATTTAGGCAGATGGCCTACGACACAATTACTGAACGCTGGCGATACCACGGCACTCGTCCCTTTTAGCCTGCGGCTGGAGGGATGTCCTCCGGGTTCAGTTGCGATTTTATTTACGGGAACGCCGGCATCCGATACCAACCTGCTGGCTCTGGATGATCCCGCAATGGCACAAACCGTCGCCATCGAATTACGTAATAGCGATCGCTCCCGGCTCGCACTGGGGGAGGCGAGCCCGACTGAGGAAGTAGATGCAAATGGCAATGTCACACTAAACTTTTTTGCCAATTATCGAGCGTTAGCCAGCGGTGTTCGGCCAGGTGTGGCGAAAGCGGATGCGATATTTATGATCAATTATAATTAATATTATATTAATTCGTATAATTTGGCGTAGTCGATAAGCTCTACAATTGAATGCAAACCTAGCTTGCCATAAATATTAGATTTATGCGCACTAACTGTTTTATTGCTAAGTAATAACTTATCGGCAATTTCTTTATTAGATAATCCGCTAACCAGATAACGTAATATGGTCACTTCACGATTAGATAGCACAGTGATCGTTGAACTATTCGTACTACATTTATTGCTTTTTATATAGTTAAGCGTTTCGCTAGGAAAAAACGTGTATCCGGAGAGGATCATCTGAACGGCATGAAAAATATCATTCTGATCATTGCATTTACTGACAAAACCGTTAGCACCAGCTTGTATCGCTCTGCCAGCATAAAAGCATTCTGATTTCGATGATAAAAATAACACTTTCACTGTGCTCTGGATTTGTTTGATCCTTTTCAGGAAGGTAAAACCGTCTGTTCCGGGTAAGTCTATATCCATAATGATTAAATCAACAGGACGGGTTCGGAGATAATCGATGGTTATGCGGTAATCATCCGTTTTCAGGACAATCTGCAATTCACTGTTTTTTTGCAACAGAACTTCAATAGACATTCTGATGATAGGATGAGTATCCATAATGATCACCGACGTTGGTTTCATAGTTACCAGTCTCATAGGAGCGGACAATTTTCCGTTAGGGCGGTAAATTGTACTTTGATACATGAAAATACGGGTTTTCTTGATTCAGACGCGCAGCGGTGTGCGTTTGTTTGCCACTATAGCGAAATAAATCAGAAAATCAGACGCGGTCGTTCACTTGTTCAGCAACCAGATCAAAAGCCATTGACTCAGCAAGGGTTGACCGTATAATTCACGCGATTACACCGCATTGCGGTATCAACGCGCCCTTAGCTCAGTTGGATAGAGCAACGACCTTCTAAGTCGTGGGCCGCAGGTTCGAATCCTGCAGGGCGCGCCATTTCTTCTTCATTTATGCCCGTCTTATCCGTTTCCGCTTTGCCCTTCACCACATCACTTTTTGTCGCTGTTTGGCGAGATAATTCAACGGTGTCAGGCCGTAAAACGCCTTAAAAACAGAGATAAAGTACGACGTGCTGCTATAGCCACATAATTGCGCCACCTGAGTGATATTTTTGTTATCCATCAATAACATCTGTACGGCGTAACGCATACGACACTCTGTGACAATCTGGCTATAGCTGGTATTTTCGTTTTTTAATTTCTTTTTGAGCAGGCTGGGGCTTAAACATAGCGAACTGGCGACAATTCGCAGATTCCAGTAGTGCTGAATATCGCTTTGAATAATGCGGCAGACGCTGTCGCGGACGCTGCTGCGTAAGATATACATCAGTAGGGCAATAAACCGCGATTGCTCAAGAAAGTTAGACAATACGGTAAAAAGCAATGCGCGCGTCAACTCCGCTTCGCAGGGTTTGCTGGGTTGCTGCTTGCTGTGGTTGGCGGCTAGCCGGAACACTTCCGGTGTACGGCTATGACAAGCGATAACCGGGGTAGCCAGCCGCGACCAGGGCTTTACACAGGTTAAGTTCTTATTTAAAAACAACAGATAATCGTTGATGATGTTACGGTTGATGTGGGTGATTAATACGTGATTTAACGTTGAGAGTTCAATGACGTTATTGTTGCACGCGAAGGCGGCCAGGTAGTTTTTCGGAAGGGTAAACGTAGCATGGTTATTGACGCTTACCTCTACCTCTTTTTCGGTCAGGATCACCACGCAAGGTTTACTGCTGCTCAATTGCATTTCGCACTCCTCAGATATCAGAAACTCCGCTCAAAGGATCTATGCTTCCTGCATGAGTGATCGGCCCGTTCGCCGATAACGATCTTCTTTCTTTAGCACGCTTTTTAGCAATTAATCTTGATGGAATTCTGACGAGAGCGAAAGAGGTAAGCCAGGTCGTACCCGACTTACCTGGAGGAGATTTAATACTCGAGAATGCCGTGCGCGACGGGCAAATAGCGCAGAGAGAAATAGAGAGTGTCTTTACCGCAAGAGGAACGTTTCGCTAACAGCGAGGCAATTTCTGCGTCCGGTTTCGGTTTCGCTGTAAAGGTTTTGCCTTTGCCGGCGACAAACAGTTCATAAACAATGCCGCTTGCTGGGGCGGAGCTTTGGCAATCGGCGCTGGCCTGTAGATAACGTTCACGCTGTTCAGCGGTAAGTTTATCCACGCCGCTGCCATCCTGTACCCAGACATTAACGCCGGTTGCTTTAACGTGTTCCAGCAGTTGGCGATAGCCATCGGGCGACATGTTTCCGGCGAAAAAACTACTGATATAAACCGGTTTTGCTGAAACATCGCTAATCAGCCGCTGCTCGTTGTTTAACCATGTTAGCAAAGGCTGACGGGCGGCTTCGCTGCGCCAGTTCAGGTCGTCAATTTCCGCGCTGATGTACCAGCCATCCGGCGTTACGCCAGGCGCGGCGCTCCATAATCTGGCTTGCTGGAGATCGGCAGCCAGCAGGCGATTAAGATAGCTTTCCAGCGCTGCGGACGACTGTTTCTGGTGCATAAAAAATTCCGGATCGGCGTTCAGCCCGACAATCAGCTTCAGGCCAGCCTGTTGCGCAGCTGCGGCCCGCTTAAACAATAACGCGCGCTGTTCTGGCTGGGTGAATGCATCGCCGTAACGGGTCCATTGCAAAACCAGGGTATCGAAGCCTTGCAAACGTAACTGACTCATCAGCCCCTGCCACTGGGTATCGGTAACCTGACTATCACGGTTTTGTGGTTGCCAGATAATACCTTTCATCGCAAAGGAAAAAGGGCTGACCAAAAGCAGTGTCAGCAATACGAAAATGAACTTACGCATTTACCAGTGCACTCCAATGGTGAGAAACGCGTTGTTGCGCTCTCCGTTACGTTGATTAATCGCCTTAAAGGTATGTTGATACTCGACGCCGAGACTGACTTTGTGCGGCCAGGCGTCGTAGTGCGTCTCGCCGGTCCAGATATTCCAGCGGACCCCGACACCGCCAAGCTGCGCGCCCTGAGTGCCTTTATCACGATAGCCGTTGTCCTGAACGTGAGCGTAAGGCTCAATAGTCTGTCCGTTAGCTACCTTCTGATGCCAGCTGACGCGATAATCTGCCGTCCACGCCTGAATATCCTGGCGGATATATTGCGCCGCATCGAGGTACAGGTTTTGGGCAAACCAGCCTGAACCGTTCGGGTGCCATTCGTCGCTGTATTTGCCGCCATTAAAGAATGAGGCGCTGGCGCGCAGCATGGTATCGGATGCGCCATTTTGCCCGTTCAGCGGCAACTGCTGTTCGACGGCGAGGAAAAAGATCTGATCGCGCAGCGGCTTCCAGCGTAGACCGGTGCCGGACATCGGATTTTTCACCGGCATCATCACCCCGTTTTCTCCGGTATCGGCAAAGACGCGGCTATAAACTGAGAGCAGGTCGCCTTCCAGCAGCATATTGCGTCCGATGCGGTACTCGGCTTCCAGTTGCCCGTAGCTACGATAGCTTTTCCCTGGCGCTGCGCCGCCGACATTATTGTTAGCGGTGCTCATTGCCCCGGAACGCAAGCCGATAGAAGAATCGAAACTGAACGTCCAGCGGCGACCGACCTCCTCATGCAAACGGCGGAAATTGAAGCGTTGCTGATTTTGCTCTGGGGTCAGTGGGGTTATCAGCGCCTGATTATCAATGTCATCAATCACCAGCCGGGCGTAGTGCTGCGTCGCAGGCATGTCATCCAGACGCTGGTTCACATAGGCCAGTTGTCGGATCAGTGCCGGATCGTCCGGTAGCCCTTTATGCGCCTGTTCGAGCATTTCCCGCGACTGTGCGATATCACCGCTATCCCACAAGGCGTAACCAAGCGCTGCCTGGGTGTTGCTATTATTCGGTTCCAGTTCCAGCGCGGCGCGCAAATCACTCACCGCGGCCGGGACATTATGACGTTGGCGATAAATTGTCGCCCGCGCAACGTAAGCGTTGGCAGAAGGCGCAATATTGATTGAGCGCGTGAGATCGTTCAGTGCGAGTTCCGGCTGACCAGGAATGTAACGTTGCGCATGCAGCCACCAGTAGAGCGCATTGCTTCCCAGTCCACGTTTTTCTGCCTGTTGTAGCCAGCGATCGCGAGCCGCACCATTTCCTGCCGCCTGGGCGGTATTGGCAGCAGCAAGCAGATCCTCATTGCTCATGTCGTGAAGACTGATTTTCTGCCAGGCCGCCAGTGCGGTGGCGTAGTCCTCAACCTGATACGCCTGATAGGCTACCGCACGATGTTGCCAGGCGTTCGGTTGTCGTTGTTCGGCCTGAAGCCATGCATACAACGCCACACCGGGTAGCGTGTCCCGATAACACTTTGCCAGACGGTTCCAGGCGGCGGCATCGTAGGAAGGCGACATATCGCCCAGCAAGCGAACTATTGCCGGGCAATTATCTGCAATACCCGGCAACTGACTTTGCCACTGACGTTGCTCCGCCAGCGGTAAGGGTTTCGATAAAATCGCCACCTTCGCCGGCGTTGCCAGGTAAGGATGACTTTCCAGCAGAGACGCCAGTCGCGCCATTAAAGTCTGGCTGACACGCGCATCGCCCTGGAAAGGATAGCGTTGCAGCAATAAATCGGCAGCTTCGCGTGACTGCTCGTTCTGCATCAGTTGCCAGGTTAGTTGATCCAGGCGGGTAAGATTTGCCGGTTCTTGCTGATACAGCAAGCGTGCCAGACGCAGAGCTTCAGCCTTGTTACGGGTCGCCACGCTGACAGCATAACGCTCCTCAAGCATTTCATTGGCGGGGAGGGTGGCGAGCAGTTTTTGCGCTGCGTCGTACTGACCTTCTTTTAACAGCACCGGTAGCGTCGCGCCAACAACATACTGGCGGTTGTCGGCAAACTGTACCGTATAATTCGCCAATGCCTGAACGGGGTTGGCGCTGTATTTAGATAACAGATAGAGCCAACTTTTCTCTTGTGCGTCCGTGGTAAACAGCGGCTTATTTTCATTGAGATAATGCTGGAGGCGTGCTTTTTCGCCACGATAAGCCAGCGCGGTCGCGTAAGTAATATATGACTGAGGATCGGTGAAGATCCCCTGTGATTGCAGTGCCAGGATCCGATCGTCTAGCTGCCCGGCAAGAAGCACGTCAAACCACTGACGGCGTTCTGCCGCGCTTAATGTGTTCTGCTGGCGTGCTTCATTGTATAGCGTATCTGCCTGGGACCATTGTTTCAGGTAGATTGCCCGTTGCAGCAGATCGGTTCGCAGCGTTTTTCCTTCCGGCGATGCAGCAAACGTCGCATCGTTCAGTTGCGCTCTGGCGACAGGTAACTGTGCCAGCCGCAGGGCATTCTGCCCGACATCACTGCGACAACGCAGGGTCGGTGCAGCATCGCACGCTTTTTGCTGGGCAAGCAGTTCTTCAACAGTCGTAACGCTTTTCACTTCAACTGGAATAGCCGCCAGACTGCGCTCAAGTCGGGCATCTCCTGGGTGACGTTTCAGTTGATCCTCAAGCAACAGCCGCGCCCGGTCATCATGACCAAAATGGCGATAGGCTTCCGCAAGGTATAAAGTCAGCGGAATATTATCCGGCACCTGCTGGTGTATATATTCAAATTCGCGGATGGCGGTTGCTTCGTCGTTATTTTTCTGTGCCTTCAGCGCCTTATCGAGACGGGGATAAATAACAAAATGGCGATAATCGCTCAGACCCAGCTCTTCTGCGCTGGTGCCGATATTGTCTGCGAGTGCGCTGGTACTCAATAAAGACGTCAGCAGTAAACCAGACCATCCGATGACGCGATTAAGGTTATTCTCCTTCATTTTCGGACTCCAGTTGCGCAACCTGTTCTGTGTTTAAACCTGCTTTGAGTAATAGTGATTGCATCGAAACTTGTAATTCGCGTTGAATTGTCAGGACGCGATCCAACGTTTCCTGGCTGATAACGCCTTCGGTGACCAAAAACTTGCCGAGCGGCAGAGAACTGCGTTCATGGCGCAATAACAACACGTTAATTGCTGAACGATTAATATGACCGAGCGTGGTCAGTATTTCGGCGAACAGGAACTGATGCGGCACATATTGCCGCCAGATTTCACCGGCCTGCTGTTCCGTGAGCCACTGATGCTGAACCGCATTGTACAACATTGCCCGCGGATCGTGACCGCGTCGGCGTGCATACCAGTGACGTAACCCTGTGACAATTTGTCCCCGCAGAACAATGACGTAACGCACTTTGCGTCCGACTTTACGCGTCAGGGCCGCCAGCGAAACCGGGTCAATACCATCTTCACTGCCGACAATTAACTCGTCATTTTCCAGACGCAGCGGCAGTACCGCATAATGCAGCGCCACGGAGGCCGGCATTTCGGCAATCAGCGAGGAAGGGATCTGCCAGGCATCGATGGATTCCCACGCCACGCCGTTTTGCTCTGCCAGCGCCTGTGCCAGCTGCTCGGCGCTAATCAGCCCCTGCATCAGCATTGAACCGCCCAGGCGTAGACCTTCGACGCGATTACGCAGTGCTGTATCGAGTTGTTCTTCAGTGATGACCTGATTTTCCAGCAGAATTTGACCTAACGGGCGCAACGAGCGGGTATCGCCAGTCACGCTGGGGAAGTCATGCGTTGTTTTATCCCACGCCACGCGACGTGGATCGCCGTGTTGAAGTACCTGTTTTAGCGCGCGTCAGTTGGCCATGAAGTTAATCAGGTTGCCCCAGAAAAGACGCAGGACGGAAAGCAGCCCCTGCGTCAGGCCGTAGTAGCCAGTAACGAAAATCACCCGCTGCACGATGCGGTTAACCATCAAACCAAAGTTTAGCCACAGCAGGGTCATTAACCATGCGCTGCCGCTGAAAATAGAAAGGAAATGCCAGGCATCGGGCCACAAACTTTCATACGCCAGCAACAGCAAAAGCTGGATCATCACCAGCATCGCGAGGAAGCTGACAAAGTTACTGATTGCCCCTTTGCGGTCGCGCCAGAGAAAGTAGTTCAGCGTCAGGCTGGAGGTCCATTTATGGGTTTTAAAGCCTTGGAAAACAATGCCGATGATCCAGCGGGATTTTTGTCGAACCGCAGTCGAAAAGGTATCGGGGAAATATTCGCGCACGCAGATCATGTTTGATGTCCGCGCGTGCTGTAAAAATTTACGCTGCTCGCGTTCTTTGGCTTCGTCCACCACCGGAAAACGGACAAAAATTTCCGTCATACCTTTTTCTTTCAGGCGGAAGCCAATGTCGTAATCTTCAGTAAGACTCTGCACGTCGAAAGCAATACCGTCACCGTCAGCTAACAGTGCGGTCACGGCGCGGCGGCTGAAACAGGTGCCGACGCCTGCGCTGGGCACTTGTCCGGCGAGGGCTTCACGCACCGGAACATCTTTGCCATGCAGCTCTGAAAACTCATCAATGTAAGTCATGCTGGTGAAGTGCGTCCATTCGCGTTCGAACGGATACACCGGGATCTGAATCAGATCTTTACGCTCGACCAGATAGTTGAACAGACGCAATTCCATCGGTGAAATCACATCTTCGGCGTCATGCAGAATAAAACCAGCAAAAGCGAAATTGGCGCTACGCTCAAATTGGGTGATGGCGTCCAGCACGTTGTTCAGACAGTCGGCTTTGCTGGTGGGGCCAGGACGCGCGCAGACTACCTTATGCACATTCGGGAAGCGAGCGCACACTTCGTCAACATCACGCTGAGTATCGGGGTCGTTGGGGTAGGTGCCAACAAAGATATGATAGTTTTCGTAGTCGAGCGTGGTCGCCGCCAGCTCGGCCATATTGCCGATGACGCCCGTTTCATTCCATGCCGGAACCATAATCGCTAACGGTTTTTCATCTGGTTTATACAGTTCGCGGTAACTCATTCGCGGGTAGCGGCGATAAACACTCAACTTGCGTTTAATGCGGCGTACCCAGTAGACGACATCAATAAAAAAATCGTCCAGCCCGCTGATGAACATGATGACCGCTAACGTTATCGCGATTACTTTTAAGCCGTAGAGCCAGGTAGCAAAAACATCAAGAAGCCAGTCCACACAAAAACCTTACATTAACGCTGGTTATGTTTAGGGTGGCGTATATTAAGGTTTTTTATGAATTGTGACAGCTTTTTACCATTAATAGGTATGACTATTGCGGCACGTTATTTTTACACTGGTTATAAAAGTTGCCGTTTGCGTAGAATGTAGACAAAAGCATGGTGTCCTGGGACGGGGAGGTTAACGTCATAGTGAAAAGGAGCGGTGGCACCGAGCAGGTCATCATGTAGTGGAAGTGCCTGGAGGAGGTGAGCAGGCAGGGCAAGATTACGAAAGCCCGTTCCCCGCAAGGACTGACGCCAGATAGTTTCTCTCCATGGCTGCTTTTTGCATCTTACGTCTTAACCCTGCCTTGAATACCTTATCATTCGTCAAAATATTAAT
>ERZ779746.1094-NODE-1094-length-11331-cov-3.054363_pt1 | contig 11331 bp, 12 predicted proteins | sample MGYA00511888_ERZ779746 | MGnify/ENA primary metagenome ERZ779746 (study PRJEB29588, sample SAMEA1964695) | human gut metagenome | biome: human gut; feature: human-associated habitat; material: faeces | place: Denmark | collected 2008/2010 ... | reverse complement strand
ACGATGCTGGCGCAGTTATCCCCGGCACAATCTGGTGAGGCGCTGCACGGTTTGCTGGCGCTGGCCCGCCATCAACTGGCCTGTCAGCCGGCATTTATCGCCGGTTTCAGCAGTCATTTAAATCAACTGAGTGAAGCCGATTTTATTAACGCCCTGCCCGATTTACGCGCGGCGATGGCCTGGCTACCACCACGAGAACGCGGGACGCTGGCGCATCAGGTGCTTGAGCATTATCAACTGGCGCAACTTCCCGTTTCGGCGCTGCAAATGCCGTTGCATTGTCCACCACAGGCCATTGCACATCATCAACAACTCGAACAGCAGGCACTGGCATCGCTGCAAAACTGGGGAGTTTTCCATGTCTGAACTGAACGATCTTCTGACCACCCGTGAGCTACAACGCTGGCGATTAATTCTTGGCGAAGCGGCAGAAACGACGCTTTGTGGGCTGGATGACAACGCCCGGCAGATAGACCACGCGCTGGAGTGGCTGTATGGGCGCGATCCTGAACGGCTCCAGCGTGGTGAACGTTCCGGTGGATTAGGTGGCTCAAATCTCACCACCCCTGAGTGGATCAACAGTATTCACACGCTGTTTCCGCAGCAGGTGATTGAGCGGCTGGAAAGCGATGCCGTGCTGCGCTACGGCATTGAAGATGTGGTGACGAATCTCGACGTGCTGGAACGTATGCAGCCTTCTGAAAGCCTGCTACGCGCTGTTTTGCACACCAAACATCTGATGAACCCCGAAGTACTGGCTGCCGCCCGCCGGATAGTGTGCCAGGTTGTTGAAGAAATTATGGCTCGACTGGCAAAGGAAGTTCGTCAGGCTTTTTCTGGTGTCCGCGATCGCCGTCGCCGTTCATTTATTCCACTGGCGCGAAACTTTGATTTCAAAAGTACTCTGCGCGCCAACCTGCAACACTGGCACCCGCAACACGGCAAGTTGTATATCGAATCCCCCCGCTTTAACAGCCGCATTAAACGCCAAAGCGAACAATGGCAACTGGTCTTACTGGTTGATCAAAGCGGATCGATGGTCGATTCGGTGATCCACTCTGCGGTGATGGCGGCCTGTTTGTGGCAGTTACCCGGCATTCGTACCCATCTGGTGGCGTTTGACACAAGCGTCGTTGATCTCACGGCAGACGTTGCCGATCCGGTAGAGTTATTAATGAAAGTACAGTTGGGCGGCGGGACCAATATCGCCAGTGCCGTGGAGTATGGTCGGCAACTTATTGAACAACCAGCGAAAAGCGTCATTATCCTCGTGAGCGATTTTTACGAAGGGGGTTCATCATCATTACTGACGCATCAGGTGAAAAAGTGTGTCCAGAGCGGCATCAAAGTGCTGGGACTGGCAGCGCTCGATAGCACCGCAACACCTTGCTATGACCGCGATACGGCCCAGGCGCTGGTTAATGTCGGCGCACAAATAGCCGCCATGACGCCGGGCGAGCTGGCATCATGGCTTGCGGAGAATCTTCAGTCATGAATTCACTACGTCCGGAATTATTAGAACTGACACCGCAGGCCCTGACGGCGTTAAGCAATGCCGGTTTTGTTAAGCGCAGTCTTAAGGAACTGGAAAATGGCAACGTCCCGGAGATCAGCCATGAGAACGACGCTTTAATCGCCACCTTCAGTGACGGTGTCCGTACCCAGCTGGCGAACGGCCAGGCACTGAAAGAGGCTCAGTGCAGTTGCGGGGCCAACGGTATGTGCCGTCATCGCGTGATGCTGGTGTTAAGTTATCAACGACTTTGTGCCACCACTCAGTCTACGGAAAAAGAAGAAGAGTGGGATCCGGCAATCTGGCTGGAAGAACTGGCTACCCTTCCCGATGCTACCCGCAAACGCGCACAGGCGCTGGTCGCTAAAGGCATCACCATTGAGTTGTTCTGTGCGCCGGGTGAAATTCCCTCTGCCCGCTTACCGATGAGCGATGTGCGTTTTTATTCCCGCAGCAGTATTCGTTTCGCCCGTTGTGATTGTATTGAAGGCACACTTTGCGAACATGTCGTACTGGCGGTACAGGCCTTCGTCGAGGCCAAAGCGCAGCAAGCAGAATTTAACCATTTAATCTGGCAGATGCGCAGCGAACACGTCACATCATCTGACGATCCGTTTGCCAGCGAAGAAGGCAACGCGTGTCGTCAATATGTTCAGCAATTAAGCCAGACATTATGGCTTGGCGGCATCAGCCAGCCGCTCATCCATTACGAGGCAGCATTCAACCGCGCATTGCAGGCGGCAGAGACCTGCAACTGGCGCTGGGTGAGTGAATCGCTACGGCAACTGCGCGCCAGCGTTGATGCCTTCCACGCCCGCGCCAGCCACTATAATGCCGGAGAATGCTTACATCAGCTTGCGGCATTAAACAGTCGATTAAATTGCGCACAAGAGATGGCCCGGCGCGACAGTATTGGTGAAGTTCCTCCTGTGCCGTGGCGCACGGTCGTTGGCTCTGGCATTGCCGGAGAAGCAAAGCTTGATCATCTGCGGCTGGTGTCTTTAGGTATGCGTTGCTGGCAGGATATTGAGCATTATGGTTTACGCATCTGGTTTACCGATCCCGACACCGGCAGTATTTTGCACCTTTCGCGCAGTTGGCCGCGAAGTGAACAGGAAAACTCACCGGCAGCTACGCGTCGGCTGTTTAGTTTTCAGGCTGGCGCACTGGCGGGCGGGCAAATTGTTTCACAAGCAGCAAAACGCAGTGCCGATGGCGAGCTGCTGTTAGCTACCCGCAACCGCTTAAGCAGCGTTGTGCCGCTGTCGCCTGATGCCTGGCAAATGTTGAGCGCGCCGTTACGCCAGCCGGGCATTGTGGCTTTGCGGGAATATTTACGCCAGCGTCCCCCCGCCTGCATACGGCCTCTTAATCAGGTCGATAACTTATTTATTCTGCCGGTCGCTGAGTGTATTTCGCTCGGTTGGGACAGCAGCCGCCAGACGCTGGATGCGCAGGTCATTAGCGGCGAAGGGGAAGATAATGTGCTGACGTTATCATTACCAGCCTCAGCCAGCGCACCTTATGCCGTTGAACGCATGGCGGCGCTTTTGCAACAAACAGACGACCCCGTGTGTCTGGTTTCTGGCTTTGTCAGTTTTGTTGAAGGGCAATTGACACTGGAACCACGGGTGATGATGACAAAAACCCGTGCCTGGGCGCTGGACGCAGAAACTACGCCTGTGGCACCGCTACCTTCTGCCAGCGTTTTGCCTGTGCCGTCTACTGCTCATCAGTTGCTGATACGCTGCCAGGCGTTACTTATTCAACTGCTCCATAACGGCTGGCGCTATCAGGAACAGAGTGCTATTGGTCAGGCAGAGTTGCTGGCGAATGACCTCACCGCGGTGGGTTTTTATCGGCTGGCACATGTGTTGGGACAATTTCGTAATACAGAAAGCGAGGCACGGGTAGAAGCAATGAATAACGGTGTTTTGCTTTGCGAACAATTATTCCCCATGCTTCAGCAACAAGGATGAAATAGTGCTTTTTACTAAGAGTTCTACTCCAGTTCCGGACTGCTCACGCCACGGTATTAGGCATATCCTATATAGCCCCTGGTGAGAGTCACCAGTTCCTTGATTAAATAAAATGGAGTTTTACATGAAGGCTTTCAATAAGCTGTTTTCCCTCGTTGTTGCATCTGTTCTGGTTTTCTCTCTTGCTGGCTGCGGTGACAAAGAAGAATCGAAGAAATTCAGCGCCAATCTGAACGGCACTGAAATTGCCATTACCTATGTCTACAAAGGTGACAAGGTGCTTAAGCAATCTTCTGAAACCAAAATTCAATTTGCCTCCATTGGTGCAACCACCAAAGAAGATGCTGCCAAGACACTTGAGCCGTTAAGCGCCAAATACAAAAACATCGCGGGTGTTGAAGAAAAATTAACCTATACCGATACCTACGCGCAGGAAAACGTGACTATCGATATGGAAAAAGTGGATTTTAAAGCCCTGCAGGGTATTTCAGGAATCAACGTTTCTGCTGAAGATGCCAAAAAAGGTATCACTATGGCGCAAATGGAACTGGTGATGAAAGCCGCTGGTTTTAAAGAAGTGAAATAATCGGTTGGCGGTCATGCTCTAAACATGACCGCCAATTTTTTAGCCTTTTTTCACATGCTGGCGCGCTGCCAGTCCACGCAGAAAATAACGTAAAAATTGATCGCCGCATTCGCGGAAGTTTTTATGATCCGGTGCGCGCATCATCGCTGTAATTTCCGGCATCGAAACGCGGAACTGCTGTTCGGTGAGGATAGCCAGAATGTCATCGGTTTTCAGCGAAAACGCGATGCGTAATTTTTTCAGCACGATGTTGTTATTAATGCGACGTTCCGGCTCCAGTGCCGGAGCAGACTCATCCTTGCCGCGTTTTTCATAAATCAGGCCATTGAGGAATGACGACAAAACAATGTCCGGACAACGCTGAAAACCCTCTTCGTCTTCTTTACGTAGCCAGACGGCGATCTGTTCCGCGGTGGCTTCGACATTACCCAGCGCCAGAATACGCACCAGGTCATTATTATTGGCTTTCAAAATGTAGCGCACGCTGCGCAGAATATCGTTACTTAGCATGAGGCCTTCAGGTGTTGATGAGGCAAAAAGCCATTTTAGCAGTCTTTTACAGGCCAATCGCCTCTTTTAAGCTTTTCAGATAACGGCGGCTGACCGGCACGGTTAAGCCATTACGCAAAATCAACTCGGCCTGGCCGTTATCTTCCAGACGAATCTCCTGTAAATGCGCGAGGTTAACCAGATACTGACGATGGCAGCGCAGTAGTGGTGTACGACTTTCCAGGGTACGTAATGTCAATTCGGTAAAGCCCTCTTTCCCTTCGTGGCTGGTAACGTAGACACCGCTCATCCGACTGCTGACAAATGCCACATCTTTCATTTGCAGCAAATAAATCCGACTATGCCCCGTACAAGGGATAAATTTCAGCGCCTGTTGATTTTCCGGTAACAGCGAAACATCCTGCTTGCTGCGCTCCTGACGCAATCGCGCCAGCGTTTTCTCCAGTCGCGCTTCATCAATTGGCTTCAGCAGATAATCAAAGGCATGTTCTTCAAAGGCTTTAATTGCGTATTCGTCAAACGCAGTGAGAAAAACAATATACGGGCGATGTTCCGGGTCAAGCATCCCCACCATTTCCAGACCACTGATGCGCGGCATCTGGATATCGAGAAACAGCACATCCGGGCGCAGTTTATGCACCGCGCCGATCCCTTCCACGGCGTTTGAACACTCTCCAACGATTTCAATATCGCTCTGCTCCTGCAAAAATACACGCAGGTTCTCCCGTGCTAACGGTTCATCATCGACAATTAAGACTTTAATCATGCCTCGTCCCTCCATGGTAGTCGTAACGTTATTCGGGTGTAACTATCAGGCTCACAGGCGACGCTTATTCCATAGTCATCGCCAAACCGTTCACGTAAACGCTTATCCACCAGATTCATCCCCAGCCCACTGGCATTGGTTACCGGTTGATACAAACCGGCATTGTCTTCGATCTCCAGCATCAAATGTTGCCCCTCACGTCGGGCGCTGATTGCCACTCGCCCTGTATCCAGCAGTTGTGATGTCCCATGTTTAATGGCGTTTTTCACTATCGGTTGCAGGGTAAACGCGGGCAATTGCTGCTGGGATAATTCTTGCGGAATAGCAATGTTGACCTGCAACCGCGACTGGAAGCGCGCCTTTTCAATTTGCAGATAAGCATTCACATGTTCAATTTCGTCGGCGAGAGTAACAAACTCCGAAGGCCGCTTTAAGTTTTTGCGGAAAAAAGTGGAAAGATACTGCACCAGCTGGCTGGCCTGTTCGCTGTCGCGGCGGATCACCGCTTTAATGGTGTTAAGCGCATTAAACAAAAAATGGGGATTCACCTGGGCGTGAAGCAGTTTGATCTCTGACTGGGTGAGCATCGCTTTTTGCCGCTCATATTGCCCGGCAAGGATCTGCGCCGAAAGCAATTGCGCAATCCCCTCACCCAACGTGCGGTTGATTGAACTGAATAAACGGTTTTTGGCTTCATACAATTTGATGGTGCCCATCACCCGCTGATTTTCACCACGCAACGGAATTACCAGCGTCGACCCCAGTTTGCATTGCGGATGCAAAGAGCAACGGTAAGGTACTTCGTTGCCATCAGCGTAGACCACTTCACCGGTTTCAATCGCTTTTAAAGTATAAGTTGAAGAAATCGGTTTGCCGGGTAAATGGTGGTCGTCACCAATTCCGGTAAAGGCCAGCAATTTCTCTCGATCGGTAATCGCGACTGCACCAATATCCAGTTCCTGATACAGCACCTGAGCCACTTTCATGCTGTTCACTTCGTTAAACCCCTGGCGCAAAATGCCTTCCGTCGAGGCTGCCACTTTCAGCGCAGTGGCAGAAAAAGCCGAAGTGTATTTTTCAAACATCGCGCGTTTATCGAGCAATATACGCATAAACAGCGCCGCGCCGACGGTATTGGTGACCATCATTGGCGCAGCAATATTACTCACCAGACGCACCGCATCTTCATAAGGTCGGGCGATCGCAAGGATGATCAGCATTTGCACCATTTCAGCGACGAACGTGACGGCACCGGCGGTAATGGGGTTAAAGACTTTATCAGTGCGCCCGCGGCGGATCAGGATGCTGTGTACCAGGCCACCGAGTAATCCTTCAACGATGGTCGAGATCATGCAACTTAACGCGGTCATGCCCCCCATCGAATATCGATGTAAGCCGCCGGTCAGCCCAACCAGCCCACCGACGACCGGACCGCCGAGTAAGCCGCCCATTACCGCGCCTATCGCACGGGTATTGGCAATAGAATCGTCAATGTGCAACCCAAACCAGGTGCCCATGATGCAGAAGATGGAAAAGACGATGTAGCAGAGAAATTTATGCGGCAGACGAACCGTGACCTGCATTAACGGTATGAATAATGGCGTTTTACTCATTAACCATGCAATGACTAAAAAAACGCACATCTGCTGAAGCAGCAGCAACACCAGATTAAAATCGTACATACCCGCAAACCACACTTCCCTTTAAAACGCGTAACATACATTGCCTGCGTTTAACTTTCTTTGAACTCTTGCAGAAAAATGAGAATTCGTGAGTACGATCACTCAAAATCGCCTGGCAAAAATAAAATCACCCTATAGATGCACAAAAAACGGGCAAAACTACCTGGTTCGCAAAACTGCGTCTAAAGTTAAACCGGGACCTCGCGAGCAAGGGTGAGACGATGGCGCTTTACACAATTGGTGAAGTGGCGTTGCTTTGTGATATTAATCCTGTCACGTTACGCGCGTGGCAGAGGCGTTACGGATTGCTGAAACCGCAACGGACAGACGGCGGTCATCGGCTGTTCAACGATGCCGATATTGACCGGATCCGCGAGATCAAACGCTGGATCGACAACGGCGTGCAGGTCAGCAAAGTTAAAATGCTGCTCAGTAATGAAAATGTTGATGTGCAGAACGGCTGGCGCGATCAGCAAGAAACATTACTGACTTACCTGCAAAGCGGCAATCTACATAGCCTGCGAACGTGGATCAAAGAGCGCGGTCAGGATTACCCCGCCCAGACACTCACCACACATCTGTTTATTCCTCTGCGCCGACGGCTTCAGTGCCAACAACCGACTCTCCAGGCGCTGCTGGCGATCCTCGACGGCGTACTGATCAACTACATCGCCATTTGTCTGGCTTCGGCACGTAAAAAACAGGGTAAAGATGCGCTGGTGGTTGGCTGGAATATTCAGGATACCACCCGTCTGTGGCTGGAGGGCTGGATTGCCAGTCAACAAGGATGGCGCATTGATGTCCTCGCCCACTCGCTCAATCAACTACGCCCTGAACTATTCGAAGGCCGTACATTGCTGGTGTGGTGCGGTGAAAATCGAACCTCCGCCCAACAGCAGCAACTCACCAGTTGGCAAGAACAAGGCCATGATATTTTCCCACTCGGCATTTAATGATTCGTTAACAAATGCGCTTTACTGTACAATCCTTTCGTTAACATAAGGAGTGCATTATGCGCATAGCTAAAATTGGGGTCATCGCCCTGTTCCTGTTTATGGCGTTAGGCGGAATTGGTGGCGTCATGCTCGCAGGTTATACCTTTATTTTGCGTGCTGGCTAAGCGCCTGCACCAGCCTTTCAAACAGGCGGTCTGCGATGATCGCCGCCAGTGCCACCAGTAACGCCCCCTGGATCACATACGCGGTATTAAATCCGCTAAGCCCGATGATGATGGGCGTACCCAGCGTGCTGGCCCCTACCGTTGAGGCGATCGTCGCCGTACCAATGTTGATAATCACCGAAGTTCGCACGCCCGCCAGAATCACCGGAGCCGCCAGCGGTAGCTCGACCTTACGCAGTCGCTGACCACGACTCATTCCCATACCTTTCGCAACTTCTGTCACGCTGGCATCAATCGCTCCCAGCCCGGCAAGTGTCGCCTGCAGGACGGGCAGCACACCGTAAAGGATCAAGGCGATAATCGCTGGTTGCAGACCAAAGCCGATCACCGGAACGGCGATCGCCAGCACTGCGACGGGCGGAAAAGTCTGTCCAACGGCGGCAATAGTTTCCACCAGTGGGCGAAATTCCGCGCCCCACGGGCGAGTGACAGCAATTCCGGCACCAGTGCCAATGATCACCGCAAACAAACTCGAAATTCCCACCAGCCAGAAATGAGCCAGTGCCAGAGCTGCAAAACTTTCTTGCTGATAAACGGGTCGTGGCAGTTGTGGGAACAAGGCAGCAAACAGCGGCTGGCTGTAAGGCAGCCAGAAAATCAGCGCCACAAACAGAGCAATGAGCCAGAACAGCGGATCGCGCAACATCTTCATACGCTTACGCCTCCACCAGCAGATCCTGAAAATGCAGCGTGCCGCAAGGCTGGCCCTGCATGTTCACCACCGGCAGCACCTCGCATCCCCGCGCAACAAACAGAGAGAGCGCATCGCGTAGCGTCATCTCTTCTGCCAGTGCCTCACCATCTGCTCGTTCTTCGCGACGCACGTAATCCGCCACACTACGTAACGAAAGCAGGCGCACACCCAGTTCACTACGTCCAAAAAACTGGCGGACAAAATCATTCGCCGGACGAGTCAGCATCGTCAGCGGATTGCCCTGCTGCACTACTTCACCGTGATCCATCAATACCAGATGTTCTGCCAGCCGTAGCGCCTCATCAATATCATGAGTGACCAGCACAATGGTACGCCCCAGCAAACGGTGAATGCGCGTCATCTCTTGTTGCAACGCGCCGCGCGTTACCGGGTCCAGTGCGCCAAAAGGTTCATCCATTAGTAAGACTTGCGGATCGGCAGCCAGTGCACGCGCCACTCCCACACGTTGCTGCTGACCACCGGAAAGCTGATGCGGATAACGCTCACGCAAATTTGACTCCAGCCCCAGTAGCGCCATTAATTCGTCGATACGATCGTCAATCCGCGCCCGCGACCATTTTTGTAATTGCGGCACGGTAGCGATGTTTTGCGCCACGCTCCAGTGGGGGAACAGGCCAATAGATTGAATGGCATAGCCCATCCGGCGGCGCAACTCCAGTACTGGCAGCGAGCGAATTTCTTCTCCGGCAAAGCGGATCTCTCCGCTGTCATGCTCCACCAGGCGGTTAATCATTTTCAGGGTGGTGGATTTGCCGGAGCCAGATGTGCCAATCAGCACCGAAAAACTCCCTTCCTGAAAATTGAGATTGAGATCGTTAACGGCTTTTTGTGCGCCGAACAGTTTGCTGACATGGCTAAATTCAATCATTACGTTTCACCTTCAGCAGTGCGATAAGCAAATCGAACAGCGCGTCGGTAAGCACCGCCAGAACAATTACCGGGATCACCCCCAGCAACACTAAATCAATGGCGCTGCTTAGCAGCCCCTGGAAAACCAGCGCACCAAAACCGCCTGCGCCGATTAACGCCGCAATCACCGCCATACCTACAGTTTGCACCATCACCACCCGCAGGCTGCGCAGAAATACCGGTAACGCCAGCGGTAACTGAACATGCAGGAAACGCTGCGCCCCGCTCATCCCCATCGCTCTGGCGCTTTCCAGCACATCGCGCGGGATCTGGTTCAAACCGACTACCACGCCGCGCACCAGCGGCAGCAAGGCATAGAGCACCAGCGCAATCAGTGCGAGTGTCATTCCGGTTCCTGCTATGCCGAGCGTCCCCAGCCACGGAAAGGCCGTAACCAGCGCGGCAAGCGGCGCAATCAACAGGCCAAAGAGCGCCACCGAAGGCACGGTCTGAATCACATTGAGCAGAGAAAAAATTGCCCCCTGCCGAGCAGTGGAAAAGTAGCACCAGATGCCCAACGGCACACCAATCACTAACGCAGGCAGCACCGCACCAAACAGCAACGTCAGATGTTGTGCCAGCGCGTCGTCAAACACATCCTGACGGTTGGCGTATTCTTTCATTAGTGAGAGATCGTTAAGCGTGCCGGAGTACAGCAACCACAGCGGAATAATGGCAATCTGCATATGCAACAACCAGCGCCACAGCGGATGCGTGGAGATTCGGCGGATGGCATCGCTACAGGCCAGCAATGCCAGCGCCGCAGCCAGCCAGAAACCACTGCCGAGGCTGGTACGCGCCAGCGCACTGCCATTTTGCGCCAGTTGGGTCGCCGCCTTTCCAGCTCCCCACACCAGCAATACGAAGACGAATTGCGCCAGAATGAGTGCACAAATGCTGCCTTTTTTACCGGGAATAAAACAGGCCGTCAGCCAGGCGCAACCAACGCCCACCAGCATCCAGATCGTTTGCGGCCACAGCTGCCAGAGATGACGCCCCTCACCCGAAACTAAACGATTAGGCGCGTAACTGATAAACGGCAGCGCCGCTGCGATTGCCGTCAGCAACAGCAGCAGCGCCAGAACAGGATTAATACGGAAATAAGTCACGGGAAATTACTTCGTCCACCCTTTTTGTTTCAGGTAGTCGGCAGCCACTTTTTTGGCATCCAGTCCTTCCACAGCAATGCTGGCATTCAGTTGCTGCAATGTTTTCAAACGCTTGGTTTTATTGATGGACACAACAATCATAATAACCAGAAGCAATAAAATAATAACCCCAAAACAAAGCAGCAGTATTTCATTCTTCTGAAAAAAATCAGTAGCCCAAAGAGCATATAATGTAGAAAAATCCAGATTCATAAAGTTGGTGATTAAAATATTAGGTAATCAGACAGTTTAAGTGATGGCAAAGATAATAAAGAAAAAACAAATATTTGATTATTAGATACATGTTTTTCCAAAAAGATAGGCTGTAAACCTAATAAAAAAA
>ERZ779746.1092-NODE-1092-length-11333-cov-2.131938_pt1 | contig 11333 bp, 7 predicted proteins | sample MGYA00511888_ERZ779746 | MGnify/ENA primary metagenome ERZ779746 (study PRJEB29588, sample SAMEA1964695) | human gut metagenome | biome: human gut; feature: human-associated habitat; material: faeces | place: Denmark | collected 2008/2010 ... | reverse complement strand
CTTGCTCAAGGACATCCTGATGAAGAGTTACGAGTTGGGGCTTACCATCAAGTTCACTCCGCTCTCCCGGGAAGAATATCAAAAGCTCGGACAATCCGCAGAAATTCTGAAAGCGCAGCAGGCGGAGCTGACCTTCTGAGCAGCAGTGTGCATTTCCCGCACACTGCTGCAGGCAGAAAATTTTTTCAGCAGGTATAGACAAAATAAAACAAATATGCTATCATACACCTTGCTTCTTTGAGCTGCTGCTTAAGAAGCTGTTTTGAAAGAAAAGCGCGGGTGTAGTTCAATGGCAGAATATCAGCTTCCCAAGCTGACTACGGGGGTTCGATTCCCCTCACCCGCTCCAATATGCAGGCCCTCATAGCTCAGTAGGTAGAGCGCATCCTTGGTAAGGATGAGGTCATCGGTTCGATTCCGATTGAGGGCTCCAAAGCCCTTTATCGAAGCAATGATGTTTTGAAAGAAAGGGCTTTATTTTTTTATATTTGAAGTTCGGCATAAAAAAGCCTGCACTTTCCCTTTTAGAATCACGGATTTTCATACAAAGGATTTGACAAAAAAGGCTCTGTTCTTTTAATATACAGAAAAGGCTGGTTTGATATAGCAAAAATCATTAAAATGAAATTTCAGAGGGGGTATTTTGTGAAAAGAACGATTTGTATTGCCGTAATTCTGCTGCTTTGTACCGCAGTACTAACTTCGGTTCCGGTATTTGCTGCTGCACCTTTTTCCGGAACTGCAAAAGCAAATAAGCCGACACTGGACGGAAGCATTGACCTGGATGAATACGGTGCGGAATTCGAGTTGTCATCCAGTACGGGAATCCCTTTTGCAGGAACAGCATTTTCCTCCCCGATCACTTATTGGTTTGCTTGGGATAGAACCGGTTTGTATGTCGCCTTTTCATTTTCATGCAGTTTGCTGGAGGGCTTCCAGGCCATGCACGTCCAGCTCAACGTAAATCCCGGCGGCTATTTATATCAGGACGGATACCGCGGACTATTCCTCAGCTTGGTTACGCAAGGCGGGAAAATTACAGCAATACAGCACAACTATCCCACCAAGCTGCAGGACGGAATCGGATTTAATACAGATGAATCAATGGAAATCACAGCAAAGGTCCAATCCGCTTACCAGATCAGATATGCGCAATACATCGGAGAGGTATTCATTCCTATGGACTTTTTTCGGATCATAGGAAATGCGTGGGAGATAGACTCACGCGCGGCTGATTATACCTTTCGGAGCGGAGAAACGCTGACCATCTCTCCATTCGCTTACATAGACGGCGAACAAACGATTTCTCTGGCTGCCGTAGGCGGCAGCGAAGTGAAATTTCAATATCCGCATCTCAGCCTCGGCACACTGAAGTTAGAGGCCGCAGGCGTGCGAAACCAAACCAGCGGACTCAAAAAAGCGGCGGTAGGATTGATTATAATAGCGTCAGTAAACGCTTTTACTTTAATAATTGTTCTGCCTTTTTGCAGAAAGCGCAGATCCCGTTACTAAAAAGGGACGCCGGGCAGCGGCTGTGAATCGTGCCGCTGCCCGGAATCTGCAAGGCTTCCCTCTCCGGCTGCCGAGAGAATGCGCATGATCCTCAGCCATGGATGTGCAGTCCGTTGATCAAATCAACAAAACATCCGGTCGTATTTTTCCCGGCCTCTGTACGCACCCCGGTTATGTGGATATACCGGGCCTGTTCATAAGAATATGTACTGAGTCTCCTATTAAAAGCATCGTAAGAATGGGTACTGACGAGATAATCGTTCTGTTCAAAGCCCGTAACAAGCAACGAATGATAAAAACGTCCATTTTCATCGCCCAACTGGATAACATCTCCCAATTCGAGAGACGTGGAGGCAACAGACTCGCCGAACGGTCCTGCCCCCTCGTTTTCAGTAATAAACCGATAGAAATACGGAACACCGGTCCAGGCAGGCGCACGGTCGTTTAATGATCTGTAATACCATCCGAAAGTCGGAGTGTCATTCATAACGCAGCAGCCCGCGTATACACATTGAGAAATAAAACTTGTACAGTCGCCGCCGATGCCGCTAAAGCTGTAAAACAGCGGATTTCGCTCAAATGCCCAGCGTTTTGCGTATTCCTTTGCATGCATACGGTTGTAGGGTTTGACCTCAAGCATGTTCCCACACCTCCTTACGTTATTATATGCAGGAAGCAGCTTAACCTGTCACAAGCAAAATGCGGGCAGCATGTGCAGATCCGGCAGATTTTAGCCTCCCCGGTCAGCCAGGCCCTCCGGTTCCCTTTATATCAAGCACTACGTACTCCGAAACCTTTTCTGTTCTGATGGGATATCCCCAACCTCCCATTCCCGATGAAACAACCACCTGCAGCTTCCCCTGTTTTTCATATCCGTAGTTCAATTCGTTGAACCGGAATACCTGGTTAAGCAGTCCCAGCGGCCAAATCTGACCGCCGTGCGTATGTCCGGAGACCTGCAGATCATACGCAAGCGTACTGTTCAATGCAAGCGCAAGGGGCTGATGGTCAATCAGCAGTAAAAAACGGCTTGTATCGAGATCTTGAAGCAGCATCTCGCTGCTTTTCCTTCCGCCCTTTGCCGCAGCATCGTCGCGCCCGATTAGTACAAGATCATCGTTGATCAGATAAGTTTCATCAGCTAAGATATGGATACCGCTGCGCTCAATTGCTTTGGCCAGTTCATCAGGTGTATAGTTTGGGGAGGATCGGTATTGAGATTTATCATGATTACCGTAAACAAAAAAAATGCCGTATGTACTTTTGATCTCTCCGAGTTTCTGAAAAGCTGCCTGCATCTGTTTTAGAGAGGTATTTTCATCTACAATATCACCGCACAGCACAACAATATCCGGCCCGCAGTCGGAAATCTGTCCGCAGTATCGCTGAAGCTCCGCTTCATCCATCGTCGTTCCGAAATGCAGGTCGGAAATCAGCGCAATACGGTAATTTTCCACAGCCTTTTCCGTATAAATCGTGTATGACGTTTCACGGATATGCGTCATATTGTAATAGCCTATTGAAACGATCGCGGCAGCGGCTATAACAGGAACAAGACCGCATTGGTAAACCGCATCCCAGATCCTTTTTCCTCTCCGCCATAGCTTTCGGACTAAAAATTGAATCAGATCCATGCAGGCTGCCGTTAAAACCAGATACAGCAGCACAATTGCGCCGACGTTCCAAATAGAAAGCGCACACGCCACCAGACATGCCGTTCCCATCATAAGTATCCATCTGACGTATTTTTTGCCGATATGCACGCCCCAGAACGCAGCGGTGCGTTTTATATAATGATACAAGTAAATTCCTATCAGAATCAACAGACACAGCATAAGCGCGATCATCCCGATCTGCAGCCAACGCATATGGCACACTTCCTTCTTTTATACATAGGGGAAATTTCCATCCCGCACAAGAGACAGCATACCACTGAACCTGCACTTGCAGTCAAGTCCCAACAACAAAATTTATAAATATTTCATAAAAAAGCTGCCTGATCATGCGGACTGCCGCACGCAGACAGCTCTTTTGCCGTATATCCGTATTTTCTTACGCCTGAACGATTTTGACCCGTTCAATTTCAAAAATACCGCTGTCCAAAAGTGCGTATGCATCGGACCAGCCCGGGCCGCTGGTTACGAAGCTGCCCGGCCAATAGCTGCCCTGTCTGACAGGTAAAATGTGTAGTGGTCCGAACAGATTGCGTCTGGAGCAAACTAAAGTGAGATGTACATCCTTGCCTGCAAGAACAAAATCCGTGACATCCGCTTCAAAAGGATCCCAGGCCATTACGATTTTATTGGATCCATCTGTCAAGGAAGCCTTTACAAGAGAACCACAGAAGGACGGAACCTTCAGCAATATGCGCTCTCCTTCCCGCAGTGTGGATTCTGCCAGCCGCGCGGCCGGAATCACATAAGAAATGCAGCCTGTATAGAACGGCAAATGATATTGATCGATATTTTCATTTCCGATCTTCTTTGGAAGCGTTGTCAGCGTACGCCGGGTCCCTTCCGTCATGACGCCGAAATCCCCTACCAGATAGAGACATTCAATATTTGTCGTCCGTTTAAAATCGGTTTTCACCGCCACCACATTTCGGCCCTGCCTTATCAGGCCCTGCGGGACAGGCAGCTTTTTAAAACAAATATCAATCCAGAAATCGTGCGGATCCGGACAGTGCAAAATGGTTCCGTTCAGCGAGATCTCACAATTTTCCGGCCTCTCGGCCGCAATAAACAAAGGTCCCTCCGGGATGATATCCGCAAAAAATGCAAGCTCCAATTCAACAGTCCCGTAAATTTCCTTATAATTCATTTTTGCATACCAAGGCTGCAGCATGCCGCCCCCTCTTCGCTCAATGCCCACCAGATCACGGACAGCCTGGTCAACCTTCAGCACTTCCGCTTCAGGCTGCCACGCACCGCCGTTCCAGCGCCACTTTGCAAAATCCAGTACGCACACGTTAGGTTCATCCAATACATAGTCAAAAGGCCCGGTCAAAGACTCTTTTTCAAGGATACGCCTTTCCGGCAGCATTGGCAGCTGCTCTTCCGTGCGCAGATCAAACACAAATACTTTTTCCCCTGCCGGCAGCAGATCAAAAGTAATGATTACGGCATGGTCCTCTGCAGAAAGCAGCCGCCCCGCATGATATCTGGTCCCGGTGGCCAAGTCCCATTCCTCCATGGCAGCGCCGAACAAGGAAACTGCGCCGAAGGGCTGCGGGATTCTCAGCTGCACGCCCTTTTTCTCACCGTCGCGGTCCGTATTCAGAACCACAAAATAGACAAGTCCCGTCTCTTGATCAATTCTGACCTGACAGAATACATCTTTTGCCGGGACGCCATCTTCATAAATAATCTGTACCGCATAGCGGGACCGCATCCGGACCTGTTCCACCAAAAGATCCTCCTCAAAGGGAATCACTACAGCATTTCGATGCGAAGCAAGCTTTGACGGTACATCAGAAGGCAGCGCATTGACATAGGAAGGAATTTCACCTGCAAAAATAACGCTCCCGCCTGCTTCTAAAAAACGATACAGCGCTTCGGCCGTAGAAGGCCGAATTGTCAGCGCACCGCTTACCACAATTGTCCGATAAGTACTCTTTCCGACACGGAAGATCGGATTTCCGGCTTTATCTTGCTCCACCGCATACATACGTGACATCATTTCCTCATCTGCATAATCAAAATCGATCTGATGATCTGTCAGCATGTGGAACAGCCTCTGATAATGTGCTTCCAGCGCTTTCGCATCCTCCGATACGGCATTGATCCACTGTGCCCATCCCAGATATGCCTGGCACCAAATACTTTCAATGGGGTTGATTACCAGGACGTCACAAGCTGCCGCCCCTTGAGACATCACCACGCCGAAGCGGCCGAAATATGTCTCTACATAATCATAATCCTTATAATAAGGAGACTGATGTAAAATGCTGGCGGGGTAATCGCGTTTTGCCTCGCCCTCCATGGTATACCAAGAAAGATGCTGACACCGAAGATTGATCCCAAACAAAGCCTGCCAATCCCCCACCGCTTTATGCGCTTTCAAATCAAACTGCCAGCCGGTGCAGCCGTATAATTCAGACAGCATCCACTTTTTTCCTAATTGTCTTGCGGCAGAGGAAAGCTGCTTAGCCGCCCAATAGCAATGATTATGCTCTGCCAGCAAATCCATCCCGGGATATCCCATATGCTCATAAAAACGCATCAAAGATCCATTCGGCACGGTTTGATTGGTCAGAGAATCCTCATGCAGAACATGACCTGTAAATTCGATACCATTTGCAATACACCATTCGTTGATTGGAATCGCAAAGCGTTCGATAAACAAGCTGTTTGCCAGATCAAAATAATGCAGCTTGACCTGTGCCACCTTATTTCCGCCCGGCCGGTAAAAAAGCTCCGGCAGAACGGCCTTTGCGTCATATCCGTACCGTTTTTCAAATTCTTCAAATAAATCATCCGTCCAAGCCATGGAACAAGAACGCACCCCGTCTTTTTCCTGCAAATTATCCATGGCACGGCCGCGGTGAGGCTCATCCGTAAAAATCCCCTTGATGCTTCTCCCCAGTCTGTCCCCGCAGTGTTTTTTATAAGCCTCATGGGTCAGCTCGATAAATCTGGCCGTTGCGCGATAGCTCATGGTATCAATATAAGTCGTACCGTTATAGTTGCTGTCCGGCGCATCCGGAACAATCGAAAACTTCAGAATCTTCCACTGTCCGCGCACAGGACTCCCGACAGGCAGTGTCTCCGGATCAAATGCCTCTGTAATTGGAAAATATTCCAGCACATCGCATCCGTCAATTACAGCCGCAAAGGCAAGATAAACATCCGAACCCCAGCGGAATGCCTCCGGGGATATTTCAAATAAAACGATGGATTTCATTCGATACTGCGGATCAACCGTCACCTTTCCGCCCGCACTTCCGCTGGGCCACCGGTCCTCATCGTACAGCCACGATTCCATACCGAGTTTTTCACCTGCGTCAGCCACCGCGTTGATCAGATCAAACCATTCTTCTCCCAGATATTCTGTAATCAGTCCCGATCTGGAATGCATAAAATAGCCGCCCAGCCCCATCTCCTTCATAACCCCGACCTGCCGGATCAATTCCGCTTCTTCAAGCTCGCCGTTCCAGGACCAGAACGGTTTGCCGCGATATTCCGCCGTAGGTGCCGAAAACTTGGAAACAACCTCTTTTTTGTCCATAGAATAACCTCCGTAAGACCGTTTTTTCATAAATTTCGGACAGTATATCACAACAATTGTGTATTTGCAATTTAAATCATTTCGTAATATACTAACACCGATGTAAATACAGATTGCGGCACTGATGTAAACGAAAGCGGGGAACCCGATTATGAAAGATAAATGCAAAACAAAAAAACAAAATACAGAGGGGACACGGATCTGCTCTGTGGGCGGGCAGGCATTGATGGAGGGCATTCTGATGCGCGGCCCCCACGGAATGGCGCAGGTAGTGCGAGATCCGAAAGGCGAACTGGTCATCGAAGCAGAGGCCATACAGCCGCTTTCTCAAAAAAACGGTTTTCTAAGACTTCCTTTTGTTCGCGGATCCGTAAGCCTTGTGGATTCTATGCGGGTCGGTATGAAAGCACTATTCGACTCGGCTGAAATCTGCGGAATGGAAGAAGATCCTGACTATCAGCCCTCCAAATTCGATACATTTGTCGAGAAAAAGCTGGGAGACAAGGCCATGGGGGTCTTTATGACGATTTCAATGGTCTTAGCCGTCTGCTTGTCCATCGGTCTCTTTTTTATTCTTCCGAATCTGATCTCCAGCTGGATCATTCCGAAGGAATCCAAGCTCCTTTACAATCTGGTGGAGGGTGTTGTCCGGCTTGCCATTTTTATGGGATATATGATCGCAATTTCTAAAATGCGCGATATCCGGCGGGTATACATGTACCATGGCGCAGAGCATAAAACAATTCACTGCTATGAGCACGAAGATCCCCTGACAGTAGAAAATGTACGGAAATATTCCAAGCATCATCCGCGCTGCGGAACCGCCTTTCTATTTGTTGTTATGTTTATCAGCATCTTGATCTATTCGGTCATGCCCCGCTTTGAAAATATTTTTCTGAATATTGCAATGCGGATCGTTCTGCTTCCCGTAATCGCCGGAATCTCTTATGAGTTCAACCGCTTTGCAGGAAAAAATAACGGGAAAATCACGCGGATTCTCAGAGCCCCCGGTATGGCGATGCAGCATTTTACCACTGTCGAGCCGGAAGACGATATGATTGAGGTTGCTATCATCGCATTGGAAAAAGCACTGGAATTTGAAAAGGAACCGGTATTCCCCAGCTACAGCGCTTTAGACAAGGAAGCCGCGCCGGCCCCGGAAGAATCAGCGGCAGACGTGCAGGCAGCGGCAGCCGGAACGGTTCCGACCTCCCTGCCGTCATGATCTCCACCGAAAAGCCGCTTTTCTTGGTAAGAAAAGAAGCCGCGGAAAGACTCAAAGCTGCCGGAATCGATGCATATGTGCTTGAAGCAGACCTGCTGGCCGGCCATGTGCTCGGGAAGTCCAGAACCTTTATCCTGACACATCCGGAGTTTTCCCTCTCTCAGCATAGGCAATCGCTGCTGGAAAATCTGCTGCAGCGCAGGATTCAGATGGAACCGATTCAATACATTTTAGGCTGCGCGCCATTCATGGACATTGTGCTGTCCGTCGGCCCCGACGTTCTGATTCCGCGTCAGGATACGGAAATTCTGGCAGAAACGCTGATTGCGGATATCGGCGCCGACGAAAAGCATTTTCTTGATTTGTGTACAGGCAGCGGGTGCATTGTACTCAGTGTACTGCATGCGTGCGCCAGGGCGACAGCCGCCGCTTCGGATCTTTCTCCTGCGGCACTGTCCATTGCGGAGCAGAATGCGGAGCGGCTTCGGCTGCACCGCAGGATCTGTTTTTACCAAGGCAGTTTTTTTGAACCAATCCCGCAGAAAAGGCAATTTGACTATATTGTCTCTAATCCGCCGTATATTCCGTCAAAGGAGCTTTCCGGCCTGGAGAAACAAGTAAAGGCATATGAACCAAAGCTTGCTTTAGACGGCGGAACAGACGGACTATCCGCCTATCGTGCGATCATCAGCAAGGCGCCCTCTTATTTGAAGCAAGGCGGAAAAATTTTGTTAGAAGTCGGAGCCGGCCAGGCGCAGCAGGTTTCAGAGCTGCTGTATGCCTGCCAATTCCGTAATATTTCCGCAGCAAAAGACCTTAACGGAATCTACCGTGCAGTTTCCGCAAATATCTCGTAATCATGATAAAAACGGCAGTAAGCTTTGCAGGATTTGATGTATTACGGCGTATCCGCCGGATTCTCTGAAGGCGGATACGTTCCCGTATACTCGTAATACTCCAGCGCACTTTCTTCTCTCTGCCAGTTAATGCTGAACGGGGGATCACGGTACTGCGGCATTTTATCAATATTGAAATACGTAAAATAGGGATAATAGAAATAACTATCTCCCCTGTAATTGCTCAGTCTGCGCGTACTGTGGATATCTTTAAAATAATACCCCATAAGCAGGCACAGCAGCACACACAGCGGCAGTGCTTTTCTGAACAGACTCCATACGCTTTTGATCTTCTGCGGCAGCCCGGCCGGCACGGGCAAGCTGCACTTTCTCATCAGATTCGCAAACAGGATGATGTCTGCCATCCTGAAATAGGCATGAATACGCGATGCAATAGTATAAGAACTGAACAGCGCGCAGTAAACAATAAATCCAAGTAAATAAAGATGATACAAATACTGATCCGTCCGGGTATGCTTTGTCCTTGTAAAATAATAGAGCACCGAGGCCAGTCCGACAAACGCAATCCTGCCCATCAGGGCGGACATGCTGTACGTGTGAAGCGCAACATATTTCGTCAGACGGCTCTGAATCGCTTCAGGCAAAATCGAAATTACGCCCTTCAGTCCGAAGGTTACGGAGAATATGCACAGAAGAACACAGATCAGGGTAATACTGAGATAAAATAAATAAGTTCTGTCTTTAAACAAGCGTCTGATGGCATCTTCCGTAAAAAAACACGGGATTATAAACAGCACGGCGACAAGGGCAGACGTATGAATCGTTGCGGCAGCGGCAATTCCCAATATCGCCATCAGATTTCCCGCGGTTCTGCGCATAAGCAGCGCCGGAATCACCACCGCGCAGCAAATCAGCATAGCAAGGTTCTGCCGAATGCCGCTTTCGAAATAAGACATATAATAAATCGTGTATACAACCAGCAAAGAGATACAGCGGCACTCCGAATACTTTACAATAAAAAAATAAAGCAGTCCCATGGACACAAATCCGATCAGCACCGCGAATACCGGAAAATCCCACCCGGCTTTTATACAAAGCAGCATGAAAAAGCGAAATCCCGGTTCTGTCTTGATTTCCGTCGGCAGTCCAATATGTTTATAAATCGCACTGTAGTTAAAATAATCGATGCCCTGCCCGCAGCGAAGCACCAGCAAAAGCGTAAGCGCCGCAAAAGCAAGCGTAAAATACCGTAAGCGGACGGGTTTTCTGTAATCAATCACCGCAAGCACAAGCAGCGCCGCTAAAAAAATTAGTCTGACCACTTTTATATTTCCCTCCAAGCAGGACAGAAGTTGATGTCTTACCTCTTTGCGGCAGCAGCTTCCTGTTCTAATACTGTATAGGCGATCTTCCCTACCTTTGTCGTAGGCAAAGAAAGCCGGAATTCAATTTCCTTGGGCTGTGAAAATGCCGCAAGATGATCCCTGCAATATGCAAAAATAGACTTTTTCAGCTCTTCGGAAGGCTTATACGCATCTTTTAATACGATATACGCCTTAATCTTCTGCATTTTATAATCGTCAGGAACGCCGATCACACAGGACATTGCCACTGCCTCATGCGCGTTGAGAACCGCCTCCACCTGTGAAGGATAAATGGAATATCCGGAACATTTAATCATCCGTTTTATACGAAGCTTAAAATAAATAAATCCATCTGCATCCATATATCCCAAATCTCCCGTATGCAGCCATATCCGGCCGTCCGGATGCAGCTTCAATACCCGGTCCGTCTCTTCCTGATTATCCAGGTATCCGATCATGACGGACGGGCCGTGTATACAGAGCTCTCCGTCCTCCATAGGCGCTGCCTCCCGGAAAGTTCCGGGCTCTACTACTTTATAAAATGTATCCGGATACGGGATTCCCACACTGCCCTTTCTATATACGTGCATAGGCGTCAATGCGCTGGCCGTCACGCATTCGGTCAGGCCGAAGCCTTCCCGCAGTGTAACCTTCCCGTTCTTTTCTTTCAATAATTGATCAAAGCGCATCTTGACATCATGCGGAAGCATATCTCCTCCGGAAAAAATTCCCTTGCACTTGGAGAAATCCGCTTTATCCAGACGGTTTTTACGCAGGAGCGCTTCATAGAGCGTCGGAACGCCCGCCATGAAGGTGGGCTTCTTTTTGATTACCAGCTGCGCAAAAGAATCCGCATGAAACTGAGGCACCAAAATAATCGTGGCCCCCTTATAAATGCAAGTATGGATGCAGACACCGAGCCCAAAGCCGTGAAACATCGGCAGCACCGCCAGCATCGTATCTCCGGCCGCAAACGTCGGAGCTCCGTGCGCAATGGTCTGAGCGGCTAGTGCATTGAAATTCAGATGAGACAATAAAATTCCCTTCTGTGCGCCGGTGGTTCCGCCGCTGTATAAAATCACCGCAGGGTCTGAATACCTTCCGCTTTCCGCCTCTATCCGCCCGTCTTCCGCCGGCTTTTTGCACTGC
>ERZ779746.1075-NODE-1075-length-11446-cov-2.357739_pt1 | contig 11446 bp, 10 predicted proteins | sample MGYA00511888_ERZ779746 | MGnify/ENA primary metagenome ERZ779746 (study PRJEB29588, sample SAMEA1964695) | human gut metagenome | biome: human gut; feature: human-associated habitat; material: faeces | place: Denmark | collected 2008/2010 ... | reverse complement strand
GTGCAGTCGCTTGCGGCTATTTTTATTCTCATTGACATAACAGAACTTACTCTATTTTCGTCAATATATCATCGTTGATTTTGACTATTTTTTTAATGATATAATTTGCATATTCTGGAGTTATTTGAAGTTTATCTGCACCTCGCATTAAGCTTCCATAGCTGTTCTTCCCACTAGGGGTAGCATTGAATATTCCATTTACTTCTTTTAATAATTCTGAAATAGTAATATTATATTTTTGCCATTGTTCACCATAATAAGGTGTCAAATTTTCTCCTTCCACATAATATGGCCAACGCTCTTTTGTTTTTAAGACCTTGTATGATTCTGATTTCACACGATATATTGATACAACATTCTTATGTCCCACAGCATAAACAATAAGAATATCACCCAATTTTACTTTTCTAGGAGGGCGTGCAAAATGTAATTTTTCTGTTAAAGAATTGTATTGTTTATCTAATGGTATGGGATTAGCAATCACCCCTACAGGTTTCAGCCAATAACTAGCTCCTGTAAGAATATTTACTGGAATTTCTTTAACTTTATAAAAATCAGATAAATCAATATTTGAACTGCTTTCAGTACGGTCTTTTATATTAGGTGCTATGTGTTCATCAAAAAAATGTATATCTTGTTCTGTTATTGGTTTATAAATTATGCTTTTATATAATGCACTAACTATATCTTCTATATCATCAGAATTAGAAATGGAAATTCCCCATTCATTGTTTTTTTTCAATCCCTTTTGAGTAAAATTTGCAGATGTAATTATTGCACTAGTATAAATATTACTCCGTTTACAGATGTAAATTTTCCCATGCAATGAATTGTCTATTAGTATGCTGACTTTTACTTGTCTTTTCTCTCCAAATGATTTCAACTCTTTGAAAAAAGAGATTTTACCTTTCAGGTCGTCATTTGAGTCTTTAAAAGTAGTTATAAGCGTTATTTCTTTTAAATGAGTTAATTCCTCAAATGGAAAGAATGAGAAATTTTTAGATAAAAAAGGACTAACAATTAATATATCATCAGCTTCTCTAAAACAGCGTAACAGTTTTTGTTCATGATTTTCATTGTGATTTTTATTGTTTATTATTTCCATATTAATTAGATTTGATGTTTACAACAAATATACATATAAAATAGGCAAAAACGAATATTCATTCTCTAAAATATAATTTTATATACACATAAAGGCTGATTTTTAGTAATAGGGGAAAATGTGTGGTATATTATATAATTATTACTAGACACTTTTTCCCCACCACCTTACCTATGTAAAGCCAAGAATGACTTTTGATACTGACAACAACATTCATCTTTGCCTTACATCGAAAAAATCACTTTTATTGCATCCTATTCTACAAAACAGGTATATATAGGGGAAAAGTGGTACATTAATATATTATATAATAAAGAACATTTTTTCCCCTTACTTGGGGATTATGATATTTCCATTATCATCTATCTCTGCTATTTTATCTACTTTCTTCATTGGTAGTTTTTTCTGTATGGAAAAATCATTCTCCAATAGAATATTTTCAGTATGTAAAGTTAAGGGAGTAGTGATTGATACTAACTCAGCGCCAGCAAGTTTTATTATATACTTGTCATAAGTCTTTGTATCTATTCCGATTGCTTTGATAATATTTTTCTTAATCAGTTCTATATTACCATATTGGGATAATAGAAGTAATTGGATAAAGAAACCTTTCGTTGCTGCATCCAGTTCGATTAATGCAAACTTATTGGAGATAGTGATGCACTGTTCTTCCATTGCAGGAATATGATAAATATTCCGTCTAGTTAGATAATAAAAACCGTTATCCACCCAATAAGGCTTTATATCCAAATATTCTTTAAATATCTTATTAAAACTGCTTACAGATTTACCGCCACTTGTTCTTTTTAATTCATCTAAAGTGATTCTCACATTATACCAATCATCTCTTGAAAGAGACAAACAGAAAAATCTATAAATATTGGCAGGTTTGATTTTTAAAGAAAGAATTGAATAATTTATAGTTGCTCTATCTTTACAGTTTATAGGTAAAATCATTTCTGTATATTAATATATGTCGGTTTTAAAAAGAAAGCCCATCTGTCACATGAGCTTTCTCTAAAGACTATGGATTAAGCTGCTTTATCTATGACACCATGTTTTTCTATATATTGTTGCAACAATGCCGAATAAATCTCGTTTAATTTGTCAGTAGCTATATTAGATATGAATTTAACGGTATCCTCATCTAAGGACTTGACAATTTCTATAGTATCTTCAATTCCTATGGCAGTTTCAGTGCCTTGTGGTTTATGCTTTGCTAACATAGTCATAGCATCAATCATATAACGTTCTTTGATAAACTTATCCTTGAACCCCTTAACTTTCAAAGTATCTATAATTCTATCACCAACTGATAAATCATATTCAAATTTAGTTTCAACCTCACCAAGCATTGCATTATTCCAAACTTTTAGACTTAAGGTCTTTCCTTGATTATAATATTTAGTAATTACACTAATATTAGCTTTCAGCTCTTTAGCCTTTTGGAATATCTTTTGATAAAATTCATGTTGAGTAGCCAATGCCGCATTACCTGCTTTTTCCATGCCATTAAACCCTCTACTTAGCACATTATTTATCCCTCTATACTTTGCAAACTCTTGCAATGATACAAATTCCTTGATTCTGACATTTTCAACAATTAAAGCAAATTCATCTTTAACCACTCTATCAATATTGGCTTCATGATAAGTTTTCCATTGCCAATATCCATTTGCTGTATCAAAAAAATTATAAAGTATACCATTATAGATTTTTTGACCTTCAACAATATCCCTTGTTGTTCCTTCTATTGAAGTAACAATTGCTTTTTCTTCTCCTAAAATATTATTCAGCAATGTACTTTTTCCAACATTTGGCTGTCCGATTATAACTACTTTTACACCATTAAATAAATAATTATTAGCAGATGTAGCTTTTCTTAACTCAATTACTTTTTCAATCAATTTATCCAACATTATACAAGCTTTTTCTTCTTCATCTGTATACTCTTCTGGATAATCTAATATTTGTAAGAAATAGGCATAAAGATAATTTATATCATTTTCAATTTCTTCTAAAAACTTTTTTAATTCGTTATTTTCTTCATTGGCTTTTAAATTAGCTTTTTTTGTATGAGCATGAATTAAAGCATTGATTCTTTCAGCATCAACAATATTCATTTTACCATTAATAACTGCTTTTAAAGAAAATTCTCCTTTTTCCGCTAATCTTGCACCATATTTTAATGCTACTGATATAAGATTTTGTGCAATATATGGAGAGCCATGCAAATAAAACTCAACTGTATCTTCTCCAGTGAAAGAATGAGGAGCTTCAAAAAATATAACAACAGCTTCATCTATAAAATTATCTTCATCTTTAAGCTTTAAAAAATAAGCTTTTCGCGGTAAAATTTTATCAATTTTTTTAGTTGTTATATGGCTTAAGATATCTTTGCTTAAAGGTCCAGAAATTCTAATAACACTAAGTGCCGTAGGAGCTCCTATTGGAGTAGCACTAGCAACAATTGTATCTGTAAAAATCATATATATACAAAAAGGCACATTATGTGCCTTTTAATTCCCTTCTTCAGAAGCAGCAGGCTTCTCAGTAATTTTTTTAATTGTGACATGACGATTTCTACCAACGCCAACTGATTCAGTAGTGATATATGGCTCATCAGCTAAAGCAGCATGAATAACGCGTCTTTCATCGCTTGTCATTGGATCGAGTTCCGCTGTAACACCAGTTCTTCTAACTTCGCTGGCAACTCTTTTAGCAATACGAGTAATTCTTTGATATTTTTCATCTTTATAATTATCACAGTTAAGAAGAATACGATAATGACCACCAAACTTATTAAAACAAGCAGATCTTGTCAATTCATTTAATGCTCTTAATGTTTCACCATTATGACCTATAACCTTTGGAGAATAATCAGAACTAATATCAATTTTGATAACATCATCGCTCAATGTTGCAGTTGCTTTTATAGATAATTCGAGCATTTCTCCAATTGTTTCAAGATAATTGACAGCAAATTCAATAACATCAGCTAAAGTATAAATTCCAATAGTTACTTTACGACTAAATAATTTTTTTACATCAGAAATTACGTAATACTCTATTTCTTCTGGCTTTTTTCCAAGATCAGCTGCTGCAAGTTGCAAAGCTTCTTGTTCTGTTTTTCCTTCAAAAGTTTTCATTTTTTATCCTCTTCTAACACTAAAACGTGCATCTTTTTTTACTTTTTTATTACGATTCCAACTTGGACCATTGGCAGTACCAATACCATTTTTGTGACGTTTATGCTTTTGATAAAATTCAAGAATAAGTGTTTGTGCAAGAGTAAACATAGAACCAACAATCCAATAAATTGTCATAGCAGCAGGCAATGATATACCCATAAATATAATGAATATGAGCATGAATATAGAAACATATTTCATGGTCTTTTGTTGGGAAGACTCCTGAACTTTAACTGTTCGTGTAACTAAATTTTTCTCTTTCCATTTATTTATCCATTGAGGAGTCATTGTTGAGCATATTTGTCCAATAACCATCAATAAGAATAAAACAATAGCAAATGGAGTCTCTTGACTAAACGATCTTATAGCATTCCAAGTTGTTGTTGTTAATTGAAGATTAAATACAGTACCTTGAGTTAAAATAGCTGAGCCTTGTAAAGCTGACCAAACGCAAATAAATATAATGAATTGAGGAATCATCAAAACGATTTGTAAAAATGGGTGAACTTTATTTTCTTTGTAAAGTTTCATTTGCTCTTGAGCAAAACGTTGTTTATCCTCAACATTAGTATCAATATTTGGATATTTTTGCTGTAAAGCAGCAATTTTAGGTTGAAGCTCACTCATTCTTGTTTGCGATAATGTAATTGGGAAAGTAATCAACAATACAACAAAACGAATAATAATAGTCACTAATAATATAGCGGCAACTTGTCCCCATCCAGATGTACCAAAAGTCAAAGTAAAATAATGAAGCATACAGGCAATTGGATAAACAAATAATCCTTCAAGGAATCCATAATCAGTAAATGCTTGTCCCCATGTTTTTCCAGATACATATCTTTCGTTTCCTTCAAATCCAAAATATCCACTAGTTGGAGTAATACAAGCAGTTGAAGACTGTATTCCTCTTGTTAATGAAGATTGGTAATAAGTAATATAACTTTTACCAGGTACATTATTTACACCAATTTCATTCTTAGCTTCTTCCACCCAAGTATTATAATTATAGAATAATTCAGCTTGACCATCTTTATTATATCCTGCATAACGAGCAAAGCTTTCAATTTTGTTTCCTTCATTATCCACTGGACAAATGTCAGAGTTTAAATATTCTTGAACCTTATTATCAATAAATGTATTAAAGTCTTCTTGTGGAATTAAAATTCCATTATTTTGTGCAGTAGTATTAATTGATTCAATATTATTTTTAGCGTAAATAGAAATCATTTCTGCTTGATCTTGAACATTGCAAAAAGATTTTGTACAGCTTGATAAAACTCCTACTGCAAAGACAATTCCTAAGCTAAATAAGAATCTTTTAAAGAATTTTTTCAATGGGATTAGTCCTCCTTTGATATTTTTTTAAGAATAGTATCAATTTCATCTTTTATAACTTGGAAAGAAGTTTCCAAATAAGATGGACGAACCACTATTACAATATCATATTTTAAATCATTAATACCCAAAAGTTCAATAATTGACCTTAATTGTCTTCTAATTTTAACTCTTTTATGAGCCTTTCCAACTTTTTTACTGACAGAAAGCCCAAATCTAAAATGGCCTATTTCATTTGGATAGTAATAAATAGTTAAAAAAGGAGAATTTAATCTTTGCTTATGTTTATAGACATTATCAAATTCGGAGTTTTTTATTAGGTGATAATCTTTATTCACAAATTTCTCCTTTATTATAAAAAGCCACTAGCGAGCTAGTGGTTTTAATAGTCTTATTAATTTTAATTAAGCAGATAAGACTTTTCTGCCTTTATGCCGACGACGCGCAATTACTTTGCGACCACCCGGAGTAGACATACGAGCGCGAAAACCGTTTACGGATTGTTTCTTACGCTTACTGGGTTGATATGTTCTTTTCATATCTTTGACCTCCTAGAATTCATGAAATAAATTCACGCGTTAGATATTATAACTGGAAAGATGTCTATAGTCAATATTTAAAATTATTTTTTAGTCCTTCATTTTATTAGAAATACATTTTTATTATTTGAATTTATAATTTATAAATAATCTAAATTCATGTTTAAAAATTAATATTCTTTAACTTTTTTAACTTTTTTTAGTGCTTCTTTCCAGCCTAAATCCTTTACCCATGTAAGCCATATTCTTATTAATTTTGCTGTATCCTCATGCATACCATAGGAATCATTTCTTGTTTCAAAATACTCTAAAGGCATATAGTCTTTATAATTTTTTCCATTATAAACTACAGTTGCAGCTATTCTATCACAGAGCATTTCTTTTACATAATTAAGTGGCATTTTTATCGGAACATACTTTTTTTCAACTTTAGAATATACTGTCCAATATTCAAAATGATGTTTATTTCGTCCTTTATGATGAAGCCAACTTAGAGAATACCCTATTTTTTCAATCTCTATGCTATTTGGAGATCTAACTCCAGAATAATATTTTGCTCCTGTATTAAATTCTCTTGGAGAGTATTTTGACAAATCATGTCTTAGCCCTTGCCAAAATATTCCGCAATAAAAACTATATTTAATAACCAAATGTCTATGATGTGTTATTGTTTTAAAGTGTTTAATAGGATGAATCATATTTTTATCTCCTTCGACTATAATAATTCTTTTAAAAAGATAAATCAATTTGCTCTTTAAATTATAAACATGCTTTATTTTTGCAATAATTATTCTAAATTAGCTTTTATTATGTGAGAGCTATAAAAGAGTAAGCTAGAAAGGAGAAATATGAATTTATTATTAAATATTTGCTTATTTTCTCTTATTGTAGTTTCTTCAAACTTCAAAAGCATTATCAAAGATACCAAAATTTTTAATTCCACATCAAAATCAGCTGTTGATATAAATAACAAAATAATTATAGAAGATTATGTTCTTACTTATGACAAAGGCTCAGTAAATCTCAACAATGAATTAAAAAATTACGATATTATTTTAAATAAGAACACTTATTATACTTTTATATTACTTTTTTCAGACTCTGACTTTTTCAAATTAACTAACAACGATTTTCATCATACATTTTACATAAAAACTGATTATGAAGAAGATAGAAAAAGTTTTGTAGGATCTTATAAATTAGAAAAAGATAAAGAATATTCCATAGGAACAAACTTATTTCAATCAATTTATTTTTCCAACCAAAAAATATTCCTCAGCCTATATTGCAATGTTGATTCAAATCTAAATAATTTTTCATTCAAATACTCTTATGAAGATATTCATTTTTTAAAAGTATGTGCATTGAAAGGCAACTATCAAAATTATTTAAAAGAAAATATTCATGATTCTAAAAATCCAAAATCTTCAAAAATAAATATATTAAGCGATAAAAACAATAAAATTGAATTGGATGCAAATAAAATTAATTGTTCATCTTTTCTACAATATGTTCAAGAATATTACATTTATTATGACAAATATAAAGAAGAATATCATCGACTAAATATAAATAACACTGATAACGCTATCCCCTTTGGAAAATATAGAACTTATTCTTTTGTTTATATGGAAGATAGTTTTCAAAAAATAAATATTTCCGTAAAAATAATAGATAATATTCCACCAATTGTTAAATCTAAATGGAAAAACTTAACCATATCCTATAAAGAAATAAATAATTTCAATATTGAAAATTATATAGAAATATATGATGCTACGCCAATTAAAGAAATTAAATTATTAAATCTTCCTCAGCCCTATTCAATCGGTATTTTTTTGTTAAAAATAATCGTAATTGATAGTATATCTAATTCAACAGAAATAGAACTAAATATAAATGTTATCGATGATATCTTCCCTACTCTTATTTTTCCTTCTTATATTGAAATTTCAAAAAACAAATTTTTATCAGAAAATGATTATTTCAATATTGTTGATGCAAAAGATGATTTTCAAGTTCTAAAAACAGTCCACATGACTAATTATTTAGAAAATAGCAATAAAGAAGGAATTTACTTTATTACATGCAAAGCAGAAGATGAAAATGGAAATTCTATTAGTGGAACAACAAAAATTAAAATAATTGAAAACGAAAACAACTTTTTTTGGATTGTTAAAAATGAAATATTCACTTATATCAATAACAAAATAGACATTCTCTCTGCCATAAATGAAATGAACTTGTTTTTCAAAAAAACTATTGTTTCATATACCCCAATAGATAACATGATTTCATTAAACAGTTTCAACACTCCAGGTATCTTTAATTGCGAATTGATTGTACAAGATGAAAACGGAAAATCAGATTTGATTTCTTTAAAAATCAATGTTTTAAACAAAACAATAGACAATAAACAAATATCATTTATCGAAAAGATTGTTGATTTTTTTACCAAAGTTATAAATTGGCTAAACTCTATTTCCAATTCAATAATTCAATGGATTAAATCTTTATTCTAAATCAAAGAAAGGAAAAATATGAAAAAGAATATATTAGGATTATTAATCTTATCTTCACTACCACTATTTTCAACTATTTCAAATTTTAATGCCACTAAAAACATAGAAGCTGTTATCAAACAGCCAATAAAAAAAGAAGCAACAAAAATTCAAGAACAATATTATCTTTCACAAAATCCTAATGATACAAATAGACCTTATGAATTTGAAAAAGCTATAAATTCTTCTCAAATGGTATCAAAAACAAGTATAAAAGGATCATTAGAATACACTTTTAGTTCTAACTATATAGGTTACACAAATTCATTCGAAGGTTTTATTCAAATAAATTATAAACAAAATGATGATTTTTGGAACGCCAATGCAACTTATACACTAGTATATCGCGGTACAATGTCATTAACTAAAGAAGACAAATATATTTCTGTCTTATCAGAAACAAAAGATAATAGCGGAATAACTACTTTACGCTTTTGTTTAGTAAATCTACCTGGAAATAATATTAAATTATTTAAATTTACCCAAAGTCAAAGCACTGGAAGTACTATCGAAAAATACAATTCTGCTCTATCTAAATTTAATTCATTAGTAGCTCAAGGTACTAACTATTTATCAACAAGAGAAATCATTTCCTTTAAAAGGGACTCCAGTTATACATTAGAAGATGGTGGTGAAGCAACTGTATATACAAACGTTGACGAACACTTAACAATCAATCAAATTATTTCTACAATAAGTGCTAGAGATTTATTTGGCGAAAGTGTTCAAATAACCATAGGCGAAAATGATTATAACGCCAATAAGGTCGGAACCTATAGAGTTCCAGTAACCGCTACAGATTCGTATTCTCAGACAGCTTCCGCTACTATAATTGTTATCGTTGATGATTATGAAGCTCCTGTTATTACTACAAAAAAAGTTGAATTAAATTCAGACTCACCAATTTCTTTTGAAAATTTCAAAAAGAAATTAGAAGTAACAGATAATTATTATTCACCTGAAGAAATCACTTTAACATGTGTCGAAACATCAAATGGTTTTTCCTGGGATACAAACTTAATTTATGGAGATTATGCTGTAACAATAAAAGCAACAGATAAAAGCAATAGAAGCGAAAACTATACTATAAGTGTAAAAGTTAATGATGCTGTCGCCCCTACCATTAAAGATTTATCAGGTAATGTCCCTACTTCTCCAATAAGAATAGGATTATCAGCATTAAATTCTGATATAAACTCTCAAATTATTTCTTTATTTAAAGTTGAAGACGATCATGATGTTGGATTAAAGCCAACAATAAAAAACGGAACAGTTGAAAGAAAAGTTGGAAATTATAAAATCGTTTTACAAGCAGATGATACAGCAGGAAATCATACTGAACTATTAGTTAATATCGAAGTATTCGCCGATAAAGTACCTGTTTTTATCTTAAATCCATTATTTGCTATCTCCTCCCCTGATCGACCACTATCATCTGAAGATATAGAAGAATTAATTATTAACTCATTACCTAAAAATTATTCTAATTTAGCCATTGATGAAGAAGATTTAAATTCATATCTTCAAAATTCTTCTATAGAATGTGAAAATACAATTAAATTTACATATAATGATGAAGATTCAAATAAAAAGTCATCAGCTTTAATTATATCTGTTCAAAAAGCACCATTTTCAGAAAATAATATTTCGCCATCATTTTTGTCACAATTATTTAATTCATGGCAGACATTGTTTAATAATTTTAATAATATGACTATTACAAATTGGTTATTCATTATATTGTCGTCAATATTTACAGCAGGAATAATTGCATTAATTTATTTCATATATAAAAAGATAAATGAAAAGAAAGAACAAAAAAGCAATTCAAATGTAGAAGAATAAATAAAATTATAATCATTTCAAAAGCCTTGTTCGAATTCGAACAAGGCTATTTTTAAAAATTATATTTGCTCAAATAAATTAAAGATTCTTCCTCTGTGCCTCCAGCATGATTTGCAAAAAGCGCTTCTCCATTAGGAAAAGTAAAAACTTTATCACCAGTTGAAACTAATAAAAAATCTCCTAAAAGTTTATCAAAATATGGTGAACGAGTTTCTTTTGGACCAAACAACTCTAAATCAATTACTTCTTGTTTAGTATAAATATCAAAGTCATCTTCATAATATTTTTTCAAAAGATTATAGAATAATTCATGCTTATCTTTGTCAACAAAAAAAGTTGCAGCTCGTGGTTCAATAGAAAAAATATGATTTTTGGCCAAATCAAAAATATCCTGATGATATTCCACTGGTACAGTATTTTTCATATCATGATCAGCTAAAGATAAAATTAATACATCCTTATGTCTCTCGACAAAATTTTTTAATTGATTATCAATGTCTGCAATAATACCTTTAGTAGTATCATTTATTTCACCGAGTGTATGCATATAGTGATCTGGCTCGGTTAAATATGCATATATATATTTTTTATCTGGAAGTTTTCTTTCCACTTCATCAATTAAACCTTTCATAGAAGAATCTTTTAAAGCGAAACTTTGTACAGAGCAAGCAATATCAGCTCCATTTTTTTCATTTATTTGTTCAAATATAGAGCTATATTTTAGTGTTTCACCTATAGTTGGCGACATAAATTCCTCAGAATTATAAATTTGTGATGAAAAAGAAGTACATAATGTTCCATTTAAATAAGCCCACCATCCAATCCAACCAGTTTCAGAAGGATAAAGAGCATTACAAATACTGGTTG
>ERZ779746.1072-NODE-1072-length-11470-cov-15.338064_pt1 | contig 11470 bp, 8 predicted proteins | sample MGYA00511888_ERZ779746 | MGnify/ENA primary metagenome ERZ779746 (study PRJEB29588, sample SAMEA1964695) | human gut metagenome | biome: human gut; feature: human-associated habitat; material: faeces | place: Denmark | collected 2008/2010 ... | reverse complement strand
ACGCTCCCGCGAGATTCCCACGGTCACTGTGTTCCCTCGGAATGACAAGGAAGAAATGGAATATTCCACTTGCCAATCGGGGTGTAAAATTGCGGCTTTACGAAAAGTTTGAGTATGCTCGAAAAAAATGAAAATGAGAAAAATGTAATAAAAAAACCCTACTGAACAGTAGGGTTTCAAGGTGTTGGCGGAGAAGCAGGGATTTGCTCAACAGCGAAGTGAAAAAAACTTGTTTTTTGAAAACGGAGCGTGCAGCAGGCATTCGGGCGTCATTGCGGTCAAGACAGTCGTCATCATGTCATTCAGAGGAGCATAGCGACGTGGGAATCCCCTAAATAGAAATGTAAACTTTTTGACGACTGCCGCAAACCGCATTAGCCCTCACGCCTACTACCGCGCAGAGAATTTGCACTATCATCTCAAGCACGGATAAAAACTCCCGTCACAGTTTCGCCAAATTATCTGCTTGGTGAGCGCACTGCGTGCGCAAATGTGTAAAAGTCAGGGTTCGGCAACGACGTTGCCCCGTGCAAAGCACGGAAATCCCTGCAAAAAGACAACAAAAAACCCTACTGAACAGTAGGGTTTCAAGGTGTTGGCGGAGAAGCAGGGATTTGAACCCTGGCTACGATTCACTCGTACTACTCCCTTAGCAGGGGAGCCCCTTCGGCCTCTTGGGTACTTCTCCAAAAACCGCCGGTTTACGCCGAAATAAATATTGACGTTCACGAGCTGTTGCCCGATTGACTTGGTTATAATAGCATAACAAAATATTTGTTGTCAATGATTTTTGAATAAATACGGCTTGCGTTTATGCCGAAAAGTAAATATACGGCTTACGCCTAGATCCTTCGGCATTGCACAGGATGACAAGCCGTGATGTTCGCTCCCGCGAGATTGCCACGGCACTTTGTGCCTCGCAATGACAACGAAGATAGAAATAGCCGAAAAGTAAATATGCGGCTTACGCCTAGATCCCTCGGCGTTGCACAGGATGACAAGCCGTGAGGTTCGCTCCCGCGAGATTGCCACGGCACTTTGCGGCTCGCAATGACCACGGAGATAGGAATATTGGAGCATTGAATGATTTTGGGGCATATTTGCTATTGACACGGAGGGATTTTTCAGCTAAAATACATAGTGTATATTTATAAATATACGTTACAGCAAAATCATTCGAGCAAAGCGGTGCGCTATCGCGTGCTGTCAAAGGGCAATAAGCATGGCTCGGTGACGTCAATAGTCATTCGTTTTCTTCTCGGTCGCGCTCTTGGCGCGGGGTGGGGCAATAAGTCGTGAGTGGAAAGTGAAGAAGCATCAAAAGGAAGACATTATGAACATCAAGGAAAAACTCGCTTCCGCATCAAAAAAGGAACGCACTCCTCAACAACAGAAAGCTATGACCATCCTCAATTGGGTGGCTACCGCCGTGTGTATCGTGGTTATCGTTTTTGCGCTCGTCGTAGCAATTTTCACCATCGCAGGCACAACCAACGACGATCACCTTATGCGTTTTGGCGATAAGATTTATCTCAACGTCGCATCCGACTCAATGGAGCCGACTTTCAGCACAAGCGACGTGATTATCGCAAATGCGTTCAACTATGAAAAACAACTTGCAGAACTAAAAGTCGGACAAGTCGTCACTTTCAAGACTACGGTGCGCTCGGGCGGAAATACCTATGAGGTTTTCAACACCCACAGAATCGTCAGAATCAACTTTGAAGAAAACGGCACGACCGTAAGAAACTTCACCACGCGCGGTGACAATTCAAAATCCGCAGACAAGGATAATTCCAAACTTTCATGGAAAGACGCCATTGCTCAAAACACGCTCGGTCTCACTGAAACAGTGGCTCCGTCCAACATCGTTGCCACTTGGGGTAGCGTGGACGCCGACGGCAATTTCACGTCAGGCAAGATGCTCAAGGGCGTAGGCGGTTTCTCCAACTGGATTCAAGACACCGCAAACTTCGGCGCACAACAAAAGACACGTTTCTTCTGCGTGGTGGTGCTGCCGCTTATTTTGCTGTTTGTTATTTACGCATTTATTTTGGTGCGTACTCTCGTCATTGCAAAACTCGAAAATCAACGCAAGGTGCAATCCGAGCAAGTCATCACGGTGGACAGCCTCTCCGACGAGGAAAAACGCCGTCTTGCCCAAGAGTACCTGGCGTCTTTGCAGGCGCAGACAGGCGGTGATACGTCCGATACAAAAGCCGATGACGCTCAAACCGACGAAATTTCAACCGACAAGTCGGACAGTTCGGACATCAGCGACGACAATGCAAGCGAGGATAAACCCGAATAAACAGTTTTGATTTTTCCGAATTTCGATTTTGCGCATTGCGTATGCGCAAAATCGAAGCATCCTTTTGCAAAGTCGATACGTTTATCCGTTTTTTTAGGATAGGGGACATCGCGAATCGGGCTGACTTTGCAAACGTTCGCATTGTGCGGGCGTCGGCTATCGCGGGAGGCGAGATGCCGAATATAAAATATATTGACAATAATGAACATAAATTTAGTGTTTGAATTTCTCAAAGCCTTTCTCGGCGCGTTTTACGACAAGGGTATCGGCAGTATTTTCTGGGGCTTTTTGCATATCTTCTACAACGAAGGCTATGCGGACGCTTTCAAGAACTACACCGAGTACTTCGGCGCGGGCGAGTGGGCTGTCGCAATAATTTTTATCATTCTTATCGTTGCGGTTATCGTTGCGATTATCGTTTTGATTGCACTTGGAATCCGCAAACTCGCAAGGCTGCAAAAAGCCAAAGTTTTGCCACAGGATCTCGTTGAAGAGTGCGCAAACCTCAAAAAACAAATCATCAAAATGTCCGCCGAAAAAGACCGTATCCTCGGTATGCGCGTGAGCGATATCGGCACTTACGAGGGCGAAGAAGAGGGCGCAGAGGGCGAAAAGAAAGAGGAACAATCCCCGACAGGCGAATCCCGTTTCTACAAGCTTACCGAAATCGACAAGATTTACGAAAATTACGTTCCGCCCGTATATGATGATTCTATTACGTTGCCCGAGCTGTGCGATCGCTTCCGCAACTTCGCTTGCTCTCGTATGCGCCTTTACTACAATCCGCGTATCATAAGGCTGTTTATCGCAGGTATGTCCACGTCGCGTCTTATGATTTTGCAAGGTATTTCGGGTACAGGTAAAACTTCGCTTCCGCACGCTATGGGTATATTCCTCAACAACCCGGCGACGATTGCGTCCGTTCAACCGTCCTGGCGTGACCGTACCGAGCTTTTCGGGTACTTCAACGAATTTACCAAACGCTTCAATGAAACCGAAGTTTTGAAAAAGATGTACGAGGCAACTTGGAACGACCAAATTTACCTCACAGTCCTCGACGAAATGAACATCGCGCGTGTCGAGTACTATTTCGCGGAAATGTTGTCAATTCTCGAAATGCCGTCCCGCGACGAGTGGATTGTCGACCTCGTTCCGTCCGGTTGGCCCAACGACCCCAAACATATCGACAAAGGTCGTTTCAGACTTCCGCAAAATATGTGGTTTATCGGCACGGCAAACAACGACGACTCCACGTTTGCAATATCGGATAAGGTTTACGACCGTGCTATGCCTATCAACATCAACAGCAAGGGCGTGCCTTTCGACGCACCGTGGGCGGATAACATCTTCATCAGTTATAAGCACCTCGAAGCAATGTTCAAAGAATCGCAAGAGATATACAAGGTGTCGCAAGACGTGCTTGACAAAGTCAACAAGTTGGACGACTACGTCATCGAGCACTTCCGCCTCGCGTTCGGCAACCGTATCGTCAAGCAGCTCAAAGAGTTTGTCCCGTCATATGTCGGATGCGGCGGAACGGAGCTTGACGGACTCGACTATGTGCTTTGCAACAAGATTTTCCGTAAGTTCGAATCACTCAACTTGTCATATATCCGCGACGAAATCGACGGCTTGATTTTGTATTTGAGCGAGCTTTTCGGAGAGGAAAACATGCAAGAGAGCAAAGAATACATCAACAGACTTAAAAAATTGTTCTAATTCTACACTTGTTTGTAGACGGAACGCGAGCCGCAAGGAGGCGAGAAAGCGAGCGCCGAACTTGATGAACAGTACAAGTGAACGGGCGAGTTTGGATTTTTTCGCCCGTGAACGAGTGGCATAATGAGTGAACGATACCTTTCTATGTGAGAGCCGAGTGTTGCCCCACGCGAAGCGGACGCCGTGGATTCCCTCAAAGTATGCAGAGGGGGAACGGCGGTATGGGCGCGACGCGTTAAGCAACACATTCGGTGAATGTGTTGTAGCCAAAGCGAACGAGGCGGATTGCGGTGCGCAAACGCCGAAGTCCAAACACGTGAGGAAGGGGGAAGTTTTAATTGTAACAAACGTGTCGGCGTGCGAGTGGGGCTTGCCCCACACCCCAATGAATAATTAGGGCGTGTAGCAAAATTCTACGTCTTAAAATTCCGCTTTATCAATCTATCCGCCAGAGTGGAATATAAATAAATCTCATAAAAGTATGGCAGACAACAAGATTACAAGAGAAGTGTACAAACAGTACGCAAATAAGATTGTTTCCGTCCTCAACAAAGAGGGCTTTTATGAGCAATTCAAAAAACGCGTCGACAAGGGCGCATCGAGCTTCAAACTCGCAAAAAAACGCCTCGTTCAGGATATTTCGATAGACTGGATCGATACGATCGAAAGCATACTTCCCAACCTCGATACCATCGTCAGAAACCCGAGAAAATTTATCGTTCAGGAAGAGGACATCGTTGACGTGTCGCTTGCAAGAAGTATTTCGACGGAATCCGTCAAATACCTTGCGCAGCACACCAATATGATTTCAAAAGTCGACGAAAAGACGGGGGACGTCACGCCGTCCAAAATCCTCAATATCACAAAAGAGGAATCTTTCGAGATTTACGAAAATCGCTTTATTTACACGCTTTTGCTCAAACTCAAAGATTTTGTCACCATGCGTTACGACAAGATCAAAAAGGCGTCGGCAACGCAAGACGTGCTCGAGTTGGACATCGAATCGAGATTTAATCTTCCGAGCAAAAAAATCACTTATAGGACGGAATATTTTGCGCAGTTGAGTTTCGACGAGGTTATGCGCCTCGATCCCGACACGCTCACAAAAATCGAGCGCGTTGCAAAAATCGACCGCATTATCACCGACTTTTTGTCGTCGTCGTTTGCAAAATCCATGCGTAATTCCGCTCCCGTGCGTCCGCCTATCATGCGTACCAACGTCATCTTGAAAGAACCAAACTTCAAGAAGGCACTTACGCTTTGGCAGTTTGTCGAAACGTATCAGCAGACGGCAGGATTTTCAACGTCCGACGAGGTTGAGGACTACGAAATAGACGCCGAAAGCGCGCAAAGGCTCAACAGTATGATAACCCTCAACACAATGGTGTTCGAGAGTTTGTACGACCAATGCGAAACGGATATGGACATGGAGGACAAGCAGTTTGCCGACTTCCTCCGCGTCGGTCAGATGGATTTCGAAAAGGACAAAATCGACCGCGACGAATACGCTCAAAAGCTCGAAGACGAAAAGGAAAACGAGGAAGAAAAGGACAATATCGAAGAGGTGAAACCGCAAGAGGACGCCGAATCCGAAAAAGAAATTCCCCCTGAAACTCCGCCCGAAGAACAAGAACCGGAGCAAGAAGAAAATCAACCCGAAACTCCGCCCGAAATCGAGGAAAAAGAGATAGAAAAAGAGGTTGAAAAGCCTCAGGAAATCGAAAAAGAAGTCGTTGTCGAACATCCCGTCGAAGTCGAACGCTTCAAAGAGATGCCGCCGAAAGCGGATCAGGAAGAAGTGGATCTCGAACCCGATGCGGAAAAATTCGATCAGCATCTTTTCGAGGTGCGAAAGATCTTCAAACGTCCCGACGACGACAAGATCAAGCAAGAAGAAATCATCAAAGCGCGCGACGCAATCGATCGTTGCTTGACGTCTTATCGCAGAATCAAGCAAGAAGAGCTTGACGAGCGCGACAGACAAGAGCGCATACGCCGTCGCAGAGAAGATATTCAAAAACGTGCCGAAGCGTTCAGAAAACAGCGCGAAGAACTTGAAAAGAATATGGATTCTTCAAACGATTCCGCATATTTCGGCATGGATCCGTTCAGCTTCCAAAAGGCGAAAATTCAAGAAAAGAAACGTCTTGAAGAGGAAGCAAAACGTAAGGAAGCAATCAAGTTCGACAAACACGAAAATCTCGAACTCGAAGATAAAAACACCGACGATATCAACAAATCCATTGACGAGATGGAAGAATCTCGCAGGGCAAATGCCGTTCGAAACGCAAAAATCGATCACGCTCTCGACGCAATCGATTCCGTTATGCCAATCGAAGGAGAAGTTTTGCCCGCTCAAAGAGCGAAATCCAAGCAAACTCTCGACGCGCAAGGTCAAACCGCAACCGTCGCAACGGATGAAGAGCAGAATAGTGAAGTCGCAATCGCTCGAACTGCCGATACGCAAGCGGAGCAAGCCGCCGACGAAACGCATGCAAAGAAAGGCAAATTGCGCCTTGCAAAGCAACAAGATATAAATCCGTGGGAAGAGAAGCCTCACAAGAGCGTAAATCTCACTCCCGTCGACGAAAACAAAGTTGCAGTCGGTGACGTTCACGTCAAAGATGAGGACGAAGTTGCGCCGTGGGGAGATAATGCCCAACTCGGCAAAATCGAGCACGAGGAAGAAAAGAAACCCAAGCGCAAATATAACCGCAAGCCAAAGCAAGAGCCTGAAAAAGAGCAATCCGCAACCGAACAATCCGAGGCGGTAGATTCCGCTCAAAGCGACGAATCGGCAGAGGACGTGAAACCCGTGTCCGAGCTGCGCATAAACATCGGCACCAAGATCGAAGACACTGCCGGTATGGGCATCAGTTTCAAGAGCGAAGATAAGGTTACACCGTGGGGTGAGGGCGCAAATCTCGGAAAACTCGAAGAAGAAACGCAAAAGCCCAAACGCAAATATACGCGCAAACCCAAAAACGTTGAACAAGTTGACGAAAAAAAGCCCGAAACCTCTCAAAACGCCGTTGAAAGCGTGAAAGAGGATGAAAACAAGGGCGAAAACGCAACGGAAGCGGCGGATGCAGTTGAAAACGCACAAAACGCTTTGAGCAAAGACGACGTTGCACAAGAGGACAAAGAACCTCAAAAAGAGGAAACGTCCGACAAGTCCGAGGAAAAAGCGGAAGAAAAATCCGAGAAAATCGACGAAAAAACTGCCGAAATAGCGGAAGAAATACCCGTCAAAAAGCCTAGAAAACCGCGCAAAAACAAGTGGGATTTGAGCGATACGACGCTCAATCAAAAGTACTCAACGCCAAGCGGAAAGAACAAAGTTTTCGGCAAGGTTGACGAGGACAAAGTGGGAGTTGGCGGAATACATTTCAAAGACGGAAGCGACGATCCGTTCGGAGATGTGTTCAGCGTTGCGTCAAAGGCCGAACATAAAGACGACGAAGAAAATTAATAATATTTATTATTAAAATCGCATACCCGCACGGTTTGCGCCTGAAAACTATGAAAAGCAATCAATCAAAAGCCAAGAAAATTTACAACGCCGTATCGACCGTGATAGTGGCGTTGATTTTCGTATTTATGATTGTCGTCGTAGCGGTGATGTTGGTGCAAAAAAACAACGGCGGCGAAACCGAGCTTTTCGGATATCGCATGTACGACGTTCTGACGGACAGCATGAGCGGTACGATAGAGCCGGGCGACGTGATTATGTGCAAGAGCGTTGAGGACGTAAACGCTTTGCAAGTGGGGGATATCATTACTTTCAAAGCTCCCAACGGCAACTACAACGAAACCCATCGCATAATCGAAATCGTCAAAAACGACGACGGCACGGTCAAGTATTTCAAAACAAAGGGCGACAACGCAAAAGAGGCGGACAAGTGGGAACTTGCGCCCGAAAACGTCAAGGCAAAATACGTCAAAAAGTCGGTTTTTATCGGCGGTTTGCGTCGGTTTATGTCCCATTTGTACGGCTACGTAGCGGTGGTGGTGATTCCGCTTTGCATAGTGTTTGCGCTGATAATCGCATCCTTTGTGCGCGATAAGGTCGCAATCGAAACGGAAAAGAAAAAAGAGAACAAAAAACTTACGCTCGACGATATTAGCGACGAGGAAAAATTGAAACTGCTCGACAGTTTGAAAGACGAGAATAATTGTGAAAACGGCATGACTATTCAAGACGATATTGCCGAAAAAACGGGTGAAAACCTCTCGGAAGAGGCACCCGAAAGCACGTCGTGCGACGACAAAAAAGAACAATAGATCTCGTTTAATCGTTTTTTAAGAAAAAAACACGAAAAAATATTTTTTTACGGTATCTAACCGAATATATCGCACTTACATATACGCTTTGTGTTTTGGGGTGCGATAAATTTTATTGCGTTTTCGAACGTGCTATGATAATATAAGTAAACTAATAAATATATAGGGGAGAGTGTTATGCTCGCAAAGATACTCAGTTACGCATTGGACGGACTGACGGGTTATGCCGTTGACGTTGAGGTCGATATCAACAGCGGTTTGCCCGGTTACGATATGGTCGGTCTTGCGTCCACTGCGACAAAAGAGAGCAAGGAGCGTGTGCGTTCGGCGGTGAAAAACAGCGGATTTCAATATCCCGCAAAGCGTATCATCGTCAATCTCGCACCTGCAGACACAAAGAAAGAAGGCCCTGTGTTCGACCTTGCGGTTGCAATCGGCATCATGGCTGCCACGGGTCAACTCGAAAACAAGGCGTACAAACAATACGTCATCATAGGCGAACTATCCCTCAACGGCGAACTTCGCCACGTCAACGGTATTATGCCGTTGCTTATATCCGCAATGCAGGCGGGACATCGCAAGTTTATAATCCCTGCGTCGAACGCGCGAGAAGCAAGTTTTATCGAGGGTATTGAAGTTTATGCGCTCGAAACTTTGCGCGACGTCGTGGAAATGCTTTCCGGCGTTCACTACGACAAAGTGCCGTCGTCGACGTACGAATCGGCATGCGTAAATCACGGTTACGGCGTGGATTTTGCCGACGTAAAGGGGCAAAGCGTTGCAAAGCGCGCAATGGAAATTGCGGTTGCTGGCGGACACAACGCTCTTATGATCGGTCCTCCCGGCGCAGGAAAAACCATGCTTGCAAAATGCGTGCCTACGATTATGCCGGAAATGACTTTCGAAGAAGCGATCGAAGTGACCAAAATTCACTCGGTTGCAGGCATATTGGACAGCGACGTGGGCATCGTAACGACAAGACCGTTCAGGACGCCGCATCACACCACGACTGTTCCGGCATTGGTGGGCGGTGGAGCAAAGGCAAAGCCGGGCGAGGTGAGCCTTGCAAACTACGGCGTGTTGTTCCTTGACGAAATGCCCGAATACTCCCGTCGTGCGCTTGAAACATTGCGTCAGCCGCTGGAGGACAGAAAAGTCACGGTATCGAGGGTGCAACAAACAACCGAATATCCCGCAAACTTTATGCTTATTGCGTCGATGAATCCGTGTCCTTGCGGAAACTACGGCTCGAAGAACCAAATTTGCCGTTGTACTCCCGCTCAAATACACAATTATGTGTCAAAACTCAGCGGTCCGCTTATGGACAGAATAGATTTGCAAATCGAAGTTGATAATATCTCCTATGACGAATTGCGCACAAAGCAATCGGGCGAATCGTCTGCCGAAATCAAAAAGCGCATCAACAGAGTTCGTGCGTTGCAACGTGAAAGGTTTGTAAACGACGGCATCTCGACAAATGCCGAGATGGGCTCGAAAGAACTTGCAAAGTATTGCCAAATCGACGAAAACTGCGAAAGGTTGCTCAAAAAAGCCTTTGAAAAGCTCAATTTGAGCGCAAGAGGCACGACGAGAATACTCAAAGTCGCGCGTACAATCGCAGATATAGAAGGCTGCGAAAACATCCTTCCCGCGCATATCGCGGAGGCGATTCAATATAGAGGTCTTGACAGGAAATACAGCTGATGGACAGATTTGACGACACAACAAAAACTCTTGTCGCGCTTCAATGGGTTGACGAGCTTGCAAACAAGAAAAAAGCCGCTTTGCTCGAACAATTCGACGAACCGTGCGAGTTGAAAGAGACTTTTGCAAGAGGAATAGTCGAAAAAACATTGGGAGACCGTTCAAACGAGTTTTTTGCAAATATCGACAAAATAGACTCTATTTTGGAAGATATGCAAAAGAGAGAAATCCATTGGATAACCTATCTCGACGACGAATATCCTCAAACGCTTTGCGACGTGTACGACAAGCCTATCGCGCTTTTTGCAAAAGGCAACGTAGACGCTTTGAAAATGCGTATAATTTCAGTGGTGGGCACGCGTAGGCCTACGAGATACGGCGCAAAAGTTGCCGAAGAATTTTCAAGAGAATTTGCAAGGGCGGGGCTTTGCATAGCGTCGGGACTTGCAAGAGGCGTGGACGGAATCGCGCACAAAGCGTGCGTTGACAACGCATCGCCCACAATCGCCGTTTTTGCAAGCGGACTCGACGTCGTGTATCCGGCGGAGCACAGAGGGCTTGTGGACGGCATACTTGTAAACGACGGGTTGATTTTGAGCGAATATCCGCTCGGAACAAAACCGCTTCAATACCATTTTCCCGACAGGAATCGTATTGTCAGCGGAATATCCGAGGCGGTTTTTCTTCCGCAAGCGGCAAAGAAGAGCGGCTCGCTCATTACGATGAGGCTTGCAATCGAGCAGGGCAAAGAGATATTCGTAACGCCCGGCAACATCTACGATGAGGAAAACGCAGGCGGCAACGAATTGTTGAGAGAAATGCCGCATGCGCTTGCAATATCGCCCGAGGACGTTCTCGACGCGCTTCACGTGCAAAGGGAAGTCGTCGAAAAACAGCCCGTGCAGCTTGATCTTGTTCAAAGCTCGATTATCGACGCTTTGCACGACGGCGAAAAGCATTTTGAAGAGCTGCTTGCCGAAACAGGACTTGGCGTTGCCGACCTTACAAACGTACTTTTCAACCTCGAAATAGACGGACTTGTAGTTAAGACGGCAGGAAATTTTTACGCCTTGCCTTAAGCAGAGTGTATGATATCGCTACGGCGGTGATATCGTGCGTTGCACAATGATATCGCCTGCGGCGGTGATATTGCACTTCGTGCAGTGATATGCACGCAAAGCGTGCGTGGAGCGGGGCGTGCTTATACACGGAATGTGCTTATTCGGAGTGCGCCTTACGGCTAGATTCCCACGGTCACTTCGTTCCCTCGGAATGACACGGGTGGGACACCCACACCCGAACGAACACTCATTCATGGCATTCTTATACATGGTATGTGCAACTTCAAAGACGGAACACGAGCCGCAAGGCGGCGAGGAAGCGAACGCCGAGCTTGATGTACAGTACAAGTGAGCGGACGAGTTTGGATTCTTTTCGTCCGCGAACGAGTGG
>ERZ779746.1069-NODE-1069-length-11489-cov-2.174392_pt1 | contig 11489 bp, 6 predicted proteins | sample MGYA00511888_ERZ779746 | MGnify/ENA primary metagenome ERZ779746 (study PRJEB29588, sample SAMEA1964695) | human gut metagenome | biome: human gut; feature: human-associated habitat; material: faeces | place: Denmark | collected 2008/2010 ... | reverse complement strand
ACACAGAGGGACAGGAAGGGGTCTATGGTATCGGGAAGATCGTTGGCGGCGCATATCACGCGCCTGTCGGATAAGGTAAAGGCTTATCCGGCCATGCTTTCCGGGGGACAGAAGCAGCGCGTGGCAATTGTACGCGCGCTTGCCATGAATCCGGACATGATGCTTTTCGATGAACCCACAAGCGCGCTGGATCCCGAAATGGTAGGAGAGGTACTTGAGGTCATGCACGAGCTGGCGGATGAAGGCATGACCATGGTAGTGGTGACCCATGAAATGGGATTTGCAAAAGAGGTTGCAAACCGCGTTTTGTTTATGGATGAAGGAATCATATTGGAGCAGAACAGCCCGGAGGCGCTGTTCGGTGATCCGCAGCAGGCCCGTACAAAAGATTTTTTGTCAAAGGTATTGATATAACGAAAATAATATCATATATTATTATACAAATTTGTAAACTATCATTTGTATGGAAAGCGGGATGACGAATATGGACAGACAGTTTCCGATTGGTTTTTGGAATTATACCCCGGTGGGCTGGTACGGCCCTGAGACAGTGCAGGACTGGAAGGACTGCGGAATGACGGTGGCAATCAGTCCGCGGTTTCATCCGGATCAATGCCGAAAAGAAGATCTGCTGAAGATCCTGGATGAAAGCTATCGGCTTGGAATCCGCGTGATTGTATCGGACGACAGAACGTATTGGCACGGTGCTGCGCAGGACCCCGAAGCATATCGGCAGCGGGTTCGGGAGGCATATGCGGATTTCGGCAGGCATCCGGCTGTGTTTGGCTTTCATGTAGGTGACGAGCCTACCTTTCAGGCGATTGATGAGGCGATTCTTGCATACCGGATCCATTTGGAGGTTGCGCCGGAGCTGACGCCGTTTATCAACTTTCTGCCGTGTCCGGCGGACCTGGATACCAAATGGGCGCTGTATGCGGAGAATTTTGATTCTTTTGCGGATCGGTTTGCTTCTGCTGCCGGACTGAAACTGCTCTGCTATGACCACTATACCCAGATGCTGCCGGAGGAATCCGGAATAGAATCATATTTCCTGGATCTGCGGCAATATATGGAGGCCGCAAAGCGCTTGCAGCTTCCGCTTTGGACGACGCTGCTGTCTGTTGGCCATTACCGCTATCGCTGTCCAACGGAGGATGATCTGCGCTGGCAGCTGAATACTGCCGTAGCCAGCGGCTGCAAGGGAATTCTTTGGTTTTATTTTTATCTAAACGGAGCGCCGATCAATTATCGGGTACCGCCCATTGACGAACTCGGTGAGAAAACGGAAACATATCGCTGGCTGAGCAGAACACTGCGTATTTTTGCTAAAAAGTTCGGTCCTACCATGGCGGGTCTTGACCATCTCAGCACGTATCATTTTGTAAAGTCCTACGGCGGATATCCGATTTTCAGGCACAATACCGATCCGTATGTATATTCTGTGTCCAGCGAACACGGTCTGCCGGGAATGCTCAGCTTTTTCCGCGGCCAGGAAGGAGACCTTTATATTGCCATGGTGAATACCAGTCAAAAGGAGTCCGGCGTGTTTAAGGTTTTGTTTCAGCCTCAGGTCAGTCAGGTATTCCATCTCGTATGGGACGGAACCGAAAAGGATGTCTCTACCTGCGGCCAGGATGCGTTTTATGCGGTACAGGACGGTAAAATTCTAAGCGGTACCTGGCTGGCTCCCGGTCAGATGGAGCTGTTCAGAATCCGCTGCTAATCAATATAACTCTGGATATTTTTATACGCCGCGTTATTTCCTTTTGCGGCGGACAATGGTGATCACCACAATCACGGCGGCAAGGACAGCAATCATTGCTGTAACTGCCGCCGTAATTCTTACTTTTCGCAGACTTCTGTCCGGCGCATCGGCCGTGTCCTTCCGTATGGAGGAAGAAGGCATTGCCGGAGAAATCTTTTGTATACTTTCCCGGGCAGGCGTTTCTGCTGCTGCCGAGGCCGTTGCAGACGCCTGTGCTCCTGTTGTTGCCGCTCCTGTTGCTCCGATTGCCGCCCCTGCTCCTGCCGAAGGAGCGGGAGAAGCACTTTGTACAATCATAGGGGAAGCGGATGGGACGGCTGCTACGGTAACCTGGAAAGAAGCAGATTTTCCATTATAGGAAACCGTAATCGTATGGAGTCCGGGAGCCGCGGTAAATCCGCTGACCGTATATCCCGTAAGAAGCTGTTCTGATGTTTGATTGCTGTAATAAGCGATTACCTCCATTCCGTCCGTACTGAATGCTTCCCCGGCCAAATAGGCAGTCCGGGCAGGCGGGAGAATTCGGATTTCTGTCAGAATCTTCGGCTTTACGGTCACTGTAAAAGAGGACTCTTTGCCGTTATAAGAGACCGTGATCTTTTGCTGCCCTGCCTTATCTGCCTGAAATCCAGAAATCCGGTAGGCGTCCGGCGCTACCGTTTGTGCGGAACCGTCTGAATAATGTGCCGTTACAACAAGGCCGTCGGTTCGGAGTGTGCTTCCGTATTCATAGATTGTCACGGATGGAGGCGTGACGGTAAGCGCAGTGTACGTAACAGGATTGCTTTGATAAAAACAGAGAGATTTTATGTACATTGCGGCGCCTGCCGGGATTTCCTGCTGAGAAGTAAAATAGTCCAGCCGCAGTCCGTGTACAGCACCGCTCCAAAAGCCGCAGTCCTGAAGATTCAGATAATACGTATGGAATTCTCCGTCATTTTTGACGGGAAAGGTTACGGAATATCCGCCTGTAGGAGCGCTGATATCACCGGCGCATAAGAATAGCTCGGCCACGGTATGGCTGGACAAATCTGATTTTAATGTGACGGACAGGTACGGGTAGTGCGCAGCGTTAAAAGAATCCACATACGGTGACTGCGCGTAGTTAAAATAAACATATGGATCATTGGTTTCATTTGCCGCGGTAAGCTTCAGCGCTTCCTGCTCCAGCGTGATTTTTGTATCCTGCATATATTTTCCGGAAGCGGCCCAAGCCAATGCTTCTTCTGTCCGGAAGGCGATATTAAGACCGTTCAATTTTGTAATGGGGCTATGGTTTACAAGGGTTTTCCCCACCTGTGCGAGGCAGCCGGAGGCGATTGCTCTGGCAATTTGTTCAAATTCGGCATCAAATAAAGCGTTATCTTCCGGATTGCTGATAAAGCCGACTTCGGTTAGGATTGCAGGGGATTGCGTATACCGAAGAACATGATATGCTTGTGTTTTTACACCGCGGTTTTTAAAGAGTCCAAGGGCGTTCATGGCGTTTTGCACGTTGGCGGCCAGCTGTGCCGAGACGGATGTTTGGGAACAGCCGCTGTAATAATAAGTTTCGATTCCGGCGGCAGAGAAATTCGAAAAGGAATTTCTGTGAATACTGACGAAATATCTGAAATTGCCGTTCCGATCCATTCCGCTTCGCTCCGAGAGGGAAAGGCTTTTATCAGAAACTCTGGTAAAAGCGACCGTTTCGCCGTTTAGAGAAAGCAGCTCGCCTACCCGAAGCGTAAGACGCAGGACATCGTCTTTTTCATATCTGCCTCCGGGTCCTATCGCCCCGGGATCCGATCCTCCGTGTCCCGGATCCAGCAGCCAATCCGCGGCTTGAACAGTTTCTCCGGAGGCTGTAAGGGCAGAAGCCCCCTGCACCGCGGCGGGGGCGGAGAGCGCGCATAAAAATAGCAGCATCATACTAAATAAAGAAATCCGTTTTTTGTTCATCCCGATGCTCCTTTTCAATGAACAGCTCATGGCGGAGGCCGGTGGTCCGTCAAATGTATTTTCCTGCAGATCCGGGCTATTCATTTTTCTTCTTTTTGAGATAGTACCAGACTGCAAGAACACCTCCTGCTATCAGCACTGCGCAGCCGCAGGATAGTAAAATCGGGAACAGATGCTTATTTTTCAGGGGCTTCTGTGTTGGCGAAGGCGAGTCCGAAAGGCGCGCGGCGCCGGTATGTTCTGTGTGCTGCCCGCCTGTCGGGGAGACTTGCGGGCTGATGGCTTCAGAACCCGCGGTGGGGGAAATGCTGTTTCCGGACGATGATGTATGCGTCGTCGGAGCAGGGGAGGCCCTGTCCGGAGAGGCGGCTGGCGTATGAAAGGATGCAGAGGGAACACTGCTTTTTGCGGGAGTGGCCGCGGGGGTTTTTACAGGCGCCGTGGTAGGAGCGGGAGAGGGCCTATTGAGAACCGGCGGGACCTTAGGATCAAATTCTGCCCCGGAGGGGTCAAATACAAAAGTAAAACGGCCGCCGGGCGCCACATCTCCGGATTGATAAAAGTCCAGAATATTTCCGTCCTCCTGCATATGATCTGCCCATTTGAAGCGGAAGGCCGGAATGTTTCCGTCTGTCCCGAACCCCAGAAGCGTACGCGGAACCTTGATCTGCAGGCGATTTCCGGATGCATGGTACGCCACTGTGCCGATCTGCCGGAAATTCCATCCGCCTGTGGACTTTTCTAAATATGCGGTTTCGGCGCCGGGGGTTTTTCGGTTGATGACGTATTCGAAGCCCTCCCAGTTCGGGGTGCTGCCGGTGAAATCCGTATCGAGGAACAAACGCATCCATGCTTTATCCGTATAGGGAGAAAGCGGGTCTGCCGTTTCCACCATAAAATATACGTAATCGCGGTCAAATGCTACCTTTGCGGAAACAATGTCGTTGCGCATGGTGTCGCTTTTATAATGCGTTCCGACATAGCCGTCTGTGTCGCGGGGCAGCGTACTGCCTGTATAGTGGTTGTAAGAGGGGAAAATACCGCTCCACATATCGCCGGTTTCATAAATATCAATAATTGCGTCCGCATCATTTTTCTGTGGTACGGAAACGCCCTTGTAGCGCCGGATATTTTCAACCAGCTGGTAATAATAATGGTCCTTTAATATCCCGGAGGAGGGTTCGATATCGCGGCTGTACTCGTCGTTAAACTGATCCGGAAACGCATTGACTGTACCCTGCCAGGCGGCATGCCGTCCTGCAACCCATTCATTCCAGCCCGTCACAAAAATAAAATCCGGATTGCATTGAATGGCATAATCCCACTGCTGCTGGAAATTCAGACCGTAAAGCAGCGCGTTTTCCGTTTGGCTGCTTACGGTGACGGTTTTGTTCTGATGCGTATACTGATAGGAGTACGCGCCGTTTTTTCCACTGGTATAGCTTCTGCCGAAAACACCGCCCCGGGGATCATTCATCGCAGTCAGTCCGTGGGAGGCACTGTAGTTCTGTGCAACGCTGACCGTCATTTGCTCGATTCTGCCTGTGCTGTCGGTGCCGTATTTTGTCTGCGGGTATATGGAGCACCAGCCCCATCTTTTTTGTGAAGACGGGGTATCAGCGGCGTAATAGGTGGGCTCGTTGGCCCGGAAGGTGAAAAAGTTCAGGATCTCTTTTTCAATCGGGTCCGAAGCATTTAAGTTGCTCTTGTGCGCCATGATCAGCGGTTTCCCCTCCCAATAGAACCAGAGATCCTGATAGCGCTTCGGACGGTAGAGGTCCAGATAAAGCGTGTTCAGATTCGCTTTTGAATCGCTGTTAGCCGCGAAGTTCAGCATAAACGCAATCTGCGGCGTTTTTACGCCGTCGGCTCTTGCCTTTGCAAACACCTCCAGCAGCTTTTCATAGCCTGCCTTCCAGGTAAAGGTTCCGTTTGTGCAATCAAAAATGACAACGTCTACGCCGGCATCCGCCAGCATTTCCGCGTGTTTCCTCAGGACATATGCATCCATCCCGTTATAATATCCGAAAAGCGGCTCATTCCAAAAATAAGGGGTTCCGCTGGGGGTGCCTTCCCATGCGGCATGGTTGAAATCATTGACCGCTTCGGGATATTTTTTCAGTACGGAGGTGACGTTCCGCGCGCGGTTTGAGACGGAATGACCGGCATGCCAGGTCCAATAAAACATACCGACATATTTTTCCTTTGTCTGTCCGACTGCCTCATAGTCTGACACGGTTCTGTTCAGACCGTCAACCGCGGCCCAGGTATCGGGACGTACATCCATCTGCACGATTGCGCTGTCTGCGGGAAGCTCTGCTTTCGGCGGAGGCGTAACCGGCTTTGCCGTATCGATCAGATCGGAAATTGCACCGAAATAAGAAGAAACCTGATTAACAAACCGGATGCTGCCTTGCATCCCGGCCGGCAATACGGCGCCGTTTTTGATCAGACGGGTATTTGCAGCACCCTTTTGCGTCGTCCAAAGGCCCACGCTTTCCCGGGTGTCATGCAGTAAAAAGAGATATTCTCCGGCAGGCAGAGGAGAAAATGTCAGGGACAGTTCCTGGTTATCGGAAAAATTAGTATACAGCTTTGTCACTGCCGCTTTGCCTGAAATCGTGGTGTAGTAGTCCTGATCCCATCGGAACAAAGAAAGCCGCATGTCTCCGATTCTGTTGCCATAGCTCGGACATACGGCGCTGATCATATCGAACGAAGTCCGGGCATGGAACTGGAAGCCGACGGATTCCCCCGGCATGATCTGCACGGCGCTGTGAGAATCCGTTCCATTTTCATATGTATTGATCCGCACCGCAGCTGAAACGGTGCGGGGGAGCAGTGCTGCTGCAGACAGCAAAACGGCAGATAAGAGAAAAATCCATTTGTGACGCAGTTTCATGGGGAGCCTCCGCATTTCAAGTTTATTAACACAATAGACACATTTTACAATATTATCAGAGCGGTGTCAATGCAGAGGCAGCTTTTTTATTTTACGCATCCTGCGGGGTGTATTTCGCTGCCGTGATTTTTTCTGTAGCTGCTCGGAGACATATGATAAATTTTACTGAATATCCTTGTAAAATGTTCACGGTTTTGAAATCCGCAGATCTCCGATATTTCATTGATCTTGATATTTGTGCTTCGCAGCAGATTGCAGGCCGTAGTCAGCTTGTGCTTCTGTACAATGTCCGTAAAGGTGGAATTCGTCTCCTTTTTAATCAGCCTGGAAAGATGCTGCGGCGAATAATTGAATGCGTCCGCAACGCTTTTCAGGGAGACGGTCTTAAAATTATCGGAAATATAGCGCATAATCGGAACAATCGGATTGCTTTCTCTGATGGTGAATTGCTTGGAGGTAACAAATTGACTGCTGTCCATATAGATGAGATATCCGAGAAACACCTGCAGCAGATATTCCTTCAGGATACCGGGCCGGGGCACGGCTGTGTTATGTTCATAAAGAAAAAGCGTAAACAGCTTTTTCAGCCTTTCATCACGGTTCAGTGAAAAGTAGATAAATACATAATTATTTTTGAGATTTTGCGCGTTTGTAAAAAAGGATGACAGGATTCCTTCTCTTGAGAGGACAAAGGGAAAAACCTGAGAAAAGGTCGAGGCCTTTACGAGAATATTCATGATAACCGTGTTGTCGTCGAGGACGCAGACCATATGCTTTTCATAAGGGGGGGTAATGGACATTTCTCCCTCATGCAGGCAGTAAGCCTCCTCATTATTTTCTATACAGCAGGCGCCGGCCAGCACATAAGTGAATTCAAAGAATTCATGCTCGTGGTAATAGGGGACATCATATCTCAGATGCGGGCAGAGGCTGACATTATCATTATTTTCAAAATAATACTCCTCCGTCAGACAGGTAATATCCTTTTCTAAAGGCACGGCGGCGGATTTGAAGGGATAGCTGTTTGTAGCGGCGAATTTTAAAAAACTGTGTAGCGCCTCGTCGCCCTGTTTTGCGGCCTCATAGCAATCCCGATAATACAGCTCAATATCTGTAAGCGGTATCATATTTTGAAACAGATTCAATGCCTCCCTTTGAAATACCGCAGGCAGCGGCTCATTCTCAAACGGGCATCCGGTTTTCTCGTAAAGTGCGATTCCTTTCAGATAAGGATTCTGATCCATCAGCACGAATCTCCTTTCCGCCGTACGGCAGGCAAAAGCAGCTGAAAATGAGCCGTATCGGGGGCTTTTATTGATTTTTATAATAATTATATTCTCTTTCGGAATTTTGCACAAGCTGTTTGTGATGTTATTCCGCGGATGCCACTGAAATATGTATTTTTAAAAGATAAGGCAAAAAGCGATGAAACAGAGAATCAAAAACACATTTATTTATAAAAGAAATCCGTCTTTGCGGCAGAAGAAAAAGTTCATTGCCTGTTGCTTTTTGATAGCGGGTATCTTACAAAATGTCACGATTTTCTGCTGCGATGAGTCATTGTAAATTCGTTTATTTCGATTATGCTAAATACAATTCTCCCCTAAAAAATAAAAGAAGGTGGGTTTAATGACAAATTTAATGAGAAAAATGATGAGAACAATCTGTATATTTGCAGTTTTGTTTTCCACAGTCATTTTTTACGGAATCCGCGCGGCAGAGGAAAACACGCGGGAGGAGGCGCGTTCTGCGTACACCGGCGGCAAGCACTTTGCAGATGAAAATATATATGATATTTCCCTCAGTACAAAATGTAATATATCCTTTGAAAAAGGAATTCTGAATATATACGCCGGAAAACGGACCGCATCAGCGCCTGTCAGCGGAATTACTGTAGATATCGATCTGCCCTTTACCAATGTTAAGATTAAAGAATATCGTTATTTGGCAATTCGGATCAAAACAAGCAGACCGTCCGCGGGCGGAAGTGTAACGTGTTATGCCGGCCTTGACCGGATTCCCATGAAAGTAGATTATACATATGCGGATACCACTGATTGGCAGACGGTGGTACTTGATTTCAGTTCGTGCTTTGAGCTGTTCCGTGGTTCTGCCGTAAAATTTTCATCTGCTGTCAGAATTATGCCGTTTGCTGAAGAACAGGTGGACTCCGGTGAAATTGTCTGTATTGATTCCTTTGCCTTTTTCAATGATGCTGCTATTGCAGCCGGCTTTACCGGCTGCGAGCGGTTTCCTGACTATGAAAAACAGCGCGGAGAGTGGCTGTCAGACGCGTTTATCGAACCGGACCCGTCGTATAAGATGATGAAGCTTTTGTATGCCTTTACATCGAAATACGAGGAAACCGTCAGGGAACTCCATGACGGCTACGGCTACGGCGGGATCACGACAAATGTAAAATTCAATGAACAATATCTTTTGGATAGAAAAGAGTTCGATTTATTGGATGACGCATTTTTTTATGCAGGCCGTTCCGGTATGACACAATTCTGGATCTATGATGAGTATCAGTGGCCCAGTGGTTCTGCCTACGGACAGGTGCTGGACGGCAACCCCGAATATGAGAGTATTGGGATCGGCCGGATCCGGATTGAAGGCAGCGGCAGCTACCAATACCGGCTCAAGGAAGGCTTCGAAAAAATTGTACACGCTGTGTTGGAATCAGGCGGATCCGTGCAGCCCGTCTCTTTTGCGGATAATCAAATTGATATTTCTGTTTCGGGCGATTGGACGCTTTCCGTATATGCCACCTATAAACCGTATGTGGATCCCGGACCTGAGGCGCACAGCTGGGATCGGCTGCGTTATGTGAATATCCTCAGCAAGGATGCCATGTCAAAATTTATAACGCTGACACATCAGCGCTATCAAGATTATCTGGATGCCTCATTCCCCTCTGTAACGGCATTTTTTACGGATGAACCGTCAATCAAAACATCTTATCTGCTGTCGTGCTACCCCATGACCGAATTCTTAATGCCGTGGGAAGATTCGCTCCCGGATGTATTTTTCGAAATGCATGGATATTCTATATTTGACTGTATGCAGTCGCTGTTTGAAGGGGATACCGACCGCGACAAATCGGTCCGTGTAAATTTTTATCAGACTGTAGCCAGAATGGTGGCGGATGCCTATTTTAAGCAAATTGAAGCATGGTGCAGCGCCAACGGCGTTGCATCTTCGGGACATCTGCTGCTTGAGGAATGGCTGTGCCAGCACGTATCCTGCTACGGCGACCTGATGGCCTGTCTGAATGAGATGGGGATGCCGGGCTGCGATCTGCTTCAGGTCAGTCCGACGACCATGATGAGCACTACAACATATTTAGGAAGCTTTCAGGCGGTAAAATTTGCCAGCTCTGCCGCCAGAAATCACGCACGGGAAGGGGTTATGGTGGAGTTCAATCCGGAAGCAATTCAAAATGACGAATTTGATCGGGACCGCTTCGGCGAATCGCTGGGAGGCGCAACCCTGACGCTGCTGTTCGGTGCGGACCGGTTTGTTATGCTCAATCCGCAGGAAACGTATAATGCTTGGCAGGCGAGAACCTTAAACGACTATGTAGGCAGAGTGAATACCATATTGGACGGTGCTGTGATGAATTCCGGGATCGCGGTATATTATCCGATTGCATCCATGCAGGCAAAGCTTATGGCAGGCGTTGTCAGGGAGGGAGACGTTTACCAGCTGGATATATCGTTCAATACGCTTTGTAAAGGATTGATTGAAAACGGGCTGGACTATAACTATATTGATGAAGTAGCAATTGCCGGAGCCACTCTGTCAAACGGCAATCTGGTCTGCGGAGATGCAGCCTATTCCATTGTGTTAATGCCGTTTGTGGAATCGATGTCGCTGCAGACCATGGAGAAGCTGGAGCGTTTTGAGGCCCAAGGAGGAAAAATAATCTGGATCAATCAGCTGCCTTCCTTTGCAACGGATTACGAAAATACGGAAAAACTTTTGCAGAAAACGAAAAAGTATGAAAAATATGTGGCAGCCTACGATGATTCCGCAGCGACTCTTAAAAATATCGCGGATCTTGTGAAATCCTGTATTGATTACGGCTACACCGTACAAAGAAGCAATAACGGCATTTATGTAAGTCCGTATGCAAAAGACAACAGAACGATTCTTTTTATCGCCAACAGCTTTCCGTCGGACGGAAAAATCACAGTCTCCTTTGGTAAAAATGAGCCGTTCCGTGTTTATGATCCGTATACCGGGGTGATTCGCAGCTACACCGGAGAGACAAAGCTCGATTGTCCGGCCTACAGAGGACTTCTGCTGGTCAGCAGCTATGCTGCGCCGGTGATCAACGATGAGATGCTGCTTCGCGATGCGCCCAACAACAATCTGCTTCCGGCTGTACTTGCAGCCGCCGCAGGAGTCGTTGCCGCAGGAAGTGCGGTCTTTCTTGGAGTCAAAGCCCGCCGGAAAAAGAAGGCACGGATATCAACAGAAAAGGCTTGATAATATCACGTAAAAAACGTCACGAATTATTGCTTCTAAAAATCATTGAAGTGATCAGTTTTGTATGATAAAAAATAATTAACATTATTAAATAATTTTGAAGGAGGACTTGTTATGAAGAAACTTTTTTGCTTTACGATGGTTTGCTTTCTCATTGCTGGCCTGTTTGCGGTTCAGGCGTTTGCCGCGGAGGAGTATTATACTTATGCACCGAAGGATGATATAGACGCGATTGTGGCGGCAAATCCGGCTCCCCTTTTTGAGGCAAAATCAGTGACCGGCGAGAATTATATCCAGTTAGTTCCGCGTGCCGACGAGAACGGGAAATATTTAGATCAGTATATCAGATTCACGGATCTTGCGACGCAGCTGCCGCAGGAAGCCGGT
>ERZ779746.1066-NODE-1066-length-11500-cov-2.060638_pt1 | contig 11500 bp, 10 predicted proteins | sample MGYA00511888_ERZ779746 | MGnify/ENA primary metagenome ERZ779746 (study PRJEB29588, sample SAMEA1964695) | human gut metagenome | biome: human gut; feature: human-associated habitat; material: faeces | place: Denmark | collected 2008/2010 ... | reverse complement strand
CGGTCTGCTATATGTGGGGAACGGCGGGAATCCTGTATAATCGGGCGTTTGTTCCCGATTCCGATGCTTCCTCTTGGGAATGCCTCTGGGACAAGAAATATGCAGGCAAGATTCTGATGAAAGACAGTTACCGCGATGCCTACGGCACTGCCATTATCTATGCCCATGCCCGGCAACTTGCCGACAGCACCATCACCGTGGAGCAACTGATGAACGACAATTCCCCTGAAGCCATTGCCCTTGCAGAGCAATATCTGAAAGATCTGAAACCCAACATTGCCGGGTGGGAAGCCGACTTCGGCAAAGAAATGATGACGAAAAACAAAGCATGGCTCAACCTTACCTGGAGTGGCGACGCCGTCTGGGCCATTGAGGAAGCGGAAGCTGTAGGCGTGGACCTGGACTATGTGGTTCCCCGTGAAGGCAGCAACATCTGGTACGATGGCTGGGTCATCCCCAAGTATGCCCGCAACGTAAAAGCCGCCAGCTACTTCATCAATTATCTTTGCCAGCCGGATATTGCTCTGCGCAATATGGATGCCATCGGCTACGTCAGTGCCGTAGCAACGCCCGAGATTATGGAGGCAAAGATCGACACTACTCTTGAACAGTTCTCCGACCTTAGTTATTTCTTCGGTCCCGGTGCAGACAGCGTTCAGATCAATCCGATACAATACCCTGACCGTAAAGTCGTGGAGCGTTGCGCCATGATCCGTGATTTCGGTGACCGCACAGAGCTTGTTCTCGAAATGTGGAGCCGCGTCAAAGGCGATAATCTGAATACGGGTATCGTGCTTCTCATCTTTGCAGTCTTCGGGATACTGTTTGTGTGGATTGTCTGGAAACGGATCAGCATTTATAAGCAGAAGAAACGTCACCACAGGCGCAGACGCCGTATACGCAGGTAATAGGAGGTAAAGGAGATAATACCTTTATCTCCTGATTCGCATTAATAACATAAATGAAACATCACTTTTCAGACATATTTTGTACCTTGCGGCAGAATTATAAATAAGGAACTATGAAACTGAAAAAACTTTTATTTGCCTCCGCTATGTCTCTTGCCGCATGCGGCATCCTACAAGCCCAAAACACCCAAGTCATCGCCCACCGTGGTTTCTGGAAGACCGACGGTTCTGCCCAGAATAGTATTGCCGCCCTGGTGAAAGCTGACTCCATCCATTGCTACGGCTCCGAGTTCGATGTCTGGCTCACTGCCGACAACAAACTTATCGTAGACCACGACGGTGTATTCAAAGGTGTCCGCATGGAAACATCCACCGAGAAAGAATGTACCTCTATCACCCTCGACAACGGTGAGAACCTCCCTACCCTTCAGCAATACCTCGATAAAGCCAAAGGATTGAAAACCCGCCTTATCCTGGAACTCAAAGCGCACAAGACTCCCGAACGGGAAACGCTCGCCGTAGAGCAAATTGTAAAAATGATTAAAGAGATGGGACTGGAAGAACGTACCGAATACATTACTTTCTCACGCCATGCGACCAAAGAATTCATTCGCCTGGCTCCTAAAGGTACTCCCGTATATTATCTGGAAGGTGACCTCAATCCACAGGAACTGAAAGACATGGGTTGTGCCGGTCCTGATTACCATTTCTCCGTCTTCAAAAAACATCCCGAGTGGATCAAAGAATGTCACGACCTTGGCATGAAGGTTAACGCCTGGACAGTAAATGATGCCAAAGATATGGAACGGCTTATCAGCCAGGGAGTGGATTTCATCACCACCAACGAACCGGTATTATTGCAGGAGATATTGAAAAAGAAGTAATGCAGATCGGTAGTTAAATTTATTTCTTTATTTTCGGTTATGAATATAATTTTAGGCGCGGATTACGCGGATTACACGGATTCTTTTCCTGTAATATAGTGTGATAGCGCAGCCATTAATCCGTGTAATCCGCGTAATCCGCGCCTAAATCATTATCAGCATTAGTTCATTACTTTTCCCTTATGAGCAACGGATATCATCTATCTTTTTTTTCATCAGTTTCATTAGAAACAGTTTCTATTTTCAATTAATTATTGGTCTGATGCGACATTTTTGCACAAAATGCTTTCAGCCGTGCAATATTATTGTAACTTTGCGCCCGCTAACAATTAAAAAAGATTTAGATGAGAAAATTTTCGTTGATTAGCCTTATGTTGCTAATCGTTTCAACTTCAACTTTTGCTGGAGGTCTCCTTACGAATACAAATCAGCATGCTGCTTTTCTTCGTATGCTATCCCGTGGTGCTACAACTGAAATAGACGGTGCTTTGTCCAATCCGGCAGGTCTGGCGTTTTTACCGACTGACGGCTTTCATATGTCTTTGAGTATTCAGAGTGCTTTTCAAACAAGAAATATCGATGCTTCGTGCGAAGGTTTGGGGCTGAATAAGTATTATGAGGGTAAGGCATCTGCTCCTGTCATTCCCAGTTTGTTTGCCGCTTATAAGACGGGTGACTGGACGCTTTCCGGCTTCTTCGGTATCACCGGTGGCGGTGGAAAGGCTTCGTTTGATGATGGTCTTCCCATGTTCGATGCTATGGTGATAGGCGGATTGGGAGCCCAAAAGATTCCGAGCAATGCCTATTCGCTGAAAAGCTACATGGATGGCAAGCAGTACATTTACTCTGTACAGTTGGGCTTGACTTATAAGGCAACAGACTGGCTTTCTGTTTTTGCAGGTGGTCGCATGAACTATTTCACCGGTGGCTATCAGGGTGCATTAAATGCCAGTGCCGCCACTAATTTGCCTTTGCCTACCGGAGGAACGATAACTACCGGAACAGAACTTATCGGCATCGATTTGGATTGCAGCCAGACCGGATGGGGATTTACTCCGGTTATCGGTTTGGATGCCAAGTTGGGCAAGCTGAACATTGGCGCAAAGTATGAGTTCATGACTAATTTGAATATTGAGAATTCCACTAAAGAAAACTCGCTTCGTATGATTGGTGCCGCTGAAAGTGAATTGGCGGATTACAAGCATGGTGTGAATACTCCGAATGATATCCCTTCCATGCTATCCGTGGCTGTTGCCTATGAGTTCATACCGGTATTGCGCGCATCTGTGGAATATCACTTCTTTGATGACAAGAATGCAGGAATGGCCAATGGCAAGCAGAAGTTTCTGACAAAGGGAACAAACGAGTATCTGGCAGGTATTGAGTGGGATGTAACCAAACAGCTGACAGTGAGCTGTGGTGGTCAGATTACAGATTACGGATTGTCTAACGATTATCAGAGTGATACCAGTTTCTCTTGTGATTCTTATACTCTGGGCTTTGGAGCCAAGTTGAAGTTAAGTGAAAGAGCTGCCTTGAACGTTGGTTATATGTGGACTACCTATGATGACTATACTAAAGTGTCTCAAAACTATAATGGTACCGGATTGAGTGGTACAAATGTTTATAGTCGTACTAATAAGGTGTTCGGCCTTAGTATTGATTACAGGTTCTGATTTCATAATTACTTCTAATATGATAGAAGAAGCCGTCTCGAACATTGTTTTGAGGCGGCTTCCCTGTTTATATATCTGATTAGAAAGAATATTGTACCAACAAATTCATTCGGTTGGCATGGTGTGTTGAATTACTGAAATCTGTACGCCAGCCACGGAGGTATTCGGCTCCTACCTGCATGTTTGGAGTGACATTCCAGAATACATTGGCTACGAGATACTGTCCGTAGCGATAACTGCTTGGTTGATCGTTGGGATAACCATTCTCAGAATATAATCTGGACATACTGTATGTGCCGGATACGAATATTTTCGGACAGATATTATACTGTGCCCCGGCAAACCAGCCCAGCATAGGCAATGCCTGCATCTTGCCTTCTTTTTCAGGATTGGGAACGATGTCCACATTCAGATTGCTTATATCATTCAAATATTGTCCGATACCTTTTCCGTAAGTAGCTTGCCCGAAGATTTCCCATTTCTTACTGAGATTGAACGAAGTAGATGCCTGTACACCCCATCCGGTAACATCGGACGCATGATTGCTGAGCGTGCTGGTATACGTCATGCTGCGCACGATACCACCCACACGAAGATGGCTGTTAGCTCCCCATCCATATTGGGCGTAAGCGGTGAAGTCCGGCATACGTTGTTGGGCTACGCTGAGTTCGTCATTCGTGGCGCCATCTACGCTTGGCACTTCGATAGATGCATGGAAACGCCAGTTTTTCAGACCTTTGTAAGTGTAGGCAAGTTGAGTGGCACGGTAGAAAGTTGCACCATTGGGGCCTTGGAAGTCGATAGTGGAAGGCAATGCAGCCAAATCCATGAACCCACCATAAGTATAACCCACCGTTACATTACGGAACGACATATAAGCATTTCGCAACTGGAATACCTTATCTCCGCCACGGAAGTTACCGGCACAACGAAATCGCCCAGCAATTTAGTATGCCCTACCAGTTTCAGGAAGATGGTGGAAGTACTTGCATCCATTTGGAACTGGTTCTTTACTTTGCTGGCATTCGGAATGTAGGCAGGGATGAAGTCCATGTTGTCCACGATGCCGCCAAAGTCATATTCGGCAGTGGCACGCACATATCCGCCGATACCAAGGGCGAATTTCCCTTTTTTATCCATCAACAGGAAGCGGGGAGCTTTAGGATCGTGGATGTACCTGAATTGCGATTCGTTCATGATACGGACGATCTCGTCGCCTGCCTTGTCGATGGTAACCATGACGATGCCGTTAGGTGCTTCGTCATCAATAATCACTTTTTCTTGTGCTTTGGCTATGGACGGAATGAAACCGATGCCGCACAATAGAAACATTACTTTTAAGATTGTCTTCATTATTAAGTTAGGTTTTGGTGAATGCCCTTTGAACAACTTAAATTAGAAATGGTTTTGCGGTCAATGGAAGAAAATGTATCTTTGCAGCCGATTTAACGATCTTATGATGCCGTGAATAGCGGTCGTGTATTCTAGAACACCACGTAAAAAACAGGATTTATGAAGCAAAAAGTATCTGTACCCTTTATGCTGCTGGGTATTCTATTTAATGTTTGTCTGATTGCAGCTAATCTTCTTGAAACTAAAGTTATCCAGGTTTTCGGTATTACCGTTACCGCAGGGTTGCTGGTTTTCCCTATTTCTTATATTATCAATGATTGCATTGCTGAGGTGTGGGGCTTTCGTAAAGCACGTCTCATTATCTGGAGTGGTTTTGCTATGAATTTCTTTGTGGTGATGCTTGGATTGATAGCCGTAGCATTACCGGCTGCACCATTTTGGGAGGGGGAGGCTCATTTCAACTTTGTTTTTGGGATGGCACCGCGTATTGTGGCGGCGAGTCTGACAGCTTTTCTGGTTGGTTCGTTTCTCAACGCTTATGTCATGAGCCGCATGAAAGTGGCAAGTGGTGGACGGCATTTCTCTGCCCGTGCCATCTGGTCCACTGTAGTGGGGGAGACGGCAGACTCTCTAATATTCTTTCCTGTTGCTTTCGGAGGAATTATTGCCTGGCCTGAATTGCTGGTGATGATGTGTATTCAGATCGTATTGAAATCCCTGTATGAGGTGCTGATTCTTCCGGTTACTATCCGTGTTGTGGCGGCTATTAAACGTATTGACGGTAGTGATGTATATGATCAGGATATCTCTTACAATATATTGAAAATCAAAGATATTTGAAGTAATGATAAATACTGTAAATCAGGAGTTAAGCGAAGCGATAACTTCCTTTAACTCCTGATTCGCATTAATAATGAATAGTTGTGAATAAAGAAGTTGCATTAGTTGTATTCAGTGGTGGACAAGATTCTACCACTTGCCTGTTTTGGGCAAAACGTGAGTTTAAGAGAGTAGTTGCTTTGAGCTTCCTGTACGGACAGAAGCATGAGAAAGAGGTGGAACTGGCACGGGAAATAGCCCGTAAAGCTGATGTGGAGTTTGAAGCAATGGATGTGTCTTTTATCGGTAAGTTGGGGCACAACTCACTGACGGATACAACGATGCTTATGGATCAGGAAAAGCCAGCCGGTAGTTATCCCAATACATTTGTGCCGGGACGTAACCTCTTCTTTCTAAGTATTGCTGCTGTATATGCCCGTGAACATGGTATCAATCATATCGTGACAGGAGTGTCGCAGACTGATTTCAGCGGATACCCTGATTGTCGGGATGCTTTTATCAAGTCGCTCAATGTTACATTGAACTTGGCTATGGACGAGCAGTTCGTAATTCATACTCCATTGATGTGGATCGACAAAGCGGAAACCTGGGGATTGGCAGATGAATTGGGAGTGCTCGATCTGATACGGAACGAAACATTGACTTGCTATAACGGGATACAGGGTGATGGCTGCGGGCATTGTCCGGCATGTAAGTTACGTCGTGAGGGATTAGAGAAATATTTAAAGCAGTTAAGTATTTAAAGGAATTATCGCTTCGCTTAACTCCTGATTTACATTAAAAACAAATAGTTATGACCGAATTAAAAGATCAACTGTCCCTTTTGGGGAGAAAAACAGAATATAAGCAGGACTATGCTCCTGAAGTGCTGGAAGCTTTTGATAATAAGCATCCCGAGAATGATTATTGGGTACGTTTTAATTGTCCGGAATTTACCAGCCTATGTCCTATAACCGGGCAGCCGGACTTTGCGGAAATCCGTATTAGTTATATTCCTGATATAAAGATGGTGGAAAGTAAAAGCTTGAAACTTTATCTGTTTAGTTTCCGTAATCATGGCGCTTTTCATGAAGACTGTGTGAATATTATAATGAAGGATCTTATTCACCTGATGAATCCTAAATATATTGAGGTAACAGGACTTTTTACTCCGCGTGGTGGCATATCCATTTATCCTTATGCTAACTATGGACGCCCGGGTACGAAGTATGAGGGCATAGCTGAACAACGATTAATGAATAGAGAATAAAAAGAGATAGGGGTGATTTTTCGGAACACCCCTTATTTATATGAATATCACTTCTTGATTATTACCAGTTCGGTAGCTTTCAGGATTTCCCCACCTTCAATCTTTTCTTTGATACATGTTACTTCTACACTATCCTCCAGTAATACACCGGGAACTTTATCCGGATTGGCATCCATAGTGCTGATGTTTATTGTATCACCTTTTCCCGTAATCAGGGTGATATTATTCATTGTAGCATCGTAAACGATTCCATTGACTATTTGAGGACGATTCTCTTGTTTACAAGAACTGATACTTCCTGCAAGGACAGCAAGAACGAAGAGATAAATTAACTTTTTCATATATAATAGCTTTTCGTGATAATTGTTGAATGCAAATATATGACTATTTCTAAGAAAATATTGATAATCACAGGGAAAGTCTTTCTTTTCATGAACTAAATGCTGCTTTTCTGTGTTTTAATACAGTCAAGTTATGCAATCATGAGAATACTACATATTAGATATCTTTTACTTATTTTCCTTTTATCTTTCTCAGCTCTGGCGTCTGCCGATGATAAGAAAGAGAATTCTGGTACCGATTTGCTGATTATCAGTAGTTATGTATCGGGTGCCCCATGGAGCCAGACTATCATTTCACATATCATGCAGAAGGAATATGACCGGAAAGATATAAGTATGAAAGTGGAATATATGAATATTCTGACCATAGAGACTCCTGAGATATTGAATCAATATAAAGAAAATCTTTTCTCTACTTATGGTCACAATTCGCCTAAAGCCGTGTTGATGTTGGGAAATGCCCCTTTGATATTGCGGGATGAAATGCGTAAACACTGGGGAGATATTCCTTTGATCGTATGTGCCGAAAGCAGATATATAGGACCGGATTCCACCTATATGTATAATCAGGTTGTTCCACAAAAAGATCGCATTTACCTGAATGATTTGCGTAAAGAGTATAATATGACCTTTCTGGGGGCGCGCGCTTTCATTCCCGAAAGTGTTCAGTTGATGCGTCGCATGATTCCGAAGATGAAGAGTTTACTGTTAATTGGTGATCAGACTGATCGGGATATTGATTATGACCAGCAACTTTCTGAATTGATGAAGAAAGAATATTCAAATCTTAATTATAAGTTCTTGTCAGCTGATACATGGAGTCCGGACCAGTTACTGGATACATTGCGGAGGGTAGTTCCGGAGGAAACCGGTATTTTGTTCGCTTCATGGTTCCACAAACGAATGTTTGCGGGCAATATGCTTATGATGGCAAACTCTTATAAGGTGATTGCCAATTCTACATTGCCTTGTCCATTTTTTGCATTATCTTCTTCTATTTCAAGTATTGAAGAAGATGGGACTATAATAGGAGGGTGTGTATATGATATGAACCTGTACTGTGAGGAAATTGTGAAGATGATTAATGCTGTAGCTGATGGAAAACAGGCACGGGATATCCCGTATTATGATCCGAAGCCTATGGTTCTTTTCAACTATCCTTATATGGTCGATTTTGGTTTGTCTCCTAAAAATTGCCCTCCGGGAACCATTTACTTGAATGCTCCTCCTACTTTCTTTGAAAAATATCGGTCTGCCTTGGTAGTAGGAAGTATTGTTTTATTGTTGGTTGTTCTCTTTTTCCAACTTCGGCGAAATAAGATTTTGGAACAACTTCAGTTGGTTGAACAGAATCAGCGCTTCACTCACTCCAAAATGGCTATGGCATTGGAGGTTGTTGATTTACTACCCTGGCAATGGGATTTACGGACGGATGAAATCACATATAGTTCTTACAAACCAATAGAACAGGGTAAAAAAGAAGTTTCGGAAATGACCTATACGACTGATATTAACGACTATCTAACTTTTGTTTGTGAAGAAGATAGAGAACGTATCCGACAGGTTTTTAAGGATGTACGCGCTAATAAAGTTGATAGAATAAAGGAAGAATATCGCGTCCATCGTCCAGGTAAACCATATGATTCGGAAGACTGGATGGAAGCACGTGCTTTTGTTGAACAATATGATGAAAAGGGAAACCCTTTGATCGTGGTGGGATCATCATTGTTTATTACAGAACGTAAAATAGCAGAACGCGAACTGATTGCTGCCAAAGAGCGTGCGGAAGAATCCAACCGTCTGAAATCTGCCTTTCTTGCTAATATCAGTCATGAAATCCGCACTCCGTTGAATGCAATTATTGGCTTCTCCAGTATATTGGCTATGACTGAAGATGAAGAAGAGAAGAAGGAGTATGTCAGCATCATAGAGAAGAATAATGGAATCTTGCTGCAACTTATCAATGATGTTCTGGATTTATCCAAGATTGAGGCTGGAGTTCTTGATTTGTATTATTCGGAATTTGGATTAAATGGAGTGTTAGCAACTTTGAAGGGAGTTGTTGAGTCTCGTTTGCAGGATGGGGTTGATCTGATTTTTGAGCCGGGGATGCCGGATGATTATGTTGTTTATTCAGAGAAAAACAGACTTCAACAATTGGTTTTGAACTTCCTGACTAATGCTTGTAAATTTACATCGACCGGCAGCATTCGCTATGGCTATGAAGTGCGTGACAAAGACATCTATTATTATGTAACTGATACGGGAACTGGTATTCCGGAAGATAAACTCCATCTTATATTCGAACGTTTCATCAAGTTGGATAGTTTTAAACAGGGCACCGGTTTAGGTTTGCCTATTTGCCAGCTCATTATTCAGAATATGGGAGGCGAAATCGGAGTGAATTCTAAATTGGGAGAAGGTTCTACATTTTGGTTTACGCTTCCCCTCAAACCAAAACAGTAAGAGGGGATAACGTTGCTTCTATATGACAGCTTTATTTTCAATTAAGTTCTTCAATCGAACCAAGGCTTCGATATAATAATAGTCTGCATAAATGATGGCGGCATCTATTTCTGAATTATTCGGCAAGTGTCCGGTGGAGTGGAGGAGGAATGCCGGCTTGCTTTTGCCGCATTGATACTTGTCCGAACTCAGGCTTGCCAACATTTTTATAGCTGCATTCTTATATTCTTCTCCTTTTTTGCCGGGCAGGTAAGTGGAGAGTTCCAGTAAAGCCGATGCGGTTACACTTGCAGCGGAGGCATCACGTGGGACATTCGGGATATTGGGGTCATCAAAATCCCAGTAAGGCACATAGTCTTCCGGCAATCTTTCTAAATATACATCTGTTACTTTCTGTACAAAATCCAAATATCGTGGATCTAATGTTTCCCTGTAGACTACTGTATATCCATAGATAGCCCACGCCTGTCCGCGCGCCCACATGGTATTGTCTGCATATCCCTGATGTGTAACTCCTTTTATGAAGTCGCCCGTCAAAGTATCATAGACAGCGACATGATAGGAAGTGTAGTCGGGACGGAACTGATATTTCATAGTTTTATCGGCGTGCGATACGGCTAAATTTGCCAGAAATGGATTTCCTCCGTTCTTGGCAGCCCAGAAAAGCATTTCCAGGTTTATCATATTATCCATGATCGTATTGTGTCCACCGAACATTTCTATATTGCGTGGCCATGAAAGTATGGTACCTACACGAGGTCTGAACAAAGTTGCCAGTGAATCTGCTGTATCCAGAATCACTTGTTTGTATTCCGGATTATGTGTCAACCGATATCCATTGCCGTAGCTGCAAAAGATCAGAAAACCCAGATCATGGTCGTATGCCGGAATTTGTGACAGGAACTTCAACGGTTCGGTGAATTTCTCTGCTTCTTCCTTTATGGTTGCTTTACCGGTATATTCGTAATCATACCATAAAACTCCTGGCCAGAACCCACTGCACCATTCATCCTTTGTTGCTTTTCGGCAATGCCAGGTGTTGAGGCTGTCCATGATGTTACGGGGCATCATCGAGTAGTCGATAGTACCTTCTGCCGCTTTTAGTTCTGTTAAAGTGCGTTGTACCTGGGCGTCACAGTAATCCAGCGCCTCATATACATCCACATCCATTCCTTTCTCGGGCATGTTGCAAGCTGTAAACATGCACAAGCATGCACCGAACAGTAGTTCTTTTGTTTTCATATAATCAGTCTTTTTATTTATCTATGTGAAACCAGTCGGCATCTACCCATCCCCGTTCCTTACCATAAGGAGTGGTACTGAATAATCCTACTTTGGCACCTATCCATTTTCCCTGGCGGGCCGTGAAAGGCATACCTATTGCTTTATATTTCTTACCATCCAGGCTGTAATAGAAGTGGCAGATACCGCCTTTCTCTATTTTTACCCGTAGATAGATATCTCTTTCGTAGTTGGGAAACAAACCTGCTTCGTACTTTCTGCTGGCAGGTAATTCTGCCAGGCGAGTGACTGTTTCGGGTATCTTTTGCTCTGCATCCTTGCAAGTCACTTGTTTCAATATAAACTTATCGCCCTCTTTCTCTACTCCGAGGTAACAATAGTCCCAGCCCATTACAATCAATCCGGATTGCTGTCCGTCAGCTTTAGCCACCACCTTCAACTTGGTCGTGGCAGCAAACTCTTCTGCCGGAAACTTTTGCAACAACAGATTCGGCACTTCCCAGAAATTCACGAAGTCCTCGGACAGCACATGCCCATAGAT
>ERZ779746.1065-NODE-1065-length-11513-cov-2.185373_pt1 | contig 11513 bp, 5 predicted proteins | sample MGYA00511888_ERZ779746 | MGnify/ENA primary metagenome ERZ779746 (study PRJEB29588, sample SAMEA1964695) | human gut metagenome | biome: human gut; feature: human-associated habitat; material: faeces | place: Denmark | collected 2008/2010 ... | reverse complement strand
AACGAACGTTCCATGCATGTAATGCGGGCGGAGGTTCCGGGGCCCTCGGTGGGAAAATTAGTGCCGCGGGCACGCCGCACGGCACTGCTGCTGTACGGTATCTATTTAACGATGACTGTTTTGGAAGTGATCCTTCTGGTATGCGGCGGAATGCCGCTGTTTGACAGTCTGGTCAATTCCTTCGGTACAGCGGGAACCGGCGGCTTTGCAATTAAAAATTTAAGCATTGGCGCGTATAACAGCGCGTATGCAGAAGGGGTTATTACCATATTCATGCTGCTGTTCGGCATTAATTTTAACCTCTATTTTTTGCTGCTGATGCGGGAATTCCGGCAGATCCTGAAAAGCGAGGAGCTTTGGGTATATCTCGGGACCTCTGTGACGGCAATGCTTCTGATTGCGCTGAATATTTTACCAATGTACAACGGGTTCGGGGATGCCTTCCGCCATTCGTCCTTTCAGGTCTCCTCTGTCATCACTACCACGGGCTTTGCTACGGCGGATTTTAATTTATGGCCCACGTTTTCTAAAATCATTTTGTTTATGCTGATGTTTCTCGGCGCCTGCGGCGGATCCACGGGCGGCGGGATTAAGGTTTCCCGTCTGATTATTTTGGTGAAAAAGCTATCCCGCGATATTGTGCGGATGGTGCATCCGCGTTCCGTGGGACCGGTCCGTCTGGACGGAAAAAAGGTGGACGAGGAAACCGTAAACGGCGTCGGAATCTTTTTTGCGGCATATATTCTGATGATTGCCTTTATAACGCTGCTCATATCATTGGATGGGTTTGACTTTGAAACCACCTTAAGCGCTGTCGTGGCCTGCATCAGCAATATCGGACCCGGCATGGGTGCGGTAGGACCAATGGGAAACTTTGCGGACTTTTCCGTTTTCTCCAAGCTTTTGCTGTCCCTTACCATGCTGCTGGGCAGGCTGGAAATTTTTCCGCTGATCCTTACTCTGACGCCGATTCTGTATCGAAAGCAGTAAGCAGCTTCCGCAGAAAGATCTCTTTTGTATAATGCGTTTCATAAAAGCGCCTTCCGTTCAGGCCTTTTTCTCTGTATTCCGCAGGGCGGGCAATCAGCGCCTCCATATTTGCGGCCAGCACGGCGTCGTCTCCAGAGGGACCTGCCAAACCGCAGTCCGCCTGCCGGATCAGCGCGTTTGCCGCGCCGTCCGCGGCGCAGATGACCGGCTTGCCGGCGCTTAAATATCCCTGTGCTTTTCCGGGCAGCGTCATACCGATAAAATCGCCGCCGCGCAATGTGAGCAGAAAGCAATCCGCCAGCTTATAGAATGCGGGCATGTCCGACAAAGGGCGGCGGCCGTAAAATAAGATCCGCTCTGAAACGCCTGTGCGCCGGGCCAGCTCCTTACAGCGGGCCAGCTCGGAGCCGTCTCCGACAATATGAACTTTGAAAGGACTGTCTGCTGAAACGCGGGCCGCCGCACGTATGATGCAGGCAACATCCTGCACGGCACCGATATTGCCGGCAAAGACGAAATCTACGCATTGATCTTCCAGATAGCAGCCGCAGATTCCGCCGAACTGATCGTCAGCATACTGCGGAAGCTCCTGCATTGCACTGCCGTCTATGCCCAGTATTTCTGTGAGATAATCCCGGAACGGAGCGGATGTAATCAAAATCCGATCGCAGCGCCGATATAAAGTTTGGCTTATTTTTTTTACAATTTTAAATGTTAAGGATTTTTCCTTTACATTCCATGCCTTCATGGATTCCGGCCATAAATCCATGCAATACAGGATCAGCGGCTTCTTCAGCCGCTTTTGGTAGACTGCGGCCGGCCAGATCTGAAAAACCGGCGAGACGCCGAATACAAATATGACATCAGCTTTCGGCTTTTTGCCGAATTTTGCGTGCAGCGCTCCGTGAAACGCGAAGGAGGTATAGGAAAGAATCCGAAAGAATACGCCGCTGCGGCGGGCGATGGTGGGAACTCTGCGCACTGCGGCGCCGTTCAGAATTTCCCTGCGTCTGCGGAAGCCTTTATATTCCTTCGGGATTTTTGAGGTGGTATAATCGGGCAGGCCGGTCAGTACTTCGACGCGGTGCCCCATAGCGGTCAGCGCTGCCGTAATATCGTTGATGATAAAATTATCAGGTGCGTAATACTCGGATACAATACAGATATTCATGATGTGTGATCTGCTTCCGAAGCAGGCGGAGCCGACGGTTCGGTTGCTGCCCCGGAAGCGGTTCCCTCGTCCTCCTCTTCAGAACGAATGGCTTCCGGATAAATCTCCTCCAGAGAAAATGCGCCGTCGTCGATTCCTTCTGTACTGTCTTTTTTGAATAAAATTTTGAGTGTGATCAGAATCAGCTTCAGATCCAGTACAAATGAATAGTTTTCAATGTACATCAGGTCCAGGCGCAGCTTATCGTATGCAGTGGTGTTATATTTGCCGAAAATCTGTGCATACCCGGTCAGGCCGCCTTTTACCTTCAGTCTGTATTTAAATTCCGGAATTTCCCGCGTATATTTTTCTACATGCTCTACGCGCTCCGGCCGGGGACCTACGATGCTCATATCGCCTTTTAAAATATTGAACAGCTGAGGAAGTTCGTCCAATCTGCAGTTGCGGATGACCTTTCCGACCCGGGTAATCCGCTTATCGCCGTTTGCAGTGGGAATCACCTGGCCGGCCTGCTCTGCATTGACGATCATGCTGCGAAATTTATAGATGCTGAAAATTCTTTCATTCATTGTATAGCGTTTCTGCTTAAACAAAACAGGGCCGCCGTCATCTATTTTAATGGCCAGCGCAATGAGCAGCATCAGCGGTGAGAACAGAATGATAGCGCATAAGGAAAAAAGAATATCGAACAAGCGCTTCAGCAGTCTGTCGCCGATGGACAGGCCGGTGTTTTTGCAAAGCAGCAGAGGCGTATCAAATACATCTACATTTTTGGCCGCCCGGATAAAAACGTCTGAAATTTTCGGCGTAATATATGCCCGAATGGCGTGTTCATAGCAATATTTCAGCAGTTTGTTTCTGGTGCCGGAGGGTACGTCGCACATGACGACGCCTTGATACAGCAGGATTTGTTCTTTGATATAATCCAGCCCCTCGTCGATGCAGACCGAGGAATTGATGTAATAGTTGTCTTCGCCGGAATTCATTTTCCGGATAAGCGGGTCAACATTGTATTCTCCGTAAATCATCAGCATTTTTGCAGGCGGATAGAGCTTGCGATGCAAATAGGTGACGGCAAAAGCCCAGATCATGATCACCACAAACTGCGCAAAACTCATATATAGGAACAGCGGCAGCTCCGGCAGCCTGCGCATCATCAGTCCGTTCTGAAAATAGGTGATCATATTAACGAATAACAGCGCAATTGTTTGGGAATAAATCAGGTCAAAGCGCTTCAGTCCCCCGATATTATATCCCCCGTAGGTCCTGGTGGCAACATAGAGCAGTACCACATACACGCCCAGTACCACCCAGTTTCCTCTCCAGCTAAAGGGAAGCTCCAGCTTGCCGCTGAACCAAAGTACGCTGTATATATACGTGTTCACAATAAGAATTGCAATAATGAAAACTGCAATAATTGCATTTTTGAATTGTTCACGATTGATCCGTTTTTTGCTTTTTTTCATAACAGCCTTCTTAAATTTCCTTTATTTTATCTTTTGCATTTCCTTTATTTTTATGAGTGCTTTGCCGCGGCGTCAGGACCAGTGCGCTGCGCGGCCGCAGAATCATAAGCATTTTAACACGAAAGCAAAGGCAAGGCAAGAAAACAGAAAATATGTCCCGAATTGCATGATTTTTTACCGGAAATGCTACTGCGCGGCGGCGGGCTGCAGCTTACACTATAGTTGAAATATCAATGATAAGGGAGTAGATCTTTATGAAACAGGCACCGTGCAGGACGTTTTTTCGGGCCGGGGAGCTGAAGCCCTGCGGATGGCTGAAACAGCAGCTGCGGATTCAGGCAGACGGTTTATCCGGGCATCTGGATCAGATGTGGCCGGATGTCAGAGAGAGCCGCTGGATCGGCGGAGATCGGGAGGGCTGGGAACGGGTTCCGTACTGGCTGGACGGTTTTATCCCGCTGGCATATTTGCTTGAGGACCCGGAGCTGATGGAGCGCGCGCAGAAATATGTGGATGCCATTTTAGCAGGACAGCAGGCAGACGGCTGGATCTGCCCCTGCGCGGACCATGAGCGCGGGCATTATGATGTGTGGGCTGCCATTTTGATTGCCAAAGTACTTACCGTTTATACGGACTGCTCCGGTGACGAGCGGGGGCAGCAGGCTGTTTATGGGGTGATGCAGAATTTAGCCCGGCATTTGCGGGGAAATTCTTTGTTTAACTGGGGTGCATACCGCTGGTTTGAAGCGATGATTGCGCTGAACTGGCTGATGGAAAGGCAGCCGGAGCCGTGGATGGAGAAGCTTGCCGTAACGCTTCGAACCCAGGGAACGGACTACGGATATTTATTCGATCATTGGATGGATCAGAAGCCCGCGCCGGTATGGCGGCTTCAGACCCATGTGGTCAATCTTTCGATGGCGCTGAAAAGCGCGGCTGTATTCTGGAGAATCGATCAATGCGATGGAAACGCCCAGGCGAAAAAAATGAGCGGGCTGCTCGAACAATACCATGGGATGGCGGCAGGCCACTTTACCGGAGACGAATGTCTCGCGGGGGATTCCCCGATCCACGGAACAGAGCTCTGCGGCGTCGTAGAAGCAATGTATTCCTATGAGGTGCTGTTTGGCATTACAGGAGATGCACTGTGGCTGGATAAGCTGGAGAAGCTTGCGTATAATGCATTGCCGGCGACCATCAGCAAAGATATGTGGACGCACCAGTACTTGCAGATGACCAATCAGACCACCTGCCAGAAATTTAATAAGAGTCCGGTTTTCTATACGAACGGACCGGAGGCCAATCTGTTTGGCCTGGAACCGAATTTCGGATGCTGCACGGCGAATTTTAACCAGGCCTGGCCGAAGCTGGCCCTTTCTGCATTCATGAAAGAAGGGGAAGATACAATCCTTTCCTGTGTAACGCTGCCCTCAGCTCTTACGACCCGCATAGGGGAAAGCACGGTATCCATTGAGCTGAAGACAGACTATCCGTTCAGAGATACGCTTCATTACACGATTCAGGCCAGCGCTCCTGTTTCGTTTACTTTGAAAATTCATGTGCCGGCCAATTGCAGCGCGGTTCTGATGGACGGCAGCCGCGCGCAGATCAGGGACGGATTTGTGCAAATCCGCGAAAGCTTTGCGGAGGCGCGGCGTATTACCGTGCGTTTTGTGTTTGAAACGGTTCTGAAGGAAAGGCCCCGGGGCTTATTTGCCGTGGAGCGCGGACCTTTGGTATATGCGCTTCCGGTCCGCGGCGACAAGCGCCGCATCGAATATGAACGCGACGGTGTGGAACGGAAATACCCGTATTGCGACTATGAGATCCTGCCTGCCTCTGCGTGGAATTACGCCTTTGCAAATGCGGAATTTACGCCGCAGGAGAATCCGCTGCCCAAGGATTTCCCGTTTTCAGAGGAACAGCCGCCCGTTGTGCTGCAGGCCGAGCTGGTAAAAATTGATTGGGGACACGTACCGGAATACGAGCATCTTTGTGCGGAAACACCTGCTTCCTGCAGGCCTCTCGGGACAGCGGAAAGAATTGCGCTGATCCCCTACGGCTGCACAACGCTTCGTATGACGGAAATGCCTTTTGCAAAAGAAAAATAGGATATGTGCCTGAAAACGGGAGGATGCGTGCGTATGAAAAGAAAACACATGATTTTAATGCTGACGGGTTTCTGCCTGTCGCTGGTTTTGGCAGGGGCCTGCACAGGAGCGAAAAAAAAGCAGGCCCTGAATCCGCCTAAAGCAGACTTGGTTTTGTCCCGGGCAGCGCAACGCGATGCAGCGTTTGCGCAGCTGCCCCTCCGCGCGGTGCGCGCCTCCTCCTGGCTGGAACGGCAGCTGCGGCTGCAGGCAGAGCATATTACAGGAGACTTTGAAAGCCTTTGTCCGGATGTTCAGACAGAAGGGGAGGACCGGTCCGGCTGGCTGGGCGGAAGCGGCGAAGCGTGGGAGCGCGGGCCTTATTATGTAAAAGGCCTTGTGGCGCTGGCATATACGCTTTCAGATGATGTGCTCATTGCCAAATGCCAGAGGTGGATTGACGCTGCCATAGAAAGCCAGACAGAAAGCGGCGCCTTCGGACCGTATGCGGATACGCCGGATAAGCTTGACTGGTGGTCCCTGATGCCCATGGTCAGCGCCATTGAATATTATTATGATGCCACCGCCGAGACAAAGGCAGATCCCCGGGTCATTCCTTTTTTAGAGAAGTATTTTGCTTTTCAGGCAAAGGCTTTAAATAAAAAACCGCTGACAGATTGGGCAAAAGCCAGAGCAGGAGACAATATCGACAGCATATACTGGCTGTATCTGAAAAACGGCGACGAATCCCTGCTGCGGCTTTGCCGACGGATGTATGCCCAGACGGATTGGAAGACCATATATACGGAAGATCGATGGAGCGGCACCTATCATATTGTGAATACGCATCAGAGCTTTAAGCTGCTGCCGCTGATGTACGCGATTACAGGGGAACAGGACTATCTAAAAAGTTATTATAAAGGCCTTCTGTATCTTGACGTCGAGAGCGGACGCGCTGACGGCATGTCAAACGGGGATGAGCTTACCGGAACCATCAGCGCCACCTGCGGAACGGAAACCTGTGCCGTGGCAGAACGGATGCTTTCCGATGAGATTGCGCTGCGGATTACCGGAGATTCGTCTATTGCCGATCATTTAGAGCTGATCGCATATAATGTCTGGCCCTCTCAGCTGACGGAACAGATCACCGGACAGGTGTATTTTACCATGCAGAATCAGGTGACTGCCGTACTGGGGCCCCACGGCTTCAGCTCGGACGGCGGAGACAGAGCCGTATACGGAACGCCGGGAGGGTATCCGTGCTGCAGCTGTAATTTCCATATGGGCTGGCCGCTGTTTGTCAGCAGCATGTGGATGCGGACAACGGACGGCGGTATTGCGGCCGGCGCTTACGGACCGAATGAGGTCACCTTTACCGGCGGCGGGGCGCAGGTGCGGATTGTTCAGGAAACGGATTATCCTTTCCGGAATACGGTGAATCTGACAATCCATATGGAAGGGGCATGCACCTTTCCGATTTATCTCCGGGTGCCTGAATGGTGCAGTACGCCTGAGGTTTATGTCAATGGCGTGCAGCAGGCGCTTCCTGCCGGAGACGGCTATTTCTGCCTGCAGGCATCTTGGTGTGACAATGATCGGATTCAACTGGTTTTTCCTGAAACCATCAAGGCCTCCTATTCGGAAAATAATAGTGTATTTGTGCGGCGCGGCGCACTGCTGTACACCTTAGGGCTTGCGGAAAATACAGAGAAAATTGATTATAATCCAAATCAATGGACGCTTACGGAAAAATATACTTCTGTGAACCTGACCCCCGCAGAGGACTGGAGCTACGCGCTTTCTGATTTTGATATCCATAACGCTGAGACATTTTTCACTGTTTCAGAACGGGAGATCAAAACGGACATGACCTTTGCAAAGGAGCAGGCGCCGATTGTGCTCCAAGGCAAGGCGGTTTTGGTGAAGGACTGGGGACTTCGTGAAGACCAGGTTGCCCAGCGCGTGCCGCTGAGCCCCATCAGTCCGGAACAATGCGAAGGTGAAATTGTGGAGGTCGCACTGATTCCGTATGGGTTTGCACGGCTTCGCGTCACATTGCTTCCCTGGACCGGGGATACGCCTGTATATTTTACGCCGGATGAAACAGATTCGGATATCATGACCTTTTACCGTGTAACAGTCCCTTATACCGGGGAAGAGGGAGCGACAGCGATGTCCCTGATTCAGCGGCCGGTTCAGCTGACCTATACGGCGCCAGAGGACATGACGGCAAAGCTTTTTATAAACGGGGAAGAAATGGATACCCTGCGGTTAAAGAAAAATGAAAATATCTATGTGTCAGAGGCGCTGCGGATCGATCCGTCCAAATACAATCTGGTGGAACTGCGCACGGCTGAGGACGGAGAAAATTTAAGAAATCTGAGCGGGGTCAGCCTCTGTTTCGGAGAAGCGGAGGCGTATGGAATCTGTCTGGAGGCAGAGTATGCGGAGCTTTCCGGCAGTGCGTATAAGAGCGGGGCCTATGTAGCCGGAATTGACGATACAGGTTCGTCTCTGCATTTTCCGTCTATCCGCATTCCATCGGCCGGCGTTTGGACGGTCCGTGTATATTATGCGGCGGCTGCGGGGAAGGCGACGCATACGCTCCTGCTGGACGGACAGCCCTGCGGTGTGATTTCATACGCAGCCACAGACAGGTGGGGGGGCTTCCGAAATGATACTTACGCAGAGCTTACGATTACCGCGGAGGCCGGAAGCCATAGCTTCACAATCCTAAAAGCTGCTTCGGATATCGGGTTTGCGGAATTGGAAAGAATCGAATTGATCCAAATAAAAGATGCATAATAAAAAACGATAAGGAAGAAGCATGTATGAAAAAGTAAAATGGATTTCGACAGGGACGGCTGTTCTGTGCGCGGGGCTTCTGCTGTGCGCCTGCGCTGCCTCTGCTGCTGCCGGATTTTCAACAGGAAGGCGGAAATAAAACCGTGAAGGTGCAGGTGAAACGCTGCTGATTACAAGGGGCTGTAAACAGGCCCCTTTTTTTGCGGCCTGTTTTCTGAAAGAAGGCTTCCTGTGCCGCATATTTCAGTTCCGATGCGCTTCCCGCCAGGCACTGGGAGAAAGCCCGCACTGCTTTTTAAAATTGCGAAAAAATACAGAGGGTTCCTCAAACCCTACGACAGCGGCAATTTCCGCGACGGCAGCATCCGTATTGCATAGCAGCAGTTTGGCCTTCTCAATACGCAGCGCCTTGACATAAGCCGCAATTGTGACGCCTGTTTCTCTGTAGAAGCGCTTTCGGAGGTATTCCGGGCTGTAATGCAGCTGTGCCGATATTTTTGAAAGCTCCACCGTATCCATATAATGCGTCTTCAGATACTCGATTATGGCCCGGGTGGTTTTTCCCTTCTGCTCCAGTCCGCTGATTCCGCAGGTCTGTATAAAAAAACAGAGAAAATTTAAAAACGCGGTCTGACGATCGATTGCTTCTGTCAGGGAGCCGGAAAGTGGCTTCGAAAGCTCTTTGAAGAAGGAATCATAAAGCCTATAGTCGCATTTTCCGCAAATCGGCATACGGAGTACGTGCTGCTGCGCGTAGGAATTGAGATCCGGCGGCATATGAAAATGAATATAAAAGTATCTGGGGCAGCTGCTTTCCCGCAGCGCGCTCTGGCGAAGCCCCGGACGCTGCAGATACCAGGTACCGCTGGACAGCACCACTTCCTCATCCTCTTCTGTAAAGTTCAGAATGCCGTCGAACAGAATCAAAAGTACATACTCACCGCAGGTTCGGGTAATATGGCGCTCGTGGGGGGCGAAAAAGCGGTAATCTGACAGCACATATATTGGATAGGGCGGAAAGTAAAATGTGACATCAGAATCTGTCATAAATAGGACCTCCGATTTTTTTATTATTATATATGAAATCGGACTGGACCGCAATTATGAGCCGCGGGGTTCCCACACGCGGCGTTTTCCGGAAGAACCGGTAGGTGCCGGGGGAGAGCATTCTGATAAACTGCCCTTTTTTGCAAAGCAGTGCCCGGCATACCCTTTGGCAGCGCCTAAGACACCGCGGAAATCAGCACTTTCCTGCAAAGCGCGCTGCTGCAGGAAACAGCTTACAGGAAACGGTTTCCTCCCTCACGGAAAAAAACTGCGGTTTTAGAATTTGAGAACAGGACCCGATCTATCGGGACGGCCTTAAGCGATACCTAAATTTTAATAAGAAGAATCGGATCCCTGCGGCCGGAATACGATATGGCTTCTGCTTGTACGAAAATCTTAAAAAATATCAACTTTAAAATGAATCCTATTATAAACTGCTAGTATGCATACCTTGCCGCCCTGATTATAATATATATGAAATTAGTGTTGCTGTTTTGTAAATAACAGATTGCCGGCTAAAAGAAATACAGCAAAATTCGCGGCATTTTCTGTTCTTAAGCAGAGGCTGAAAACGGCGGCCGGTTTTCAAGAATTATAAATTTTAAGGAGGAGATATGATGAAGAGAATGAAGAAGGGGATGTCATTGCTGCTGGTATGCGCCTTGCTCCTAATTTCCTGCTTTGCTGTGGGACTGCCTGTGCAGGCAGCGGAAAATATTGGATTTGAGAGCAATCTCGGGACATGGGTTTCGAGTGGAGGCAAAGGCGAATTTACGGCATGGAGCAATCCCTACGGGATTGGATATGATGCCGCGTTTTGTTCATCCGAGGCTGACGGCTTTGTATATACGGCATCGGATTTTGAGATTACAGGTGAAAAGTCTTTTCAGTTAGAAGTAAAATACACGCTTGTCCATCATAGCAGCGGCGGAGCCGAACACGGCTGGCTAAAACAGGCAATTCTGCTGGGCGCCGAGAATGCGGCGGATCCGGCGAAAAACAGTATGCGGATAGAATTCACAAAGCTATACGATGAAAAACGGTTCATTGATATCAGCGGCGATGTATCTGGCAATCAGAAGCAATATACGATGTCTGAGGAAATGGCCAATGCGCTGTCCCATCGGATTTTAATTGAATACAGCGCCGAGCCGGATCTGATGCGGATTATGGTTGACGGAGCCTTCATCGCGGTTCTGGAGAACGTAAAGGAGGATATCCGGGGAAAGGTTGGCTTTGGTTCTCAATTTGGCATGATGGCGGTTGAAAAGGCGATATATACCGAGACGGAGCCGGCTATTTTAAAGACCTTTACAAACAATCTTGGGGAATGGACCTCAAGCGGAGCCGGTGTGTTCCAGGAAATGAAGGATCCCTATAACTGCGGTTATTATGCGTCCTTCGGCTCAGAAGAAAAGACAAACTATGTGTATGCGACGGCTGATTATAATATTACCGGTGAGGAATCCTTCACGCTGGAATTTGACTTTGACCTGCTGCATGCCGGTGAGGCCGGGGCAGCAAACGGCTGGTGCTATCAGGGAGTTCTGCTGGGCGCCACGGATGCCCAGAACCCCGCGGAAGGCAGCACGCTGATCCAGTTTACGCAGTTCCCCGAGAGCATGCAGATCATTACGGTAAAAGGCGGAAAGTCCGGCTTCTCAAAGGAATATAAAATGACGGAGGCCATGGCTGCTTCCCTATCTCACAAAGTGGTGCTTACATACAGCGCCGCTTCCGATACGCTGAAAATTTCCGTAGACGGGGAAGAGGTTGCGGTCATGACAAATGCAAAAGCGGATATCCAGGGGAAAGTAGCGATAGGCTCCTGTTTTGGCGTCATGGCTGTCAGCAAGGCCTTTTATACCAAGACCGCAGACCCGGTGGTTCCCACGAACCCGGATGTGCCGAATACGGAAACCGGCGAAAATGGTTATTTAATCT
>ERZ779746.1062-NODE-1062-length-11520-cov-2.201570_pt1 | contig 11520 bp, 14 predicted proteins | sample MGYA00511888_ERZ779746 | MGnify/ENA primary metagenome ERZ779746 (study PRJEB29588, sample SAMEA1964695) | human gut metagenome | biome: human gut; feature: human-associated habitat; material: faeces | place: Denmark | collected 2008/2010 ... | reverse complement strand
AATTTTCCGGTTTCCTTCACTTTGTCTCGTAATTGCTTCGCCTCATCCAAGGTATATGTCATCGGTTTATCCAGTACGACATGGAAACCATGTTCCAACGCCATCATGGCCGGACCGAAATGCACATGATTCGGGGTAACGATAGACACAAAATCCATCCGTTCGCCTTCAGGCAGGGCGGCCTCTTTCTCTATCATTTCCTGATAAGATGCGTAAATACGATTATCCGGTAAAAATAAAGATTGTCCGGTAGCCAATGAATTCTCCGGGCGAGAACTGAAGCATCCACAGACCAACTCGATCTGTCCGTCTAAATTAGCGGCGATACGATGAACGGCCCCGATAAACGAGCCTTGTCCTCCACCGACCATTCCCATTCTGATTTTTCGTTTCATGGTATTATTCCGTTTTATTAAACTAAGGTAATTACATTGTTGATTCACAAAGCTATGAAAAATAACCCTGCGTACGCCAATTTAACAGCTTAATATTTTTTAATTCACAAAATATATCGTTCCTTTGCGTCAAACATTTACCAAAAATATCAACTATGAAGAAAAATGAATTAGTGGCTATCGCCTGTCTGCTTTGTTTTTGTTGTTGTAATGAAACGGAAAAGGAAGTACCTAACCCCGACCTACAAGAGGAATTATCCCCCATACAGTTTACGATCGATTTACAAAAGGAAGTATTACCCTTCCCCGTAACCAAGAGTATTCCCGAGCTGAATATCCCTGAGCCTATTCCCCAAAATCCCGATGCCGAGGAAGATCCTTCTACACCGGATATCGATCCGGATAATTTATACAACCGGATCGATTATATCGTATACCAAAGCGGAAAACCGGACATTCTGGTAAAACATAAGCAATTCACGCCTCAAGATCCGGATTTCACGATCATTTATGATTCACTGCCCTCCGGCGACTATCATATTTGTTTCCTAGCCCACTCAGACAAGAATATCTCCGTGTCCGGACAAACCGCACTATTCAGTAAAGTATCAGATACGTTTCATCTTTTTCTCACCCAAGAAGTACAAGCGGGAGAAAGAATCATTAAAGATATCACCTTACAAAGAATCGTCGGCAAAATAGAGTTCATATCCGCCGATGCCGTATCTAAAGCCCTAAAAAGCTTCACGATAAATGTCTCCAATTATCAAAACAAGATTGACTTAACCACCGGGAATGGCATTTCTCAAAACACGCCTTATACACAAACCGACACTTTTAACGACTCTGATATCGGGAAAACAAATTTCTCCCATTCCTTCTTCACGTTTATCCCGGCTCCGGAATTCATGCTCAAAGCACACCTCTCGGCCAAAAATCAGATAAATGAAGTAACCCGGGAAAGAGAGGTTAATGACATCCTGCCTCTCATAAATCACATTATTCGTTATACTGGGATTCTCTACACCCCGAAGGAATCAGACGATACCTTCACCCTTGATATATTAAACGGTGGCAAATGGGATAGCCCCATCGACAAAGATCTAAAAGATTAATACAAAACCGGTGTGCCAAATTTGACACACCGGCTACCTTTTTCCTAACCTTCACACTTATTTTGCGTCTTCTATCTTGAAGAGAGCGTTAAATCCCGTCAAACTAAAGGTCTCACGAACCACATTCCGCATACCGATCAAACGTAAAGACCCTTTCTTGGCAGTCGTCATTTTTTGTAATATTAAAAACAATCGGAGGCCCGCACTACTCACATATTCCAAATCAGAACAATCGACACATACTTTTACTCCCGGATTCTCCCATACCGGCAAAACCTTTTCCTCGCATTCGCGAGCCGTATTCGTATCCAATCTTCCTTTGATCTTAATTACAGTCTCTTCGCCTTTTTGGTCAATAACTACTTCCATATCTTTATATTTTATTCGGTTATTTTTTTCTTCATGATAAAGACATTCCGCTCATCTACTCTCTGATAAGAGACCTCATCCATAATCTTCTTGATCAAGAAAATACCCAACCCTCCGATTGGACGGTCTTCGGCAGATAAAGTAATATCAGGGTCTTTTCTTAAAGTCGGATCGAAAGCAATCCCATGATCTATCAAAGTCACGATCAATTCCCCACCTTCCCTGACCAACGAAATGTCTACGGCATCCTCAACATCTCCCTTATACGCATAAAAAATTATATTTGAGACAGCTTCTTCCATCACCAGATTCAGGCTCATCATGAAAGCGGTGCTTAATCCCAATTCTTCTCCAGCTTCTTCCAAGAACTCATTCATCATGGAAAGCTCATGAATATCGTTCTTAATGCGTAATGTTTTTTGCATATATCTGAAAATTTTGCGCTAAAGATATAAAAAAAAGAAATATCCTTTCCTTAAATTTGTATCTTTACCTCCGAATCGTATTTAAAGGTATAGAGTTATGGCTAAAAGATATTTAATAAACATATTCTTATTGATCGCCGTCTTATGCGGGTTCAGTAGTTGCGAGGAGGATCCGTATTATGATCCGTATGAGGAAATCACCTATGATTTATGTAATTATGTATGGACAGATTGGTTTGTCGTAGACGGCTTGGATTGTGAGCAGCAACTTACATTTAATCCGGATGGGAAAGGATGGGATACAAGAATTTATCATTACCCAAGCGGACGCATAGATCGAGAGGAAATTCCATTCTACTGGGACTGGGACAATTACTATACCGATATACTTTATATGGACTATGAAGACGGCCAAACAACACTAGAGAACGTATGGATTAGTGGTCGGACTTTTAAATGTCTATATAATGGCGAATGGGTAACGTTTAAGGCCTATTAAAGAATACACTACCAATTATGTACTCAATCACATAGAGGCGCCGGCCTTGTCCCAACTCTCCACGATCGTAAAAATGAAACATAAAAAAGTTATGATCTCAATTCTACTATTTGTAGTTTTACTGATAGGGACGGCATCCATTATATTCTACCATCCCGCATTCGGACATTTACCCCGGGGAGAGAGATTGGAGCGAATCAAGCGCTCGCCCAATTACCGGGATGGGAAATTCCATAATATCCATCTTACACCAACTACAACGATGAAAAAAGGAGGGGTACAAGTATTTTGGGACTTCTTCTTTGGAAAACAACCCGATTTAAAACCCCATAAAAGTTTACCGACCGTAAAAACGGATTTACTTCATCTGGACCGAAATGAAGACCTTGTTATTTGGTTTGGTCATTCATCTTATTTGATCCAAAACGGGGGCAAGCGATTTCTGATAGATCCCGTATTAACAAATAGGTTTCCGGCCTCCTTGATGTTTCAGCCATTTAAAGGCACAGATCTCTACAAGCCGGAGGACATCCCTGATATTGATTTCTTGATAATTACCCACGAGCATTGGGATCATTTGGATTATTATACGGTTAAACAACTGAAAGATCGTATAGGAACCATAATCTGCGGACTAGGCGTAGGGGAATATTTTGAATATTGGGGATTCTCTCCGGAACACATCGTGGAAATGGATTGGTATGATAGTTATCGCATTGATAACGACTGCCAAATATACTGCTTGCCCGCCCGTCATTTCTCAAACCGATTATTAAAAAACGCCCAAACGCTATGGGCCTCATTTATGATAGACGGTAAGCAACAAATATATCTATCGGGAGACGGAGGGTACGATACCCATTTTGCGGAGATCGGCAAAAGATTTCCACAAATAGATCTAGCCATCATGGAAAACGGACAATATAATGAAGACTGGCGTTATATACATCTAATGCCTGATGATCTTCCACTCGCTATCAAAGATTTGCACCCCAAACAGGTGCTCACGGTACATCATTCCAAATATGCCTTGAGCAAACATCCTTGGTACGAGCCACTGGAAAATATCCATAAAGCATCAAAACCGCAATCCTATAAACTTCTTACACCCATGATCGGCGAGAAAATACTTGATAAAGTTCCATAAGATCAAAATTAAGACATTACAGCTATGACAAACGAAGATTGCATGAACAACGAGCTTGTGGAAATACATCTAATATTCATATAGTAGTCTCGCAGGGAATACCAATAATCACTATAAACACCTATAAATCAATTTAATAATTTAAGACAAAGATCCTGCGGTAAGAATAGCGGTAATAAAACCTCTCCTTAATCGTATCTGTAAACATCACATTTGCACTGCGAAATCAATATTTATATCCAAATTACACTGCCATACAGCGGTATCGCAAGTAGTTTATTTAACTCATAAACATCCAAAGGGAAACAGAGGAATGATAGAAGCCCCCTGCTGCCGTCCACAGGTACAAGGCCTCCCCCTAACAATCGAACCCCAGTTATCTACCACGCTCCATATTCTATGCATGCCGTACCCTTCTGGGGATCTATACGCATTGTGAAGAAGGTTCCATCTTCCGAAATCTCATTAAAGTAAAAACTACCATCCTCCGACATGCTCCAATGAGCCGGGGGATTCGTCTTCATCCACCAATAGAATCTCTCCGTTTCACGACCCGGTTCAAACTTAATATCTATCCGATCAATATAGTCCAAAGTGAACGACTTTTTTCCATAGGTGCGATCTATAACCTCGTACGCTGGCAATCCTACACCTACCTTGTATGAGATCTCCATACGGCTCCCATACGGCTTATTGACGATATCTGATACAAACGAGCAAACATATATTAAGCTAATAAGAGAGATAGGGGATAACAGCGCATAAGAACACCTTCTCCAACTCGCCCGCCGCCATTTCCGCTCAATCCACACGTACAAAGGCGGACAACATCCCCATGAGACCCAAGTAGCCAACCAAAGGCAAAAAGACTTAAATGTCCATCGCTCCGGCCTTGCCCAAAATAGAAGGATTATGAAAGCCAGTAACCCACCACCCCAAACTATCACACTAACTAATAAAAAAAACATCATAACGCCTCAAATTAAGAACTACTATTTTACCTTATTCATACTCCTTCTTTATAATTATCATAATCTCGTATCCAATCCAATTCTTTTGCACTCGAAGGTTCTGTATAAAATAGATCTATAACACTTACATTTCTATTTAGGGCAGCTATCCCTTATAATTAAATCACATGGTCATATAAAGTTCCATTTCTTTCCTATGGAGTTGTTGTTCGCATTGCCAACATGATACATTCCCCAACAAGTGCTATTTCCGCTAGTAAATAATGTCGAGTATTGTTCCACATCACACTATGTCCTGCAATTTCCGCCGTACGTAAGAAATTATTACGTACTCTCACGTCATTGAAATATGTTGCTGCCCCCACAGCGAATGCTGTTCCGGATGGACTGAGGTTGAACAGTACCGGGCCTGCATCAATGTCAAATCCCAACCAACACGAATAATCATGATATTCCCGTATACCAGACAATAAACCTGATTGCAAAAAATGGGATTTGAGCCTATGATATTGCTCTCTTGCAAATACTGAATCTATCTGCGTGAGGTATAGACAGTTTAATGCGGAGTACGAGCCTTTCACCGGGGCGGCTTTAAACGGTATGCCATCCTCACTCAAAAATGAGACAAGTAGGCCTGTTTCTTTGTCAAGCCATTCAGATTTAGCCTTTCGTACCCATTTACGTACCGTAGAAATATATTTTCCCTTGTTTAATTTCGAGTAATTATTCAGTGCGACAATCGCAACAAGCATATCAGGGACATATATACATTCGCTTGGATATGTTGGTAAGTTTAGACTTTTACTTCGAAGAAGCCGACGATTCATAGTTCCGCAAAGATCATCAAACAAGTTATTATATTTATCATTTCCTCCGGCCATCTTATACTCGCTTATCATCCACGCAAGATGACTGATATATGAAATATGACTCCTGTCACCATCCAATGTTTCCAGAGGATCCTCGCCCCAACGCTCAGCATCATATTTTCTCAACTCAAAGGAAAGTACCATCTCAATAAGATTATCTATGTTCTCTAGATTCTCTGTTTTTGTTTCGGGATAAAGTTTCGACATATTGAATAAGGCTGCCGCCAGCATTGAACAAGAATACAACGCCCACTCACCTTGAAATTGCGTTCCAATTCCTTCTGGCATTTCACACAACAACGCACGTGGTGAAGTTACTACACGATCGATCAGGAAATCCCGACGTTGAATGAGTTCCCCCTTCTCATCCTCCCATGTACCATTATCAGTACACGACCAGTAAACCCATAATATTTTGACCAATATAAATGCAACCATCACCACTGCGATTTTAATTGATTTGTGTATCAAATCAATATTGTCTCGTATAATATCTACATATTTCTCAGGCTCAACCGTTTCACGCTTGGGTTGCAAGCACGAACAGGGCAAACTAATCTTATTTTGCCATTCATTGTCAAGATAATCCTCAAAACGGATGACGACCTTCAACAGATCATCGGATAAACGTTTCTGGCACTCTTTAATAATGTATTCAGGAATTGGATAAACACAAGCCGCTATTGCGCCAGCTATAGCACCTTGCGTATCAGCGTCACCACCGAGTGACACGGCATTTCTTATCGCATCTTCATAACTATCGGCTTCTAAAAATGCGATGATAGCCTCAGGCACGCTACCTTGGCAAGATACATCAAATTCATATCGGGGCCGAATCTCATTCAATGTACGGTTCATGTTATATTCGAACTGATTGGTAACAAAATCTCTTATGTGTACTTTTAATTCGTCTATTTCCCCAGTCCAATGTAGCGCAATGAATATACTTGCAGCTACAGCCTGCGCTCCCTTTATAGCTTCCGGATGATTGTGTGATACTGCGGCTGTTTGTTTCGCTAAGCGCAAGCATTCATCCAAAGTCTTAGCAACAAGGCCTACCGCACTAACACGCATAGCGGAACCATTCCCCCATGAGTTATAGGGGGTTGGATCATTACATAACCAATTGCAGAAAAGGCCACCGTAGCCAACAGCCGGATAACGGTTGCCAAATTCACACATAGTGTCTACAAGCGTGTATTCTGAGCGGGTGACATCCTCCATTAGCCATCGTGCGATAGCTAATGTCATCACCGTATCGTCTGTAAAACAGGCACCATACGGAAATAACTCGAAGTCTTTGCTCTTGACAGAACGAAACTCATACATCGAACCTATAATATCACCAGCAATCGCTCCATAGATAGTTCTGTAAGTATTTTTCATCATGGCTAACTTCTCTCTATACATAAATTCTTTAACACAAAGATTGCAAAAAACCTCGATTTACCATCGGTAACTTGTTTCATTTTCGACCTACCACCAAGGATCTTGTATGGCGAAAATCATTCCGACTCCAATTATCGAAGTCCCTCCATATCACATATATGCCTTATTCTCTCTAGGATCTATATCCATAAAGAAGTAAATTCCATCATCTAATTCTCATCGAATGGGAAATCACCATCTTCCGATATACTCCAATGAGCCGGGGGATTCGTCTTCATCCTTTGTTGGAACTCTCCGTTTCACTACCCGAATCAAGCCTAATGTCAACCTCATCCGTATCCCCATTTCGGCCATGAGAATTTACAATCTTGTATGCTGCCCCTATCCCTACCTTGCTTGAAAGATCTCTTCGGTTATAGAAAGGCTTATTGACGCACTTACATACCAATGAACAGATATATACTAAGTAAATAAGAGAGATTAGAGATAACAGCGTATCAATCCCTGTCCAGTCTCTATTAATAGCATTGAGATCTATTATCAGGCTATCAAGGTTATGGATGAAGCGATGCGGATCGAGCGTACAGGCATCCACCAAGAAAAGAAAAGAGACTGGGGATAACAGCACAAATAGCGCCCTTCTTAGACTAGCCTGCCGCCACTTCCGCTCAATCCATACGTACAATGGTGGAAAACAACACCACGAGACCAAAGAAACCAACCAAAGACAAAAAGACTTAAATGTCCATCGCACCGGCCTTGTCTTAAATGCAAGGATTATAAAAACCGATAATTCAAAGATAATCAAACTTATACAAGCTAACACCAAAAACACCATAACGCCTCAAATTAGGAACAACTTATTTAATACCATAGTACACACTATCGAATAGAAGATCAAAAACCTCGTTTTTACCATATTCACAACTTTACCGCTTTCTTTTAATTAGTGTTATTTGCATTCAGGCCGTTTCTTTTGCCCTCTAAGACACGATATAGGACGGATCTATAAATAACCCCTTTATCAGTTATCACCCCTTATTCGCAAGGAATAGGCTCATGTTTCATATCCTCATCGCCAAGCACCACAAGAGAAAACGGGGCTGGTGTCCCCGCCGCCGCCTTCCGCATCCACTCGCAGCCTCCTCCTTTGGTGCCGCCCCGATCCACGCCAAATAAAGCCATTCGTACCCCAAATACCCCCTAAAGATCATCCTTGAATATAGTAGGATTCAATTCAACCGGGGATCTCCACTCTATTCGATAGTCCTCCCATAAAAAACGTTTCATCACTTGCCAATACTCAAAACATGAGACCGGGGTACGAAACCAGCTACCAGAATCAATTTTTTATCAGAGAAGTAAGATCGTAGCTTTTCCGCCAACTCCTTCTCTATTGGCAAACACCTTAACTGTGATCTATTTGTTGACGTAAACGTTTCACAAGCCAACTATGATGATCGTAAAAAGCTCCAACAAATAAAATATCCTCATTACTATTTTTATTCTCCTCATAAAGTCGCGCTAATCTATAGAAACATTCTCCCATATCATATAACATAAAAGGTTCTACAACTATACATAAATATAAATATCTCGAGATATATTGCTTTGTTCTAGGGTAATCGGAATGAAGCAAATGATATAAATCATAATCCCAGCCTTCTTGTCGAAGAAGGTATAGAGCTTCAAAGCCTCCATTAGTAGGCAAATGTAACTTTTCAGCTATTTGTGTCAAGAAAGAATCTATCTTTTTTAACTTCAAATCAAAATCAAAGTCAAGACCTCGTTTTTCTACAAATATTGTTCCAAACCATATATCAAACATCAATAGTTCAAATTTGCCCGCATTGGTAAGCCCCCCAGGAAAATTAAAGTTCTCCATTCCCTCTAATGCCACTTTAAATATAGCATTCAATGTAGCCTCTTCTATCTTTCTTCTTAAAAAGCCAAACATATCTATATATTTTTACAAATAATCATCAAACATGTCCATTACAAGCATAACCTATTGATAAGCAAATCGCAGCTAATATCATAGAAAAAACAAGCGCTCTAAAAATGTTCCATAAAGGCCCAATCTTTCGTTCTGCGGTAGTATCTATTTCATCTATCTTATTCATGATACCTTTTGTGCTTTCTGTGTGAATATTAGAGATCTCTTTCGCTGATCCAAGGATAGATTCCATCTTACAAAGATCTTGATATTCACATTGCATACAATCTTTTACATTCGGGTTTGATAAGTTCTTTCTACATTTCATAAGTACTATATTTAAAATGTTATATTAAGTTGTTCCTTTACTTGTTCTTTTATATTCAATAACTGTTGATAGTCTGTCTTATATTTAGTGATATTTTGATATATCCCTGTTGCTATCTCTTTTTGTGTTGGCTCAATAAATCGATCTGGATGGCACTTCACTTTCAAAAGATCATATAATCGTTTTGATAGAAAAAGATTATTCATAACGGCATCCATACTGATTTCTTGATTTCTACATGACATTATCTTTTCTTTAAAAGAATCGTCTTTATGATTCTCTCTTTTCTTACTAAAATTCCTCAATATCTTCCACACGACAATGCTCCTCCTATATTTGAAAATTTCTTTAATTCCCATTTGAGTCCCCTTTTCCCTACTGAATCATGAACCTCTAAAGTATCCCAACCTAATGAAATCAAGTGCCTCACTAACATTTCATCCGATAGTATGACAAGACCTATTTGCATTTGTTCCTCACGAGTAAGAGCTGTTCCTGAAAGTGCTTTGATTCTAAATCCTCCAGATAAGAATTTTGAGAATTCATGTCGATAACTAATTTCGCCAACAGATGTTCTTGCCTCAATTAAAGTTGGGGTTATACCCAATATATAAGCATTTTTAGCTGCATTATTAAACGAAGATAACAGTTCTCTTCTATCTGTTACGTTAGAGAACCAATCCACAATACGAGACCAGATATTTTGAATCATAAAAAAACAAGTTGTTCCTCCCTGTCCCCTTCGTTCGGTGGTTTTTAAATAAAAAGCGTAGGGACTATTGATATTATCACATTTGAGGCTCTGGACTGCCCATCGAACGATAATATACAATAGCCCCACGCTTTATGAGCGTATATAGTTCTCCCGTAAAGGAAATATATAACGACATAAGCGCAGGAGCATCTTGGCTATTATCCCGCTCGATGAAATTGTCCAGATTCCAAATGTGAGATAATATCTTAACGCTTCTACGTTATTTTCAATACATCGCAAATGTATTACATATAAAACAAAAGGCAAAGAAAATCGCAGAGAATCTTATTTAAAGCTACTCACAAAACATTTCAAGAAAACATATAGGAATATAGGGGCGGGGTTATATAGCCTAAAACGGGCTTAAAAACGCCTTATACGCCAACGATACACTATCGTATAGCAGTTTGCCGAAAAGTACGAGATTGGTAACTTGGTTGATAGTGATCGTATTAAAAATGAGAGAGGCGAAAGATACCACCTCCTCGGAAATATCCCCCACCTCTCTAAATTTATTTGATATCCCCCCCAATAAAGGGTTATTTTCTAAAACAATACATTGAGTTATTTACAGAGCAACCGTTCTATCTTATCCTTAAGCGGAAATAGATCTGTTTGAATGGTTCCCCACACAATCTCATCCCGAATCTGATAATATCCATGCACCAACACATGGCGCATGCCTATGACCTCATTCCATGCGATCTCTTGATGTTCCTCCCGAAATTCCTTTGTAATCAAATAAGCAGCCTCCCCTACAATCTCCAAATTCTTGATGACCGCAAAACGCAATATCTTGTTCCTTGAATACTCCTCAAAAGTCACATCTGTCGTGAACTCAATGACATTATTTATCGCCTCCAGCATATGCCGTAGACGTGTATCGTCTTTAGGCTTCTCTCTCATATATCAATATTTTATCCCGATCTACAGAAGAAACGGCGAAATCCTTCAATTGTCCTTCCTCCACCAAGTCAACCTTACGATGCAACAATTGGCTTAGAGCTTCCACCATACCCGCATACTTGAATAATGTAATACGAGCGTGGGAGTCAAAACGAACCAGAATATCAATATCGCTATCCTTCGTCTCCTCTCCACGTGAACAGGAACCAAACACCCATGCTTTCTCAACTGGTTGTAGCGTGAAGAACTCTCTTAGTTTATTGATAATAGCTTGTTTCATATTTGCTCTTTTTGCAAAAATAGTGAATGTTGATGAGAAAACCATGATGTTACGAGCAACTAATGGTTAAATATTTAAGTCAGTGACTTTTCCTCAGAGTTGGCATATAATACCTAAAATGAAGGAAATCGCTCACT
>ERZ779746.1054-NODE-1054-length-11570-cov-1.992358_pt1 | contig 11570 bp, 10 predicted proteins | sample MGYA00511888_ERZ779746 | MGnify/ENA primary metagenome ERZ779746 (study PRJEB29588, sample SAMEA1964695) | human gut metagenome | biome: human gut; feature: human-associated habitat; material: faeces | place: Denmark | collected 2008/2010 ... | reverse complement strand
AGGTCCGGAGCAGCCGCAGCATTTTACCAATGGCATAGGACTTCTTTACTTTTGTGAGCCGAACCTCGGCCTGCTCACCGGGCAGCAGACCGGGGCAGAAAACCGCCATGCCGCCGAGATGTCCGACTCCGGCGCCCTCTTCCGTAATTCCGGTAATATCAATTTGACAACTTTCCCCCTGTTTTGTCATACTGCGGCAATACCTCCTTCTTATTCTGCACTTTTCAATGAATCCACCATGGAGATGTTTTTCAGCCGAAAATGCATGGCAAAATCCACAAGAATGGAGAATACCAGCGTCAGCACCGCGGAAATGACATAACTCATGGCTTTTATCTCACGGCCGAACATCACCATATCCACTTCTGCCGTAGAAACAACAAAGGCGTGGAGAATGACCCCTAATACCAGTCCGAACAAAATGCCGATAACCGTCAAAGTCACAGATTCCCGGAAAATATAAGAGGAAACCTCGGGATCATAAAAGCCCAGCACCTTGATTGTGGCAACCTCTCTCTGCCGTTCCGTGATATTGATATTCGTCAGATTGTAAAGCACGATAAATGCCAGCAATGCCGCGCATACGATGAGTACCAGCACGACAATATTCAGGCTGCCGATGGCGTCGTCAAAGGTGACCCGGAAATCGGAGATATCATTCACTGCGGTGATTTTTCCGCTGCGCAGCAATTCTTCGGAAAGCGTATCCCGCGCAGTACCGGAATCCTCGGAAAGCCTGCCTGCAAAATAATTCGGCGCGGGTCTGCCGCCGAAGGCGGCTTCGTACGTTTCGGGAAGCATGTATACGTAATGGTAGATATAATTTTCCGCAATACCCGTCACGAGAAAGCCGACCCGTTCCGTGCCGTCTGAGATCTGAATCGTATCGCCGGCTGAAACGTGCAGTTCCTTTGCAAGCTTTTCCGTGATGACTACACCCCGGCGCGATAGCGGCTGCGGCGTGCCGGTTCTGCGGGTATGCAGCGAATACAGCGCCTCAAACCGGGCGATTGTCTCTTCTTCGCAGTCCGGGATGAATAGATATGCCTGTTTTTGAAAATCATCCGACGAAATATCGGTGAATTTTTGGTAATAAGCCAAGTAAGTTACACCGCGTGCCTCCAGAACCGGCGCGATATCATCAATCTTTGCTCCTTGTGCAAAGGAGCCGCTCATATCGTACAGTGCGATATCGCGGAATTGCTTATCTACAATATCGGATATTGAGTTTTTCAGGCCGAAGCCGGTCAGCAGCAGCGCCGTGCAGCCTGCGATACCGACAATGGTCATCCAAAACCGCTTTTTGTAACGGAAGAGATTGCGGGCGCTGACCTTTTGACTGAAGCTCATATGCTTCCAGAGAAAGCCGATACGTTCGAGTAAAATACGTTTCCCGGCCTTTGGGGACTTTGGCAGCATGAGAGCGGCAGGACGTTCCCGGAGCGTTGCGATGCAAGCGGCCAAGGAGGCCAATACTGTACATAGAATGGCTGAAAGAGAGGAAACCAACGCGTATGTGAGATGATAGGGCGTCTGAATATCGGGAATGCGGTACAAAATCTGATATGCGGCAAAAATTGCTTTCGGAAACAGCTGAAATCCGACCGCCAGGCCGAGAAGGCTGCCTGCTGTGCTGGCCAGTCCTGCATAGATCAGATATTTTGCCGCAATTGCTCCCTTTCCGTAACCTAAAGCTTTCATAACGCCGATTTGTGTCCGTTCCTCCTCGACCATTCGTGTCATGGTGGTCAGGCATACCAGGGCGGCTACCAGGAAAAAAAATACGGGAAAAATTGCGGCAATGGCATCCACCTTTTCGGAATCTCCCTGATAGCTGACATATCCGATGTTTGCGCTGCGATCCAGCACATACCATTGCGGCTGTTTCAGCAGATCCAGCTGATTGCGCAGCTGTGCGATAAAAGCTTCATCAATTTTCGTACCCGACTGCTGTGCCGCCGATAAAAGCGCTGCAATCTGCTGCTCCCCGAAAGCCCGCAACTCGGAAAGGCGCGCCGCTGTCCGTTCTTCGGCAATCCCTTCTATGCGAAGGCGTACCGCTTCTACAAGCGCAGTGTAGGCTGATCCATATGTATTGCATGCCTTTGCGCCGCTGACCGTTACGGCTAATTCGGAAAAATAGTCCTGCGCAAAGTTTTCCTCTGTTATGTAGGCAACGTAATTCAGCTTGCCGCTGCCTTGTGTGCTGCTGCCTAAATCAAACGAAATATAGCAGGGACTTTGGACAAAGCCCACGATTTTATATTCTGACAAGATTCCGCTGTTTTCACTGGCAATGCGGACCGTATCGCCGATTTTGAACTGATAAAGGCCTTCTGAGGTAACGGTCAGAACGCATTCGCCCGGCCGGACGGGAAGTGCGCCTTCTGTCAAGGTTAATCGGTTGACGGCTTTGGGAAGACTGATAAATTTCATAACAGCTTCTTTATCTTCTAATTGGATCAGTGCATCGCTGGTATAAAATCCTTCTGCAGCCGCAACGCCTTCTATGGCGGCGACTGCCGCGACATCCTGTGCCGTCAGACCGCCGGTGCTGAGAATAGACAGATCCATAAAGTCATGATCGTCATAATATTGGTCAGCAGTGCGCTTCATGTCAGTACCGGTTGCCTTTACGCCGGCAAATACACCGACGCCAAGGGCGACAATCAGCAGAATTGACAGGAATTTGCTGAAGGAACGCAGAATGCTTCGCTTAACTTCAGTAAAATATGCCATTACCATTCAATCCTTTCTACCGGCACGGGGGCATCATTGTGCGTGATGTCTGCGATTTCGCCGCTGCGCAGTGTAATGACGCTGTCCGCCATGGCTGTGGTCGCCTGATTATGCGTGATTACAATCACATTTTTTCCCGTATTCCTGCAGGTGTCCTGGAGCAGCTTCAGAATGGTCTTTCCGGTACTGTAGTCCAATGCCCCGGTAGGCTCGTCGCATAAAAGAATTTTTGGATTTTTCGCCAGAGCCCTTGCAATCGCTACGCGCTGCTGCTCTCCGCCGGAAAGCTGTGCCGGAAAGTTGTGCATCCGATCCTTCAGCCCGACGCTGCAGAGCGTTTCCTTTACATTCAGCGGGTTTTTGCATATCTGAGACGCAAGCTCGACATTTTCCAAGGCGGTAAGATTATGCATAAGATTATAAAATTGAAAAACAAACCCGACCTCATGCCGTCGGTATGCGGTAAGCCGCTTTGGGGAATAGCTGCTGATTTCACTTCCGTCCAAAAGAATCCTGCCGCTGCTGCAGGTATCCATCCCGCCCAGCATATTCAGCACTGTCGTCTTCCCTGCGCCGCTGGCACCGACGATTACCGTGAACGCACCCTTTTGCAAGGTAAACGTGATATCCTTTACCGCGGTGATTTTCATTTCCCCGACCTGGTAATATTTACTGACCCGGTCGAATGCTATAAAGGCATCCTCTGTCATATGATATCCTCCGGAAATTTGTATTAAGACTCTGATCGCGGAGTCGGCAGCGGCTCTGTATTTTGTTCGGAGGAGGACGGCGTCGCTTCCGCAGGCTCTGTTTCAGGAGCCGTAGGGGAAGGCGGCGGAGCGGGCTCTGTCGGATCAGGCGCTACTGCACCGTTTCGGTAGATGGTTTCATTTCTTGACTGATAGCTTACAATTTCTATGGTTTTATCGGAAATAACGACACCGCCGCTGATGACTCTGCGGGATACGGTTACACGGTATCCGTGGAAACCCGGCACACGGATCTCTTCACCGTCCTGCAGCGCCGGATCGATTTCGTAGATCGTCTCATACGCTGTTTCTTGAGAATCCGCGGTAATCTCAATGGTATTTTCCAGCGTTTTTGCTCCATACAAGCGAATGGTAAATAGATCGCCGATATAGGAGGCCTCTATGCGCAGCGGCACGCCGCTGCTGTTCCGAAAAGAAAAGTCTTGATTTTTGCTGACGTATGCATCCAGACCCAGCGTTCCGAAATTTACAGGATACGGATAATGCGCGTGTTCCGTAATTTCAATGTCTGCTTTCAGCAGCGACAGATATAATGCGGAGGCTGCCTGAGATACGCCGCCTCCCGCCGCTTTCTCATCCGCTCCCATGGCGTTGTCGTAAGCCGGGATAAAACCGTTAGCAATTGAAATGTCTCCGACAACCTCTGAAAACCGAAAGATTTCATCCGGAAGAACAATGGTTTTGTTCAGCAGTTCTGCGGCGCGCCGCAGATTCTGCGCCCGTTCGTTTTTGGATACGAGCTGCGTACTGCCGCCGGTTAATTTATTTGAAGATGCACCCTCGGCAAGCAAGGTTCTGGTATCCAGCATCTCCTGCAGCATGGCTTCCGTAATCTCAGCGGACACGGAGTGATCGTAGGGAATCACTAAATATTCATTCGGGGAAGCGTTTCCGCTGTTGATTTTATCGAGCATACGGTCTAAATCCGTCTCTGCTACGGAGCGGCCGTATACTTGGGGGACAATCTCAACTTTACCGTTGACACGCTGAAAATATGCGTCGACGGGCGGGATATAGGCCAGCTCCAGCACTGCTTCCTTTTCAATTGGGGTAAAATCAGAGACTATCGTAAAAATCTCAAGCGCAATCGGCTCCGGCGCCGCTGTACCAGCCGTTTCCAAACGTTTGCTGAGTTCCTGCAGCGCCTTTTTCAGATCCTCATTCAGCCGGTTCAGGTCGATTTCTACGCCCTTTGCGCCGTATGTGAATTTGATGCCGTCATTGGCCAATGCCTCAATGGTGGGATCCACCTTTTCCACACACAGCTTTTCTGCGGCTGCTGCCTGAATATCTTCAAACTTTTCATTTGATATCGTATAAGTGATGCTTAAATTTTTATGATTGCTTTTCAGCGCGGTAATTTGGCTGAGCCGGGAGAAAATGTTGCCTGTACGGGCAACTCCATAGGCTTCCTTTGCGATGGCCTCAGGGTCCGGACACACCACAAATTCAGACATCGGGTATGAGACCTGGGTATCTCCGATTTTAACTTCCATGACGCCTTCTTTTAAAGGGGTAATATACGTGCTGCGCACATAGTCCTGCACCTGTTTTTCCGTCATGCCGGCAAGGCTGTAGCCGTCCAGCATGACGCCGTCATAGACCGCTCCTGTATTTAAAATGTTTGCAAATACAGTAATAAGAATGATCAGCACCACAATCAGCAGCAGGCCTGCGCCGCCCCAGATCAAGGCGAGCTTGTTTTTGGAAAATTTTTGCTTCTCCTTAACAGCAATATCAAATTCATCGTCATAGTCTTCGACGTAAACGACCCCTTGTGTCGTAAGCGTTGCTTTGACTTTTTTCTTTTCTTCCTCTTTTTCGGCCTTTTCCTTTTCCTTTCTGCGCCGGGCCTCTTCTTTGCGTTCTGCTTTTGAGGCAGAAACAAGATCCTCTTCTGTATCTTGATCAAAATTGGTGAACTCAATTTTTTTCTTTGATGCCATTCGCCGTACACCTCCTTATTTTGTTTTTCTATGCGCCTCTCGACCGCATATGGATAAGATCCGGTTTCGCTCGGCCGCTGAAACCGCCGCATACAAAGCAAGTATAGCACATAATCGGCAGATCCGCATCAAAATGAACATCTTTTTCACATATCCGCATATTTATAAAGGGGAGAATGATTTCAGATAGGGGAAGCGTTATGGCAGAAGAACGGCGCGTGCCCGTAAAAATGAACGGACAAAATATTAATGTAGAAAACCGGGAGAAAATTAAAATTACCGGTGTAACGGATGTCGCGAGCTTTGATGAAAAATATGTGGATGTAGACACGGAGCTGGGCCGCATGCTGGTGCGCGGAGAAGGACTGAAGATCGGCAGGCTGAGCTTGGAGCAGCATGAGCTTGTGATTACGGGCTATATCTACAGCTGTGAATATGAGGATAAAAATAAGGCAAGCGGAAAAGGAATCTTCAAAAGAATGTTTCGCTGATACATATTGAAAGGAGTCGCTATGGAACATGTTCTTGCCGTTTCCCCTGCGAATGGTGTCAATCCCGGGACAGGAACGCTGCATTCCATTTACGTATTTTTTATTATGGCAATCGCCGGCGTATGTATTGCGCTGCTCTTCGACTTCTTCCGGGCGGTCAGAAGCGCAACCAAAAAGGGCGCCGGCAGAGGAACGCCGCATCTGCTGGTCCATCTGCAGGATTTTATTTTTCTGGTAGCCTCATTTGCGATTTTTATGCTTGCGGTATATGTTTTTAACGGAGGCGAAATCCGGGGATACGTCCTCTTGGGGACCGCGTTCGGGATTGCCTTGTACTACGCGTTGATCAGTCCGGTATCCAATCGGATCATTTTTTATATCTGCTATGCCGTCATTGTGGTTTTCCGGACTGTATTTGTGAAACCAATACAAAAAATCGTCCGCTTTTTCAGTCGGATGATGGAAAAAAGCAGAGCAAAGGCCAGGGCAAAGGCCAGGGCAAAGGCCGCCGCTGCGCCGGAACCGTAAAAAATTAAAAAAAATACTTTACGAACTGCAATTTACACTATATAATACGCTTGATTACAAAAGAAAAATGCTAAGGTGATACAAATGTTTAAAAAATTGAATCTGCAGAATCTGGTATTTATCGCATTAGCCGTTTATCTGACGGTATTGCTGATCGGACAGCAGGATACCCTGACACGAAATATGGAACAATATCATGAGCTGCAGCAAAAGATTGCTGCAGAGGAACTGCGTAAAGAAGAACTGCTCCGGGAAGAGTCGATGGTAGGTACAGACGAATATATTGAAAAGAAGGCTCGTGAAGAGCTCGGCTATGTAAAAAACAATGAAATTGTTTTTATAAACGACTAAACAGCAAACTGGGAGGCAGTATCTTTTTATGGCAGAGGGAAGCGGTATTATTGGGGGCAAGGTTACGGCCATTATGAGTTTTGGTGCGTTTGTCAGGCTTCAGGACGGCACTACGGGATTGGTGCATATTTCCGAGATTTCAGAGGAATATGTAAAGGATGTAAGAGATTTTTTGCAGATCGGACAAGACGTACATGTGATTGCGCTGGCGACTGAGCGTGACGGAAAAAAGCGGCTTTCCATTAAAAAGGCTTCTGCTCTGCTTGCGGACAGCAATCCGGAAGCAATTCCCAAAAAACGGCAGAACCATGCGGCTGCAGAGAATAAGCCCCGGAGAGTTCCGCAGCAGAAGCAGCAGTCGTCTGCCTCACTGTTTTTACAGCCGCCTCCGCTGTTCAGTGACGACCGCAACCGGGAGTCAGGCGCTTTTGAGGATAAACTGGCAAAGTTTATGAAAGAGAGTGAGGAACGTCTGGTTGATGTAAAGCATCAGACCGACAACAAACGGGGCGGAGGATATGTCAGACGCGGCTAATTTGTCCGACTTCTTAAATTTATTTATTTTATCAGCTGTTAAGGATGCCTATTATCAGGTGTCAAAAGACGGAAAAGCGCTGATCAAGCAGGAAATGAGTGCGCTTTCCGTTTTGTATGCCCGTTATGTCGCGCCAAAGGACGAATTGGTTTCCGCAGACCAGATTGCTGCTGAACTGGCCTATCCATTGGATTTGTTTATCGAAAAACGCAGGTTTGATCCTCAGGGAAAAAATATTTTTTATTATTATGTATATGCATTTGAAGATTATACATTGTTTCAGCCCCGTATTCCGCAGATGTTTTCAGAAAAGCTGCGCCTGATGGAGGAGAACGGCATTCTTGCGGAGCTGGTAATCTTTGATTTAAAATCCGGAACGTATCATACGGTTTCCGGCAGAAATCTCCACGATAAAAAGCTGCGTGCTGTATCTGACAGGGTGGCGCCCATGGGGGCTGTCACGCCTGCAGAGCGGATCATCTATATGAATCAATTCAGACAGGAGCTCGCAGAGACACGCAGAAATTTTCAAAGCCAACAGAAACGGTCGGCTTTTCATCCGGTATGGTTTTTGATTGCCGTCAATGTGGCGGTCTTTTTTGCAGGACTTTTTCTCCAGCGGCGGTATGGCGCGGATTTTTTACAGGAGTGGGGAATTCAAGATAACGACCTGATCCGCAAGGGGGAAGTCTGGCGGCTTTTTACCTCCATGTTTCTGCATGCGGATATCACGCATCTATCCGGCAATATGTTTTCTCTTTACTATTTAGGGACAATTATCCGGCGATATTACAGCGACAGTGAATTCTGGCTGATCTACCTGATATCCGGTTTGGCAGGCAATCTGCTGTCCTTCTTTTTTACCGACTATTTATCCCTCGGCGCCTCGGGCGCGATTATGGGATTGGGCGGCGTGCTGATTTATCGGATGTTTTTTGACCGGGAGGCCAAACGGTTTCGTCATATGGGCAATTATCTGATGTTCGGGTTTATGGTGCTCTTCAACCTCTTTTACGGCATATTTTCAGAAGCGAATATCGACAATTACGGCCATTTCGGCGGGTTTTTTGCCGGCCTTCTGCTGGCCTGGCTGCTGTACCGCGCAAAAAAGAACGCATAAACAGGCTGTTTCCGAAATAAGTATGGATGTAATGTTTCGGGTAATGGACAGTGTGATTTGTGAAGGAAACATATAAAGCTGGCGCAGTGAAGCTGATGATAGCCGGTCTCATTGTGCGGATCATGGGTTTTTTAAACAGGATTTTTATGTCCAATCTCATCGGGGCGGAAGGCATGGGGCTCTTTCAATTAGCCTCGCCTGTATATTCCCTGATTATTTTAACACTGACGGCCGGGGTATCCATTACGGTGTCCGGCATGACTGCGCAGGAGAAGGCCAGGGGCAATGAGGCAAATGCAAAGCGCATTGCCAAAACAGGCTTTGCGTTTCTGCTTGTGGTGGGCACAGCGGTAGGGATTCTTTTGATTGCTTTTGCAAAACCGATTGCAGTACACCTTCTGCACGATGAACGGACATATCTGTCTTTGATTATGCTGGCGCCATGCATTCCGATTGTGTCCGCGGCCTCCGCCATCAAGGGATATTTCTACGGAGCTTCCCAGGTCACCCCTACGGCTGTTTCGCAGGTGGTGGAACAGATTGTGCGGATCGGCGTTATTTTTATATTAGCGTCGCATATTGCCGGGGAAAATTTAGCATATGCCTGCGCACTTGCGACTGTGTCCGCCGCTGTGGGAGAAATGGCGAATTTATTGGTGGTGGGCTATGTATTTTTTAAAGAATGCCGGAAGCCGGCCGTGAAAGCGCCTACCATTACCAGAAGAAGCGCCGCAAAAACAATCGGCCGTTTTTCCGCGCCGATTTCCGTAAATCGTTTCCTGACGTCGATTATGGGAACTGTGGAATCCGTCATTTTACCTATGCGGTTTTTAGCAGGCGGCCTCAACTATACCGCCAGCATCGAAATGCTGGGACGTATTTCAGGAATGGCTATGCCGCTGATCAGTTTTCCAACCCTTGTTACTTCCGCGCTCGCAACAACACTGGTTCCGGCGATTGCAGAGTCCATGTCTGTAAAAAATTAACGCCTGGCCAACTACCGGATTTCGCGCTGCATTAAAATGAGTTTTGTAATGGGATTTTTTTGCTTCGGCGTTTTCTATACATTCGGTTTTCAGATCGGTGAATTTTTCTATCGCGGGCAGGAGGTGGGCCCGCTGCTTGTAAAACTGGCCTCCTGCTGCATTTTGATGTACCTGCAGCAGACAATGGCCGGAATCCTGAATGGTTTGGGCAAACAGGGCGCCGCCCTGGTCAGTACCACCATCGGATATGCGATACGGCTGGGTTTTATCTGGTTTGTTGTGCCGATATACGGGATTTCGGGCTTTATCTGGGGGACTGTAATCAGCATGGTTGTTTCGAGCGGAATGAATTTGATTTTCATTGTACAAAAAACAGGGATGGCGTTTTATCTTCGGGAGTGGATTTTAAAGCCGTTTTTTCCTGCCTTGGCCATTTGCGTTACGGGCCGTTTTCTGCTGGCCACCGAACTTGGAAATCATACAGCGGGGTGGATCTTTGCAGGTGGGGTATCCTGTCTGCTGGCAGTGCTGCTTTTGGTGATGTTCGGCTCCGTGCGGATTCCGCGCAGGCGGGACCTGAAGCTTTAGGGGGACCGGGCGGCAGCAATTCCGAATTGCTTTTCAATTGCGCGTAAAGAATTTGTAAAAAACATTGGATTTGTATGCGGCGATATGTTATACTGTTTAAAACAATTTTGCAAATACAATTTTATGCGCATAAACGGAGGGATTGCAAATTAAACCGATCATTGCCATTACGATGGGAGACCCTTGCGGGATCGGCCCTGAAATTGTTGTGAAATCCTTATATCATAAAGAGATATTTGAAGCGTGTCAGCCTTTGGTGATCGGAAATCGTGCGGTGCTGGAATATACGGCCGGATTTTGCGGGAAGCACGATTTTGCAGAGCGCTTCGGGCATATTATTTCTGATGTTTCCGGTTCCGTTGCAATGCCGGCACAGATCGGAACGATTTGTGCCGCGGGAGGCCGGATGGCGTATGACTGTATCCGAAATGCTGCGCATCTGTGTATGAACGAATGCGCGGCAGCAGTTGCTACAGCCCCCATCAATAAAGAATCTCTGCGGGCGGCAGATGTGGACTATATCGGTCACACGGAGATTTTTGCTGCGCTGACCCATACGGAGGACCCTCTGACCATGTTCGAGACCAGAGGGCTTCGCGTATTTTTTCTCACCAGACATGTTTCTCTGACTGAGGCCTGCAGACGCGTAACACGCCGACGGATTTTGGATTATATCGAACGGTGTACCGCGGCTTTGCACAGCATTGGCGTAACCGAGGGAACCATGGCGGTTGCAGGCTTGAATCCGCACAGCGGGGAGCACGGCCTGTTCGGAACCGAAGAGGTGGAGATTATTGCACCGGCGGTAGAAGAAGCGCGCCGTCTGGGGTTTGCGGTAACGGGACCGGTCAGTGCGGATTCCGTATTTCATCAGGCTTATATCGGAAAATATAACGCGGTATTATCTCTTTACCATGATCAAGGACACATTGCCACAAAAACGCTGGATTTTGAACGCACGATTGCAATCACCCACGGCATGCCGTTTCTGCGGACCTCCGTAGACCACGGCACGGCGTTTGATATTGCCGGGAAAAATCAGGCCAGCGAGATCAGTATGGTGGAGGCGATTTTGTTAGCTGCCAAATACAGTGCGCGGCGGACATGCGGGACATGAAACGCTGCGGAAGATAGGCCGCGTACAGGGAGGGTGCATACGGTGTTTCAAGGAGATTTTTGCCGGTACGAATTTAAATTCCCGGTTACATATGATATCATGGACAGAATGGTTGACGATCTGGCGCCTTATGTGGAGACGGACAAGAACGGCAATGCATACGGCTATTAAACCCTCAGCAGCCTTTATTTTGATAATGACCGGCGGGAGTGCTTTTATGAGACGGTAAACAGAGACCGTTTCCGGCAAAAGTTGCGGCTGCGCGTTTACGGTGCTGCCGGCGGGGACAGTATGAGCTTTTTTGAAATTAAATCTAAGCTGAACGGACTGGTCATGAAGCGGCGCACCCGGCTTCCCCTCAGGGATGCGGCGGCTTTTGCCCAGTCCTGTATGGCGCTG
>ERZ779746.1050-NODE-1050-length-11598-cov-1.968206_pt1 | contig 11598 bp, 9 predicted proteins | sample MGYA00511888_ERZ779746 | MGnify/ENA primary metagenome ERZ779746 (study PRJEB29588, sample SAMEA1964695) | human gut metagenome | biome: human gut; feature: human-associated habitat; material: faeces | place: Denmark | collected 2008/2010 ... | reverse complement strand
CTGTGTATTTGCCTGTGTGCTATTAGTGTACAAGCTCAGAACTTCGGTTCTTCCGCCATGCGAAAACTACAGATGGCAGAATTTGCCATTTCCAACTTTTATGTAGACAAAGTAGATGAAGACAAACTGGTAGAAGAAGCCATCATCAAGATGCTGGCACAGCTTGACCCGCACTCCACCTACTCGGATGCCGAAGAAGTGAAGAAAATGAACGAACCTCTTCAAGGTAACTTCGAAGGGATTGGCGTTCAGTTTCAGATGATTGAAGATACCCTGTTAGTAGTGCAACCCGTCAGCAACGGACCTTCCGAAAAAGTCGGCATCCTTGCCGGTGACCGTATTGTTGCGGTCAATGACAGCGCCATTGCCGGAGTGAAAATGAGTACGGAAGATATTATGAAGCGTCTGCGTGGTCCGAAAGGTTCTAAAGTCAACCTGACTATCGTTCGTCGTGGCGTGCAAGATCCTTTATTGTTCACTGTGAAAAGAGATAAAATACCTATCCTTAGCCTCGATGCTTCTTACATGATTCAGCCTAAAACAGGTTATATTCGCATCAACCGCTTCGGAGCAACCACTGCCGAAGAATTCAAGAAAGCAATGACAAGCCTTCAGAAACAAGGTATGAAGAACCTGATTCTCGACCTGCAAGGAAACGGAGGAGGTTACCTGAATGCAGCTATCGACCTTGCCAACGAATTCCTGGGGCAAAAAGAATTGATTGTCTACACGGAAGGACGGACTGCCAAACGCAGTGATTTCTACGCCAAAGGAAACGGAGATTTCCGTACCGGTCGCCTCATCATACTGGTAGACGAATACACTGCTTCTGCCAGCGAGATTGTGAGCGGTGCAGTACAAGACTGGGACAGAGGTATCATCGTAGGCCGCCGTTCTTTCGGCAAAGGACTGGTACAACGTCCTATCGACCTTCCGGATGGTTCTATGATCCGACTGACCATTGCACGATACTATACTCCTGCCGGACGTTGCATCCAAAAGGCTTATTACAGTTCGACTGATTACAATAAGGACCTGATAGAACGCTTTAATCACGGAGAACTGATGAATGCCGACAGTATTCACTTCCCCGACTCTCTGAAAGTGCAGACCAAGAAACTGAAACGTACTGTCTATGGTGGAGGCGGCATCATGCCGGACTACTTCGTTCCAATCGACACAACTCTCTACACAGATTATCACCGGAATCTGGTCGGAAAAGGAGTCATTATCAAATTCACGATGAAATTCATAGAGGATCACCGGAAAGAATTGGCTGACAAATATAAGAAATTCGAGCACTTCAACGAGAAGTTCATCATTGATGACGATATGCTGGCCACTCTCCGTGAAATGGGCGAGAAGGAAGGTGTGAAGTTTAACGAAGAGCAATATCAAAAATCATTGCCGCTTATCAAAACACAACTCAAAGCACTGATAGCCCGTGACCTCTGGGATATGAACGAGTACTTCCGGGTGATGAATGCCACGAATGAAAGTGTTCAGAAAGCTTTGGAAATACTTAATTCAGGAGAATATCAAAAGAAGCTGAAATAAATAGCAAAAGAAAACAGATAAACCGTACCCGATCGGACACCTTTGTTGTAGTATAAGTAAAATCATTAAAACAGAAGTATGATACGACAGTTTAGTTTTACTTGGACAGCAATCGGCTGGTTACTGATGGGATACGGTTTATTTTTTGTCCTTTCCCCTTTGCAAGCGCAGAGCGCCATCAAGAAATTCTCTCTAGAGCTGAAGAACGAAAGTCTGCCCGAAGCGCTGAAACAAATAGAAAAAGCAGGCGGAAAGAATATTCTCTTCACCTACAACGGAACAGAAAGTTATCGGGTAACCGTCAGCATCCACGAAAAAACGGAGCACGAAGCCATTGACCTTGTATTAACCGGCAAACCTTTTGTCTGTATCGAACGGGAAGAGTATTTCGTCGTACAGCGCAAGAAATCGGACAAAGCCATCGCCGTAGAAGGCAAAGTATATGACGAAAAAGGGATGCCCCTGCCTTTTGTCAACATTCTCGCCCTTGCCGCTGATTCCAGTTTCCTTGCCGGAAGCGTGACCGAAGAAGACGGTTCCTTCCATCTGCCCCCGATAGCGGGAGAAGACTGTTTGCTGAAAGCGACTTACATAGGATACTGTCCTCAAATAATCCCCTGCCGCCAACAAAATACCATCCGCCTGCAACCCGACACAGAGTTACTGAAAGAAGTAGTCATCACTGCCTCCCGCCCCCTGATAGAACGGAAAGGCGGAACGCTGACAGCCAACATAGCCGGAACGCCCCTTTCACTGATGGGATCGGCCAAAGAAATGATCTCCCACCTCCCTTTTGTCACCGGCTCGGACGGTAACTATACCGTTATCGGACGAGGTAAACCGGAGATCTACATCAATGGCCGAAAAGTACGCGACACCTCCGAACTAAACCAACTTCAGGCTAACGAAATACTCTCCGCTGAAATTGTAACCACGCCCGGAGCACGTTATTCCTCCAACGTGTCATCCGTTATCCGGCTACGTACCATCCGCAAGCGCGGGCAAGGTTTAAGTGCCAATGCCTACGCAGACTATACACAGGGACACTCGGCAAAAGGCAAACAAGGCGCCTCCCTAAATTATCGTACCGGCGGACTGGACATCTTTGTCAAAGGGCACTTCAATGAGTCGGACACATATTCCACCAGTCATACCCAACTGCAACTGAACACTTCCTCCGAATGGAAAAGCATATCTGACAACGTCAATCGTGCACATGATGCAAACTTCAATGGCGAAGTAGGTTTCAACTACGAACCGGATGACCACCAGTCTTTCGGTATACGCTATGTACCCAAAACCGAACTGGGCGATCAGGAGCTTTATTCGCAAGGTGAAACCGTGATGCTGCGGGACGGAGAAGAGGTAGATCGTCTTACATCCGACTCACACGGTCGCAAGCATACCAACTGGAATCATACCGTGAATGGCTATTATAACGGTACTTTCGGAAAATGGAACATCGACTTCAATGCCGACTACCTCTACGGTCGCTCCGGAGGTGGGCAGAAGGTAGACAATAATGGTGAAACAGATGCCTCATCCGACAGTGAAGTAAAAAACCGCCTGTATGCCGCTAAACTGGTGATTACGGCACCGCTTGGTCAAGGCAAACTCTCTTTCGGTACTGAAGAAACATTCACCGAACGCCACGACATCTTCAAACAAAGCGGTTTCTCCAATGATGCCGATAACCGCATCAAACAGTCCATCGCCTCTGCCTTTGCCGATTATTCCATAGAACTCGGGCAGTTCAACCTGACGGCAGGGTTGCGCTATGAATATCAAAAAACGGATTATTACGAATCAGATATCTATAAAGAAGAGAAAAGTCCTTCTTATCATGACTTAATCCCGATAGTCAGTATTTTCTATAAAAAGGAAGACTGGAATATCGGTCTGTCCTATCGTATGATGAAGCTTAATCCCAGTTACAGCATGCTGTCCAGTACCATCAGTTACCAAAGCAAGTACCAATACCACAACGGAAATCCTGAACTGGAACCGCAAAAGCATAATGCCTTCTCATTGGAAGGGGGCTGGAAATGGATCAATGCCAGTTTATACTTCGATCATGCACGAAACATGTACACCACTTATGCCAAACCCTATGATGATGCAAAGCACCCCGGCGTAGTATTGTGGACAATGGCAAGCATCCCCAACTCCTATGCATACGGAGGCGCCTTGGTACTCTCCCCAAAGTTCGGCTGGTGGCAACCGCAATTTACGGCCAGCCTGTTCTGGTTCCAGTCCAACGCCCGTTCACTGAATATTCAGCCTCTTTGGAATGAGGTGCAACCGGATTTCATTTTGAATAACAGCTTTACATTGCCTCGTGGCTGGTTTCTCAATATAAAAGGAAGACTCGCATTTGGTGCAAAACAAAGCTATGCCATCAAAAAAACAGAAGGGACTGTAGATGCGCAACTTACCAAATCTTTCCTGAAAGACCGTGCATTGCGCGTCTCGTTGGTAGCGAATGATATATTTCGTACAGGTACCTATCACTTTCGTGTATATGGCGACCGTACCTACAACGAGTTTGAAAATTATGCCGACAAACAACGTTTCGGCATACGCCTCAACTATCAGTTCAATGCCACTAAGAATAAATATAAAGGTAAAGGTGCCGGAGAAAGTGAAAAAGGACGTCTTTAAGTATTGCAGTAAACGAGGAATAAAGGATAATCCTTACCTTTGCGGACTAAAAAAAGAATCGGAGAATGTCCTTGTTTCATAAAAAAGACACAAAAAGAGAAGTTTTCGGACAGATGTTCACGGAGCTATATCCCCGTCTGGTGCGCTACGCCACCCAACTATTGGGCGACGGAGAAGAAGCCCGTGATATTGTGGGTAGTGTGATGGAGCAGGCGTGGAAACAATTCGAAAAGCTGGAACCGGAAAACCGGGGAGCCTGGCTTTACACTGCCGCACGTAATGCCTGCCTCAACCGTCTGAAGCATCTGCAAGTAGAAGCCACCAACCTGGAAGCATTGCGCGAAGCCACTCGTATGGATGTAGCGACCGACTACCGGGAACATGAACGACTACTGCAACAAGCGGAAAGCATTGCCCGCAACCTACCGGAACCAACCTGCACGGTATTGCGGCTCTGCTATTATGAACATAAAACCTATCGGGAAGCAGCCGAACAACTTGGCATCAGTCCCGACACCGTAAAGAAACATATATCCAAAGCTTTGCGTACCTTGCGCGAAGCTATGACCCTGAAAGGAGGAACCGATGATGGAAGAGAAAAAAGAAAATGATTTCAAGATGGATACTGAAGACCTCAGATTACTGAATGCCTTCGGAGAAGCGCTCGGAGACTTACCTTCGGAAGAAGAAACCCGCGCGGCATGGAATGCTTTTACCTCCCGGCAAGACGCTCAAAAACGCAGACGCATCATACAGATGTGGGCTTCCGGCATTGCAGCTGCCATCGTAGTGCTGGTAGTGCTTATCGTGCCCCGTATTACCAACGAAGACACGATTCAAGATATTGAAATCTTTGCGGCCCTGGATGTCCCCGAAGCAGTCATCACCTCGGAGAGCAATGGCAGGATTACCCTTTCAACTCCCCCAGCCACTACCACGCAAATCACCCTGGACGATGGCACACAGGTTACACTCAGCGCTAATTCCCGCCTGGAATATCCTAAACAATTCCCGGCAGAGGGGACCCGTGAAGTCCATCTGACAGGAGAAGCACGTTTCGAAGTGGCAAAAGATAGTGCACGTCCTTTCATTGTTTCTTCCGGTAAGATGCAGACACAGGTATTGGGCACGGTATTCGATGTAAATGCCTATCCGGGAAAAGTAGCGGCAGTTACTTTATTTCAGGGGCGCGTCCGCGTCAGCGATGAGAAACAAACACGGCAGAAAGACATAATGCCCGGACAGCAAGCTATATTGTCTGAAGATGATGGTTTCATCATATCCGAAGCACAACTCACCGCAACGGAAGGATGGACCAAAGGAGAGTTCAGCTTCGATGATGCCGAACTGGCGGAGATTATGAAGTCTATCGGCACATGGTATAACACCAGTATCATCTTTCATTCGCCCGACTTGCTGAAACAACGCATCCATTTCCGCTTCCCGCGAACAACTTCTTTAGAAGAAGTAGTGCAAGCGCTCAATGATCTGGGAATAGCCAAACTGGAGCAAAAAAAGGGAAAAGTAATCATCAGCGATTATTCTCCCAAGCATTGACAAGCTGGGGAAGAGCTTCCGGCTCTTCCCCCTGTATTTATTATTCTACTGTCACAGCCGTACCGCAAGCGGTTACCATCAGCATACTACCGCTTCCACCTACAGTTTCATAGTCCAAATCCACGCCAATCACAGCATTGGCTCCGAGAGCTCTGGCGTGTTCCTGCATTTCACGCAGGGCGATATCTTTCGCTTCGCGCAGCACTTCCTCATAAGAGCCGCTACGTCCGCCCACTACATCGCGGATACTGGCAAAAAAGTCACGGAATACATTGGCACCGATAATCGTCTCGCCTGAAACGATACCGTAATAGCGGGTGATACGTCCACCCTCGATAGTTGGTGTTGTTGTTACTAACATAATCTTTCTCTATTTATTTAAGTTATTTGCACCTATTAGACGCATGAATAGGGCGAAAAGTTGCAGTGGTGAGAGCTTTTATAACTCCTCATTATAATAAAAAAACAAAAAAGAGAGCACCTATATATGAGCAAAGTCAGCATTTATCTATCTTTGTGCCGAAGAAATGGAAACAAAGCATTTTATATTTAAAATAATGATGTATCTGGTCGTAGTGCTTTTTGCTCTGCAACCAGAAGATTATAATTCCTTTTCCGAAAACGAACCTCCCTTTCTTTGCATCGAACAAAATGAGCATCATTCGCCTGAAGAGTTTAACGATGAAGCTGTTATCTCACGTACACTTTCTTTAAACCGTGCGCGTAAGCTCTGTGCAGAGACTACGACTACTTATACTTTCTCTACTGAGAACACTAATTTATATCAATATAGTGACGGCAGCCAACCGTACAACCTCAGGAGCGTATATTCACCCGAACGCTCTCTACTTTGTATATATCGGCTTTAGCACAAATCCTTCTATTACCGTATTTTTATATTCTATCCGGGACGAATCATACATTCGTTCCGCTATGTCTAATTAATAAACTTATATATGGGACTTGTTTTATTATACTTAACCCTCGCATTAGCTTTATCATTTTTATGCTCCATTCTTGAAGCAGTTTTGTTATCTACCCCAATGTCGTACATCTCCACCAAAGAGAAAACACACGGGAAAAGCGCTATCTTATTAAAGAAGTTCAAACAAGACATCGACCGGCCTATTGCTGCCATATTATCCTTGAACACCATTGCCCACACCGTGGGTGCTGCCGGTGTAGGTGCCGAAGCAGTAAAGATATTCGGAGAAGCTTACTTCGGTGTAATCTCCGCCATACTGACTATTTTAATCCTCGTTCTCTCAGAGATCATTCCTAAAACGATAGGCGCCTGCTACTGGCGCACACTGGCACTTCCATCAGCCCGTATCATTAATTTCCTTATTATCATCTGTTATCCCCTGGTGTGGTTGTCCGAGCTGATTACCCGTCTGTTTTCTTCCGGCAAACAAGAATTATCCGTAAGCCGCGAAGAGGTTTCGGCTATGATTTCCATCGGGGTAGAAGAAGGTGTTTTCCAGATGAAAGAAAACAAGATGATACAAAACCTCATTAAACTGGATAAAGTAAAATCACAATCCATTATGACTCCTCGTACTGTAGTGGCAACAGCTCCTGAAAGTATGTCTCTGAAGGAGTTCTATCAGGATGGAAAGTATAAGTTTTACTCTCGTATCCCAATCTATAATGATAGTGAAGATTATATCACAGGATATGTGTTGCGGCAGACTGTACTCGAAAAGTTAGCAGAAGACAGATTCGATATGTGTCTGAAGGATGTGGCCCGCCCTATCCTTTCCTTCCCGGAAAATAGTTCTGTTTCCACAGTCTGGGAACAGATGCTTGAAAAAAAAGAGCATATTTCAATCTTGATTGATGAATATGGCTGCTTCTGGGGAATTGTCACAATGGAGGATATTATCGAAACAGCCTTAGGTTTTGAGATTGTAGATGAAAAAGACTCCGTAACGGATATGCAGAAGCTGGCACGGGATAAGTGGCAGAAGAAACTGGCGGAAACGAAGATTAGTGATTAGGGGTTAGTGATAACCCCTAATCACTAACTAGAACATCTTGCTGACACGTTCGATACCTGCCACCAAAACATCGATTTCTTCTTTCGTATTATAGATTCCAAAGGAAGCACGCACTGTTCCTTCTATGCCGAGGCGTTGCATCAGCGGTTGGGCGCAATGGTGTCCTGTACGTACGGCAATACCGAGACGATCGAGCAATGTGCCCATATCGAAGTGATGAATATCACCCATAAGGAAAGAGATGACACTCCCTTTCTCAGCAGCTTCACCAAAGATGCGCATACCAGGGATTGTTTTCAATCGCTGTGTGGCATATTCCGTCAATTCATGCTCATAAGCGGCAATCTTATCCATGCCAATGGCAGAAACATAATCGAGAGCTTTCGCCAGTCCCGTAGTACCGATATAGTCAGGAGTACCGGCTTCGAACTTAAACGGCAATTCATTGAAGGTAGTACGTTCAAAAGATACATGCTTTATCATCTCACCGCCACCTTGATAAGGAGGTAACTTATTCAGCCATTCTTCCTTACCATAAAGCACGCCCACACCGGTAGGCCCATACACTTTATGACCGGAGAATACAAGGAAATCAGCGTCCAGATCTTTCACGTCCACTGCCATGTGAGGAATGGATTGTGCCGCATCTACCAGGAAAGGTACAGCATGATTATGGGCAATCTTAATCATTTCCTTGATAGGATTAACCGTACCCAAAACATTGGACACATGTACCACGCTCACAATCTTCGTTCGGTCAGTGAAAAGCTTCTCGTATTCATCCATCAGAAGTTCACCGCGATCATTCATCGGAATAACTTTCAGATTGATGCATTTCCGTTCAGCCAGCAGTTGCCAGGGGACAATGTTACTATGATGTTCCATTACGGAAACAATCACTTCATCACCCGGATGCAGGAATGCTTCGCCGAAGCTGGAGGCTAACAAATTAATGCTTTCCGTAGTTCCCCTTGTAAATACGATTTCATTTATAGAACCGGCATTGATGAACTTTCGCACTGTCTCTCGACTTGCCTCGTGCAGTTCCGTTGCCTGTTGCGACAGAAAGTGTACGCCACGATGCACATTGGCATTGACAGAATAATATTCATCCGTTATGGCATCCACCACACAACGTGGCTTCTGTGTCGTCGCCCCATTATCCAAATAGACCAATGGTTTGCCGTACACTTCACGGGATAGTATCGGAAAATCGGCTCTTATCTTTTGAATATCATACATGTTGTTTAGGTATTAATATATTCTCACTTGCATATCGCACAGCCCTGGCACTTATTCAGTTCACCACGGAAACGTTTCTCAACCAAGAGATGTAAGCGATCTTTCAATGCATCCAGACGGATGGTATCGATTACTTCGTTCACGAAGGCAAACATTAGTAATAAGCGGGCTTCACGTGCCGGAATACCGCGCTGGCGCATATAGAAAAGTGCATTTTCGTCCAACTGACCAACGGTAGCGCCATGACTACACTTTACATCATCGGCATAAATTTCCAGTTGCGGTTGCGTATACATACGTGCCTCACGGGTAGCGCAAAGGTTCCGATTCGTTTGTTGCGAATTGGTATGTTGCGCATCCGGGCGCACTAATACCAAACCGGCAAATGCACCGACTGACTGGTCATCGAGCACATACTTGAAAAGTTCATTGCTCGTGCAGTTAGGTACGGCATGATCGATACTTGTATTATTGTCTACATGCTGATTCTTATCTGCAATGGCCATACCGCAAAGGTTGATTTCGGCACCTTCACCTGCCAGCAATACTTCGGTGGTGTTGCGGGAAGTGCCGTTATGCAAGGTCATGCCATTCAGCAATACATTGCTGTTGGCTTCCTGCTTCACATACATATTACTGATACGTACGGTACTTGTATGCGTTTCTTCCAGTTCGTAAAGGTCAAAGACAGCATTCTCACCGACGAATACTTCTATCACCTGGGTTGCCAGGAAATTCACGGCATCCATGGCATGATCACACACCAGCATACGCGCCTGTGCGCCATCTTCCAATACAATCAATACCCGGCGGTTCACCAGGAAGTTCACGTCACCACGCAGGATGTTTACCAACTGAATGGGACGTTCCAAAGCGACGTTCTTAGGTATATACAACAGCACACCGTCTTGTGCAAAAGCGGTGTTGAATGCTGTCACTCCGTCTTTTGAAGTATCTGCCAGCTTGCCATAGTACTTCTTTACCAATTCCGGATGCTTCGCCGCCATCTCCTTCAAACTACCGAAGATAACTCCTTCGGGCAGATGTGAAGCAGGTAGCGCTTTATTGTAAAAAGCATCGTTCACTACAAAGTACAGAGAAGTGCTCATATTGGGTACGTCACATTTGAATACCTCATAGGGATTTACCGGAATATCCAGGCGGTTCAGGTTCAACCCATAGTCCGGTTCAAAGAACTTGCTGACATCGGTATATTTATATTTCTCCTGTTTGCGGGTAGGAAAGCCAAGCCGCTCAAAGTCGGCAAACGCAGTCGCACGAGGGGTATTCATCACCTCGGTGCTGTGCTGGCATATCATCGCTTCCGTCTGGGAGAAAAGATCTATGTATTGTTGTTCTGCATTCATCTTATATATATTTTTAGGCGCGGATTACGCGGATTACACGGATTCATTTAGTAAAGACTTTACGTTTAAACTCTGCACTATGACCAAAGTTCAATAATAATCCAACTTCCAGTCCAGTTGCTTTTAAATAGTTAATCAATTGCCATTCATGTTCTACTCTCAATGCCTGTACAGCTTTTAATTCAAGAATAACTCTGTTTTCAACTAACATATCAGCAATATATCTACCAACAGTTTCACCTTTATAGTGAACTAAAATTTCTTTTTGACACTCTACCTTCATGCCCCTATAACACAATTCTTTATAAAGAGCATTTTGATAAACCTGTTCCAAAAAGCCAAAGCCTAATATTTTATGTACTTCATAAAAGGCCTTTATAATCTCATGTGTTAGTTCCTCATGCAACATAATCCGCGTAATCCGCGCCTAATTAATTACTCTCCTAGTTCCTTCTTAATCCAGTCATACCCCTTCTCTTCCAGTTCCAGAGCCAATTCCGGTCCCGCAGTCTTCACGATACGACCTTTGTAAAGCACATGTACAACGTCAGGTTTGATATAATCCAGTAAGCGTTGGTAGTGGGTGATGACAATGGTACTGTTCTCCGGTGTTTTCAACTTGTTCACACCTTCGGCTACGATACGCAAAGCATCGATATCCAGCCCGGAATCCGTTTCATCCAGAATACTTAATTTCGGTTCCAGCATCGCCATCTGGAAGATTTCATTCCGCTTCTTCTCTCCACCGGAGAAACCTTCATTCACCGAACGGTTAGCCAGTTTATTGTCCAGTTCCACAATGGCACGCTTTTCACGCATCAATTTCAGGAACTCGCTTGCACTGAGAGCGGGCAGATGATTGTATTTACGTTGCTCATTCACCGCTGCACGCATAAAGTTAACCATACTCACACCCGGAATTTCTACCGGATACTGAAAACTAAGGAAAATTCCTTCCCGGGCCCGGTCTTCTGCCGGCATCTCCAGCAGATTTTTACCATTGAATTCCACTTCTCCCTGGGTAACCTCAAAACGTTCACGACCGGTAAGCACAGCAGAAAGCGTACTCTTTCCGGCACCGTTCGGTCCCATGATTGCATGAACTTCTCCGGCTTTGATTTCCAAATCAATGCCTTTCAATATTTCTTTGCCATCTACCGAGGCATGTAAGTTTTTTATCTTTAACATAATCTCACTTCTTTCAGAATGAATTT
>ERZ779746.1046-NODE-1046-length-11645-cov-1.987230_pt1 | contig 11645 bp, 12 predicted proteins | sample MGYA00511888_ERZ779746 | MGnify/ENA primary metagenome ERZ779746 (study PRJEB29588, sample SAMEA1964695) | human gut metagenome | biome: human gut; feature: human-associated habitat; material: faeces | place: Denmark | collected 2008/2010 ... | reverse complement strand
GAGACGGCGAAATCGGCGTGGTAGAGCGTGTTGCCGTCCGAAATATTGAAGGAGACCGACCAGCCCCACTGCACGCGGGCCGCCCGGTAGTCGCGGACCGACATCGAATCGAAATTCAGCATCTCGACATACTGGGTGATGCCCCGTTCGGTAGGCAGGTGCACCTCGACATGGTCGACGAACACCCCGAAAAAGAAGTAGTCGGCATAGATCGAACGGATCATTCCGCCGGGTAGCTGCTGCATCGAGTTGGGGAAGAACATATAGTCGCGCGACTGCACCAGCGAGTCGATCTTCGCGGCGTAGACCCGGGCCTTATAAGCCCTGCGCTGGGCGCGGTCCATCCCCGCCGCAGGCTCCTCGTAGACGGTCGTATGCTCCACGACCTGCACCGGTGCCTGCTGCACGGGAACGATCGTCGTCTGCGGCACGCTGTCCGCGGCGGAAGTTTCGAGCGTATACTGCGGGGTCTGCGCGACGGCGGCGCAGGCAATGAAAGAGAGTGCGCCGCAGGTGGAAAAAACGGAGTGTTTCATAAGTCGGACATCGGATTGAACGGGAAAAAAGCCCCCGCCTGAGGCGGGGGCTTGTCGCAATGCAACCACAATAAAGAGAGTCATGCAATAAAATTGCGAAGATATTCGTATCTTTACAAAAAATAGAACGACCATGTTAGGCTTTACCCCTTTCAAACGGCACCCGAACAAATTCAATTACATTCCGCGTTATTACGACCCCGAGAAGGAGGCCCGTGAACAGCGCCGTGCCGAGTTGCGCGGCGAGCGCGCCGAGATATCGCACACGGTGCGAAGCTTATTAAAAAAGGGCAGCGGCTATTCGCTTGCCGTTGCCCTTGCAATATTCATTTTTGCCGACAGGCTCGGGATAGCCGTCTATTCCTCGCCGGAGGCAGGGCATTTTCTGCGTCTGCTCGCGCCGCTTATTCCGATAATGTACACCGACATGCTCTGCGACGGCTGCCTTAAGGGGCTTGGCCAGCAGATGTGGAATATGGGCATAAACGTGCTTGATGCGCTTTTAGGCGTACTGCTCGTGTGGAGAGTGCTTCCGGTGTATGCCCTGACGGGCTATATCTGTATCATTTATTTCAACGAATGCCTGAATTTTGCCCTGAGCATGCTGCGGCTGAGGAAGGTCATCCGTTCTTAGCCTTGCGCTCGGCAAGCTTTTTGTCGCCCTTGTGAAGCAGGGGAGATATGCGCTTGTAAAGCAGCATCGTCAGCACCGTTACTATAATGCCCTTTAAAAGGTTAAACGGAACGACGCAGAACAAAACGAGGGTGGATACACTGTTTATGGCCGAGTTTATGTCGCTGCCCATCTTGATTATCGCCTCAAGCGGCATGCCGAACAGTTCTGCGAAGGTCGGCAGCAGGTAAACCGCATTGAAAAGGCTTCCGAAAATCGTCATTACGAGCGTGCCGGCGATCATGCCGATAAGCGCGCCGCGCTTGCTCTTTTTCATGTGGTAGATGCACGATGCAGGAAGAACGAACGAGCAGCCGACGACGAAGTTTGCAAAGTCGCCGACAAAGGCGGTCGTCGTGCCCTTGAAAACGAGCTTAACGATGATCTTGAGAAGCTCCGCCACGACGCCGGATACCGGCCCAAGGTAGAATGTGCAGATCATGATGGGGATCTCGCTCAGGTCGATCTCGTAAAAGCTCGGCGCGAAGAACAGTGGTATCTCGATAAACATCAAAACGCCCGCCATTGCGGAGAAGATCGCCGTGTAGGCGAGGAAATGCGTACTGCCGAGCTTTTTGCGGTTTTTCATAACAAAGCGCTCAAACAGCAGCGCCAGCACGAACAGTGCCGCGAATATGCCGAGGCATTCGAGCACGAACGAAAGATTTTCACCTATCTGAGAGATAAGCTTTCCCATGGATATGTACCTCCGAAATTAAAAAATCACCCGAAAGAAAATATCTTTCAGGCGACGCAATAAATCAAAGCGCACATCTTCTACCATCCAGACTATACTGTCGGTACCGGAATCACACCGGTTCATGCCTTTCGGCTCGCGGACTTTACCGGTCGGGAAATGCTCCCTGCCCTGAAGATATCCTATTCGGTTGTGCCCTCATTATAGCGCTGCTGCATAAAATGTCAATACCCTTTTGACATTTTTCTTCGTATGCCTTACAATGGAATGGAAAAAGGTGATGTTATGGAACACGGAAAAAGCTGCTGCTTTTCGGGACACCGGCCGTCGAAGCTTCCATGGGGCTATGACGAATCGGATCCGAGATGCGTTGAATTTAAGGAAAAGCTGTCTGCCGTCATCGGCGCGGTGTACGATTCGGGGATAAAGCATTTTATCTGCGGAATGGCGCTCGGCTGCGATATGTACTGTGCCGAGGCCGTCATAAGGCTCAAAAAAATGCATTCGGACGTTACGCTCCAGGCCGCTGTTCCGTACAGGGGGCAGGCCGATAACTGGAACGAGTATAACCGCCTGCGATACGACCGCATCGTTGATAATTGTGATGAAGTCACAGTGCTTGCCGAGAGCTACAGTCCGGCGTGCATGGCAATAAGAAATCGCTTCATGGTAGATAATTCGAGCGTCCTTGTCGCCTGCTACGACGGCATGTCCGGCGGAACGTGGAACACCATCCGCTATGCGCAGAAAAAAGATATTGAAGTTATCCAGCTGCCTATAGAATAGCTTCTGTACGGCGCGTAGTCTTGAAAAAGGCTGCTTTCTGCCGATTTTTTTAAATGTTCGGGATGTTTTGACAGATGAATGGACTTTGTCGCGCTGCGGAGGCAAATTGCTGTTGCAATCGGCCGGGCTTTTTGCTACAATGAGTTTCATTGTTGAAATCAAAACTATGCAGAATGGGGTCCGAGCATTGAATACGAGTGAAAAATGGCCGAAGTATTCCCCGACGAACAAAAAACAATCGGCAGTTGATATTGTAATTAACAGAATAGTCGACGATGTTCTCACCGGACGATACAAGCCCGGCGACAAGCTCCCTACAGAGATGCAGCTTGCCGAGATGATGTCCATGAGCAAAAACACCGTGCGCGAGGCAATTAAAATACTGGTGGCCTACGGAGCCGTCGAGATACGCCGCCCGGAAGGAACCTTCATCACGCATTCGTTTACGCCCAAGATGCTCAACCCCGTCATTTACTCGCTTCTTTTCAGCAAGAGCAATGCCGATGATCTTCTTGGCCTGAGACGTATGATAGACACGGGCGTGTTCCTGCTTATCATAGACTGCGGACTTGATAAGGAGGATGAGGCGGCACTCGAAGCGCAGCATAAGCTCTATTCATCTCTTGTGCTCAGCCGCGGCACAGATATTGAGATGATAGCCCGTGAAGATATATGCTTCCACCAGATGCTTGCAGCGGCCACGAAGAACGAGCTTGTCAAAGTGTTCCACGACTATGTAGCCGATCTTACGGCGGAGTCGAGAGTGCGTGCGATAGAGATGTGCCGCAGGGATGATAACATGCAGTATCTCGTCGATGTTCACAGAGCAACGCTGGATCTGGTCGAGCGGAAATCGAAATACTCCCTTGAAGAGACGATTGATTTTAGTTATATTTACTGGAAAACGACTTATAAATTATAAACATTGCACAAAAGTCAACTGTTAAATTCATAACAGTTGACTTTCTTTTTTATAAATAGTACAATCAAGGCAATGAACACCCAATGTTCAACTTTGGGAGAACTGATTTGTGACAATTATGGCTGCATGCAGCCGGAACGGAGGAGCAAATGCAAAAGGAGAAGCTTGAATTTCTCAAGGAAAAGGCAGCCGAACTGCGAAAAGATGTTATTACAATGATCTACGAGGCTCAATCCGGACATCCGGGAGGATCTCTTTCAGCGGCCGATTTCGTTGCGGCACTGTACTTCTCGGAAATGAAAGTTGATCCGAAAAACCCGAAATGGCCCGACAGAGACCGCTTCGTGCTGTCAAAAGGACACGCATGTCCGATACAGTATGCGGCGCTTGCAGAACTCGGATTTTTCGATAAGTCGGTTCTGAGCACTCTGCGTAAGGAAGGCTCAATACTTCAGGGACATCCGGACATGAAAAAGTGCCCGGGTATAGATATCTCCACCGGCTCGCTCGGACAGGGCTTTGCCTGCGGCGCGGGCATGGCGCTTGCCGCAAAGCTTGACGGTAAGGATTACCGCGTGTTTGTCGTCATAGGCGACGGCGAGAGTCAGGAAGGCGAGATCTGGGAAGCTGCTCAGGTATGCAACAAATATAAGCTGGATAACATCGTAGTGTTCTGCGATTACAATAACCTTCAGATCGACGGAACCTGTGATGAGGTCATGCCGGTGCTGGATCTTGCGAAAAAGTTTGAATCTTTCGGCTTCGAATGCATGACCATAGACGGCAACGATATGGAGCAGATAGTCGATGCGCTCGACAAGCTTTGTGCGTCGAAAAACGGCAAGCCCAAGTTCATTTTGGGCAACACTGTCAAGGGCAAGGGTGTTTCCTTCATGGAAAACCGCGGCGATTGGCACGGAAAAGCTCCGAACAGCGAAGAGTATAAAGCGGCCATGGCAGAACTTGAGGAAGGAGCACGAGCATGAGCAAGATAGCAACAAGAGACGGCTTCGGCGATGAGATCGTCGAGCTGGGACGCGAAAACAAGAATATCCTGGTCGTCGATGTGGATATCGGCAAGTCCTGCAAGACCACAAATTTTGCAAAGCAGCTTCCTGCACAGCATGTTAACGTCGGCATTGCCGAGCAGAGCGGCGCAGGCGTCGCGGCAGGCCTGGCAACCTGCGGCAAGATACCCTTCGTCGTGACTTACGCGGCATTCGGCTCCATGCGTATGTGCGAAATGATCCGTCAGGAGATATGCTACCCTCATCTTAATGTCAAGATAGCCTGCTCGCACGGAGGCGTGACCCCGGCAAACGACGGCGCAAGCCACCAGTGCATTGAGGATATGGGCATACTTTCAACGATACCGGGTATGACCGTCGTCATGCCGGCCGACTATAACGCAGCCCGTAAGCTCACGCGCGCAGCCGCGGAATTTGACGGCCCCGTGTATCTCCGCTTTACGCGCGATGCCGTTCCCGAGGTATACGGTCCCGAGCAGGAATTTGTCATCGGCAAGGCGATCACTCTGCGCGAGGGAACCGATGCGGCAATCATTTCAATAGGCGATACGGTTCACATTGCTCTTGAGGCTGCCGAGGAGCTTCTCAAGCAGGGAATAAAGGCTCGTGTGCTGGATATGCACACGATAAAACCGCTTGATGTCGAAGCGGTCACCAAAGCCGTCAATGAGTGCGGCAAGATAGTTACAGTAGAGGATCACAACATAATTAACGGCCTCGGCAGCGCCGATCGCTGCGGATATGGGCCGCGGCATTGTTAAGCGCATAGGCATTCTTGATCAGTTCGGTCAGTCTGCGCCATATGAGAGACTGCTCGAAATGAATGGCATCACGGTTGAAAACATTGTTTCCATCGTAAAGGGAATTTGAGTAAACAACAGGCATTGCCTGCTTAAATTAGGAAAAATAACAAACAAAGGAGAAAAAGAAATGAAAAGATTCCTGTCAATCGTTCTCGCATTGTGCATGGTCTTCGCACTGTGTGCCTGCGGCAACGATTCCAACAACGGCGGCAGCGACGCTGACAGCAGCAAGTACGATAAGATCAGCATCGACCTGTCCTGCAACGGCCAGTCCGATACCGCAAACGACTGCATCGGCGCAAACCTCTTTAAGCAGTACATTGAAGAGCAGTCCGGCGGTGCGATCACTGTCACCATTTACAACAACGATCAGCTTGCCGGCGGCAACATGACCAAGGGCCTCGAGCTGGTTATGGACGGCACCGTCCAGATGGATATCCACTCCACCTCCATCATCTCGTCCATCGACAAGCGCCTCATGGTAAGCTGCCTGCCCTGGACCTTCTCCGACTATCAGGCGGCTGAGGACGCATTCTTCGGCGCCGGCGGCGAGTTCGTCTCCTCCGTCCTCGCAGAGCACGGCCTGACCTACCTCGGAGCACTCCACAACGGCTTCAAGTGCATGACCTCCTCCAAGTGCCAGATCAAGGCTCCTTCCGACCTCGTCGGTCAGAAGATCCGCACCCCGGGCGGCGATCTCTGGAGCGCACTGGGTGCATCTCCTCAGGCAATGAGCTGGTCCGAGGTTTACACTGCAATGCAGCAGAAGACCATCGACGGCCACGATAACAGCCCCTCCACCATCAACTCCGCAAACGTTCAGGAAGTTCAGAAGTACATCACCGTTTCCAACCACACCTACGAAGCATTCACCTGGAGTGCAAACAGCGATTGGTACAACGGCCTTAACGAGGCAACTCAGGAGCTGATCGCAAGCTGTGCAAAGCAGGCCTGCCTTGATGCAAACAAGCAGATCGAAGATTCCATGGAAAAGATCCTCAGCAACTGGGAAGGCAACGGTTACAATGAAATTTACCGTCTGTCCGACAGCGAGATCGAAGTTTTCAAAGAAGCAGTCGCAAGCGTTACCGAGCAGTACGCAAATGAGTACGGTCAGGAAGCATGCACCGCATTCGGCATCAATGTTGCATCATAATCGGTATATGTACTGAACCTTAAGATCCACGGCACAGGCGTTTCGGCTTGCCGAACGCCTGTGCCGTGAAATTGGTTTCCATCCAACCGAAAGGAGTTTCAAGTGAAAAAGACTGGAAAAGTCCTCAATTCGCTTGAGGATTACATACTTGCGGCCATGCTCATGGTCATGACGATACTCGCTTTTATAAATGTTATCATGCGATACGTCCTTCTCTCTTCACTGCCGTGGATAGAAGAGCTCAACCGCCTCGGTCTTGTTATCCTGTCCTATACAGGCGCGGCGGTAGCGCTTAAGAATCATTCTCACCTAGGACTTTCCATTGTCACCGATAAGCTCTCCCCCAAGGGAAAGAAGATCGCGGGACTTTTCAGCTGCCTGTGCGGCGTTTTCTTCTGTGGGATATCCGTATACTACGGTGTCCTTATGGTTATCAAGGAATATCAGAACAACGTGCTTACGCAGGGCATGCAGTGGCCTGAATGGCTTTTCGGAATTTGGCTCCCGATAGGACTGGCCGTGCTGTGCATCCGCTTTATCCAGTGGGGCGTCTACCTTGTGCAGGGCCGTGATTTTAAAGATACAAGCAAGGAGGGCAATAACGGATGAGTGCTGTACTCTTATTTGGAATATTCTTCGCCCTTCTTTTCCTGAATGTGCCCATAGCAATGTCGTTGGGCGTGTCGAGCATCATAACTACGATGGCAGTCAAGCCGGCTATGATGTCCACTATAGCGGCGAACCTCTATTCTTCCACCAATACCTATGTTCTGCTGGCGATCCCGTTCTTCATTCTCGCCGGCAACATCATGGACGTCAGCGGCATATCCGTGCGACTTATAAACTTCTTTAACTCCCTTGTAGGACACACAAAGCACGGCACCGCAATGGTCTGCGTCATTGTTGCGTGCTTCTTCGCGGCAATTTCCGGCTCCGGCCCGGCTACCGTCGCGGCCCTCGGCGGAATACTTATCCCTGCAATGAGCAAATCCGGCTATGAAAAGGATACAAGCGCCGCGCTCATGAGTACGGCGGGCGCAATAGGTATCGTTATCCCCCCGTCGATCACCTTTGTTGTCTACGGCTCCGTAACCGGAACCTCGGTCGGCGACCTGTTCATGGCAGGTATCATCCCCGGCATACTCATTGGCGTTGCAATTTACTTCACCATGGTTATCAGCTCCAGAGGCTGCAATCTGGTTCGTCAGCCGAAAGCAAGCGGCAAAGAGCGCTGGAAAGCTTTTGGCGACGCCGTGTGGGGCATACTTATGCCTGTCATCATCCTCGGCGGTATATACGGCGGTATTTTCACCCCGACCGAAGCCGCTGCGGTTTCGGCGATTTACGGACTTATAGTCGGCATATTCATCTACAAGACCCTGCGCTTTAAAGAGATCGTCGTTATCCTGCGCCAGTCCGTTTCGCAGACTGCCGTTGTCATGCTTATCATCGGATGCGCAGCCGTATTCGGCAAGGTTCTTACCTTTACCGGCCTTGCAAGTGACGCAAGCCAGGGCCTTATCTCTATCGCTCACGGAAATAAGTACACCTTCCTGCTGATGGTCAACATCATTCTCATTATCGCAGGCTGCTTTATCGACGCAAACTCCGCACTCTATATTCTCTGCCCGATACTCTTCCCGATAGCAAAGACCCTCGGCATCGACGCTGTGCATCTCGGCGCGGTAATGACCGTCAACCTCGCACTCGGCCTCATTACGCCTCCTGTCGGCGTTAACCTGTTCACCGGCTGCGGTGTTGCCGGAATAACGCTCACCGACATGGTCAAGAAGATCTGGCCGTTCGTAATCGCCGTGCTTATCGTTCTTCTGCTCGTCACTTATATTCCGCAGATATCAACGATCCTGCCGAGCCTGATGGTGAAATAATTTATAGGAGGCATATACCATGAGAGCTGGTTATTTTCCGGAATTGGGCGTTGCGGAATTCCGCAGCGATATGCCGGAGCCGCAAATCAGATATGATAAAGATGTGAAGATCCGCATCCGCAAATGCGGTATATGCGGTTCCGAGGTTCACGCCTTGCATGGAATGCACCCGTTCCGTATCCCCCCGGTCCTTTCCGGCCATGAGTTTGCCGGAGACGTGGTCGAGGTTGGCAAGGGCGTGACGAAATTCAAGCCCGGCGACAGAGTCACCGGCGAACCCCAGTACGGCTGCGGCGAGTGCTACTACTGCAAGCACGGAATGTACAATCTGTGTACCTCAAAGAGAGTGCTTGGCGCGTCTTACAAAGTCCCCGAGCTGGATAACGGCGAGTGGACGGGATCCATGGGCGAATACATCGTCGTGCCCGAAAAAACCGTCGTCAAGCTTGCCGACAATGTAAGCTATGAAGAGGGTGCGCTCATAGAGCCGGTAGCAAACGGCATCTATGCCGTGCGCCGTGCAAACATCACGCCGGAGAGCACCGTGGCGATCATCGGCTGCGGCCCGATCGGCCTGGGCGACCTTATCGGCGCTCAGCTTTACGGCCCGAAGCTCATCGTAGCGGCGGATGTGTCCGAGATAAACCTCAAAATGGCCCGCGAGTTCGGCTGCAAAAATGTTGTTGACAGCAGCAAGCAGGATCTTGAGGAAGTTATTTCGGAGCTTACCGACGGTGTTGGCGTGGACATGGTTTTCCTCGGCTTCGGCAATGAAGCTGTGCTTGAGCAGGCGTGCCGCATTGTCCGCCGCGGCGGAACCGTACATCAGCATGCGCTGATGCTCGACGGCGTCGGCTTCCCGTATCGCATACATCAGCAGCACGAGCTGAGCTTCAAAGCGTACAACATGTACAAGTACGAGGAATTCGAGCTGATCTGCGATGAGATAGCAAGAGGCCGCATTTCCGGTCTTGAGCGCATGGTCACGCATCGCTACCCGATCGAGGAGTTCAAGCAGGCTATGGAGATGGCCGATAAACGCCCCGAGCCGGTAGTCAAGGTAATGCTTGATTTCTGAGGCGGTTATGAGCTATAAATTCACAAAAACGCTTACAAAGGTCGTTTTCGGCATAGCTCTGGCGTGCTACATTGCCGCTGCATATATCATGAATCGCGGCGGCAATGCAGTTGCCATGCTGGCTGTGGCCAGTGCGGTGCTCGTTATAGGCGTAGTTATCCGCCTGATATGGTTCCGATGCCCCAAATGCCATCGGCATATATCATATAAGCACCTGAAAGATACCCACTGCCCGTTTTGCAGCTGCGATCTTGAAAGCTGAATAAAAAAATTTTGCCCCTGGCGACTGCTTGGTCGTCAGGGGCAACGCTTTTTCTATTTCGTCAGATATTCGAACAGATCGTCGGCGTTTTCGGCGACGTACACCGCGCCCTCACGCTCAAGCTCGCCCGGCTCCGCGTAGCCGAAGCGAACGCCGATGCACTCAACGCCGCACTTTTTTGCGCCGATAACGTCGTATTTCCTGTCGCCGACCATGATCGCCTCGTCGGGAGAGATGCCGAACTGCTCCAGCGCATATTCTATGACCTCCCACTTCTGGCCGCGCTCGCCATTGAACTCCGAGCCGCAGACAAGGTCGAAATCATCCTGCATGCTGTACTTTTCAAGAATTTTCTGCGCAAAAACGCGCGGCTTACTTGTCGCAACGGCAAGCTTGATCCCCTTTGCGTGCAGCTTGCCCATAAGCTCGTGCATGCCGGGGAAGGGAGAACACTCCTCCCAACCAACAGGGGTGTAGCGCTCACGGTAAAATTCAACTGCCCGGTGTGCGGTCTGCGCATCCATGCCGTAGCGCTGCGCGAACATCTCGTCGAGCGGAGGGCCGGCAAAGCACATAAGCTCGCTCGTTTCCGCATGTATCCCCATCTTGCCAAGCGCGTACTGAACGCTCTTGGTTATACCTTCGGCAGAGTCGAAAACAGTGCCGTCAAAATCAAATAAAACATAGTTTTTCATTTCTGCGCCTCCCGAAACGATCAGATGACGACACAGTCTATCATCAAATTTGGCCTTCTGTCAACCCGCAGGAGAATAATTGCGGAAATGCCTGCGCTGCACTTGATAAACGGCGCAGGTTTTGTTATTATAATCTATTATAAATAAAAATTATATTGAAGCAGTGTTTGTAGATGAATTACAGTAAATGGAAAATTGAAGAATGTCCGACAGATAAGCTGAAAATGTTCACTGCTGCCGGCTATCCGCCGCTGCTTGCGGCGATGCTCGGCGTGCGTGGGATAGGCAGCGTTGAGGCGGCCGAAAGCTTCCTTGACGGCGGCGCGGAGCTTTTGCGCGACCCGATGCTGCTCAAGGATATGGACAAGGCGGTCGAGCGCATAAAAAGCGCCATCTCGAAGCACGAGACGGTCGCCGTTTACGGCGATTATGACGTTGACGGTATAACATCGACCTGCTTGCTGACCGATTGGCTGCGAAGCTGCGGCCTTGAGTGCTATCCGTATATCCCCGACCGCATCGGAGAGGGCTATGGACTTAATAACGCCGCGATCGACTGTTTGCACAAGAAAGGCGTCAGCCTCATCATCAGCGTTGACTGCGGCATAACGGCAGCCGAGGAAGCAAAGTATGCACGCCTGATCGGGGTCGATCTGATCATCACCGATCACCACGAGTGCCGCGAGCAGACGATACCCGATGCGATCGCGGTCATTGACCCAAAGCAGGATGACTGCCGCTATACGAACAAGGATCTTGCCGGCGTTGGTGTTGCTCTCAAGCTCGTGTGCGCGGTCGAGGGCAAAAACGAGCCTATAGTCGAGCGCTATGCAGATCTCGCGGCCATCGGCACGGTCGCGGACGTTGTTCCGCTTGCCGGAAAGAACCGGTATATTGTCCGCCGCGGCCTTGAGCTGCTCGGCAATCCATCGCGCCCGGGTCTTGCTGCGCTGCTGCGCGAGTCCGGCGCTTCGGAAAAGAAAATTTCATCCTCTACGATCGGATTTTCGCTCGCGCCTCGCCTGAATGCGGCAGGCCGCCTCGGCGAGGTGTCCGTAGCGGGAAAGCTGCTGATGACGCATGACACCAAGGAGGCAAGCACCCTCGCCGGAGAGCTTTG
>ERZ779746.1041-NODE-1041-length-11679-cov-3.573211_pt1 | contig 11679 bp, 10 predicted proteins | sample MGYA00511888_ERZ779746 | MGnify/ENA primary metagenome ERZ779746 (study PRJEB29588, sample SAMEA1964695) | human gut metagenome | biome: human gut; feature: human-associated habitat; material: faeces | place: Denmark | collected 2008/2010 ... | reverse complement strand
AGCTCCTGGCGGGCGTCGGCAAGTTCGCACTCCGAATCGCACAGCTTTGGGAGGGATTCCTCCAGCTCCTTCTTGCCGTCACGGTATTCCCGCCAGCCCTTATCCAGCTTTCTGCGGGCATCCTTAAGCTCCTGTTCCGCATCGGAGAGCTTTTCATCCGCTTCTTTTTCCTTGTCGTCCAGCTCCTTTTGAGCGTCGTCGATCTTTCCCTGGGCTTCGTCTATTATGTCATCGTAGCGGAGCTTTGCCCGCCTGTCGCCGAAGTCCTTGAGGGATCGTCGATATAGTCGTCGTATTCGTCCGTGAAGGCGGTAAGCTCCTGCGCGCCCTTTACCTTGGCGTAGGCAACGGTGTAGTAATCCAGGTCAAATGCACCTTCGGGAAGATATACATACGCTCTTACATTGCCGGAGCCGATCGAAGCGGAGCCGCGTTCTACGCTGATGTAGTAAGGGCTGACGGCGGTGCCTACTATGGTGAAATTCTTGTGTGTGAGGCAGTCCTCGTAGTCGTCGCTGGGGTCTATGGTTATGCTGTCTCCCACCGAAATTTTCATTTTTTCCAGCAGATTTTTGTCTACAATACACTCGTCGGGGCTTTCCGGCATTCTGCCGGAGGTGACTGTGAGCAGATTCATGCCGTCTGTTATGGAATACGCCTTTGCAACAAGGTCGCCGGCCCATGCGTCGATGCAGTACGCGCCTACAGCCCGCTCTATGTTGTCCTGCGCCCCCAGGGCTTTAATGTCGTCTTTGGTCAGGCCGAGGGTGGAGAGCACCTGTATATCCATGAGCTGCTGCTTATCCAGATATTCATCGCCGGTGTTTTTCATATCCGGCGCTGTGGCCTTGAGACCGGAGAGAAACGCTACGGCGAGAGCTATGAGTATGGCTATGGAAAGAAAACGGTTTTTGCTGTTTTTTATTTCCCTTATGAGATCTTTTCTTAAGGCAGTCACAGTACCGTCTCCTTTCCTCTGCGTTTTTTATAAGATGCGGCTACCATTCTATGCTTTCTACCGGAGTTGGGTTGTTGTTGTATTCCTCATGGGCAACGGTGCCGTTTTTTATATGTATAACGTGGTCCGCCATGGGGGTGAGGGCGCTGTTGTGGGTTATCACAACCACGGTAACGCCCTTCTGGCGGCAGGTATCCTGCAAAAGCTTCAGTATGGACTTACCGGTGACGTAATCCAGCGCACCGGTAGGTTCATCTGCCAGAACCACAGAAGGATGATTCACAATACTTCTGGCGATCGCTACCCGCTGACGCTGCCCTTCCGGACAGTTAGAGAAAGATCCTTCAGTACATGGTATTTTGTTCCTTCGCGGGGGACTGTACGCAGATCATTCCGTCTGCGGTTTACCGTATAATATTTATTGAGCTGTGTAATTTCAATCATGATTCAAATCTCCTTTTCAGTTCTATCGTCGTTTTTTTCCGATACAATAAAAACGGAACCAGCAGCGATATTAACAGAACAAGACCGAAGTAGCCTAAAATAAATAAAAGGCTTTTTCGATCAATGATACTGTATAAAATATAGAAACCATATTTTCTGCCTAAATACGGATAAAAAGCGGTAACAGCACTGCTTATCAGGCCGGCGGCGAAACCGATAAAGGACAGTGAACAGACCATAACCGCGTAACTTTTTCTTCTGCTGCAGCCGCACAAATAGTATACGGCAAAGTCCTCCATCTTTTTATGAACAAACAGAATTGCCATACATAGAAAGGATACGGCGGCGGTCACTGTCAGATAACGGGCCAACCGCGATACACTGGACGCGGTTATGATCTAAGCCGGTATCGGAAAAGACCTCTGTCCCGTATTCATCCATAGTGAAAAAAGACAGAAAAGAGTCATTGTAAAATAGAATTCCTTGCCCGGTACCCTGATAAGTGCTTCCTAAAAAACGTTTATAGGCTAAAATATCCTTGACGCCGGGCATAGTCTTAATCTGATTTTGCAGCTTTAACGTTTCACCCGCGTAGATCACATCGAATGGATTATTCATATACATTACATACACGGATTGATCGATATGTGCATCCGTCAGCTTCTGTTCGGTATAGATGCAGTAACGGTATATGCCCGTAAAATAGACAAATACCAACTGTGCAATGAATAGAACGGTCATCAGAAGCAGCGCGGGAAGCCGGACTCTTTTATAAAATTTCAGACACAGTTTTATAAATTTCATTATAAATATTCATCCTTTCGCAAGTTTGCGCTTCGGCCGGCTTAGCCAAAAAATTTTTCTATGTGAAAGATGCTGCCTGCACCGCCTCACCTCCTTTAGCAGCTACGCGTTTTACTTGTATTGATCGGCCTTCGCATGAATGAAATAAGCTGCGGAAGCATAGTAAATACGGACAGCAGTATCATAAAAAGAAAAATAATCATATAGTCGAGGGCCGAGTAATAAATATTTGATAAAAAGTTGATTTTTGCAAAAACTGCTTTCTGCAGAATTGCATGTATCATAATACTTGCCCCGCTGATCAATAAAATGGTAAATAGCTTTTGCAATAATAAAATTTCGGCAATTCGTTCTTTTGCGGCGCCGGATAACATGTATATTACAGAAATATAGCGATTTTTATCATCAATATATTTCATAAAATAGATAAACGAGACCATAGAAATACAAAAGAGTATGCCCAGCAGCACGATTTCAATTATAGAATACTGTAAATTTATTTCTCTTTTTTCTGAGTTTACCATCTCGATATATGAAATATCCTCTATTTGAGAAAAATCTGATGTGAACTGACGAAACTCCTGCGCGGACAGCGGATCCTCAAATATAAAATTTATTTGCAGAATTTCAGGAGAAAGTTCAATCAATAAAGGCGTAGGAATATAGCAGTAGGATGAACTTTCACTTGAATAAACGCCGACTACGGATAAATTTTCGTTTTTGTACTGCACGCTTTCAGACATTTCCTGCATATATACGCAGGGGATGTAGGCAACTTTCTCTTTATTCATGATTTCTTTGTCTCTGAAGTACTGCCGGCCCGATATCTTGTATGTGTGTGTATCGATTCTGTTTGTATACGTCCCGCAAAGCTGCAAATTCATACTGAAATCCGCTGCTGTATATGTACAGGTCTGATCAGAAATAAAAACAATATCACAAATAGGGTATGCGGACACAGAATGATAGATTTTTTCAATATAGGACGCATCAAAGCTGCGGTGCTTTGGCGTTAACATTACGGCGCAGGTTTTATAAGAAAAATAGCTGCTGTAATCTTGATTCATATACGGCATAATATTTCCGTACAAAAAATAAATGAAACTCCTGAAATGATACTTTCGATCATAAATATAATCAATATAGAATGAAAAGAAGTAAAACTTTGTTTGAAGTTTATAAATACCAGCTTTAAAAGCTTCAAAAAAATCCCTCCCGGAAAATGTTTGTCTGCCGACCTTTTATCATTGCGTGAATCATATGGAATTTAATAAAAGTTTAAGGTCTTGTATCACAGCTGAAATTAACAACTGAAATAATAATAGACATCCATATTCCCGTTAACCGTATAGGTTCTGTTTGCGGTAAAATTCCAATATCCCGGCAGAGGGCTGGGGTCATTATAGGCAGCAAGACATACAACTAATGATAAAGAGACAGAAATAAGAGTTAAGATAATACATAAAATTAATTTTCTCATACTACAAACCTTCTATCTTGATCGACAGACAAACATTTAAGACATACACGCAATAATCTGTTAATTAATATATCGTATTTTTTAAAAATGTCAATATATTTTCTATACACGCATGGCCGGGAAACTGTAACATTATCCGCGGGCTTTTTGAGACGTATGGCATCAAACGCACACAGAATATCCGGAGTGCCCTGAAGGATCTTCTTGGCGGAACGATCAAGGAAATACCGGAGGCTGAGATGGAGGCGTATCTGTGGGAATCTAAAGACGATTTATCGGGCGCCAACGGAAGTAAAGACGCTAAAAATGCTGGAGACAGAACCGGGAGGCCATTTCTCCGGTCTTCAAGTTTTCCGCAGGGACCGTTTTTGTAACATAAAGGAAAGTAGAATTCCTGAAAGGTAATAGTTAAAGTGGCACCAATGCTGACTGAAAAGTTCAGTAGGTATCTATACTTTTTGAGTGAAATATTTATTTTTTTTAAAATTTATATTGATAAAATATAAGTGAATTAATTAAATGAAGCCTTGTCAAAAATTTATTTTTGGGCGAGCAGAGAAAGGAGTTTATAATGAAGAAGTTTACGGCAATACTTTTAACACTCATTATGACAGGTTGTTTTTTGCTGTCAGGTTGTCAGTCAGATAATGATAAGGTCACGACCCCGACAGGATCATTCGCAACAGCGTCAACTCAGCCTACCGGCGGGGTGGGTTCAAGTCCATTACCTGCAACTGCTGAAGCGACGGCAACCATCGAACCTACAGCCACACCTACTCCGACAGAAAGGCCGGATTACTCAGGTGGTATAATCTCTGAAGAAGGGATTGAGGTTCCTTTTAATTCTGAAGTTGATCTGTCTATACTAAAAGCGCAGTGCGGTACCGGACTTGAAATTGCGTTACAATTTTGTGCAACTGCGCCGTTTTACGGTATTGGCTTCCATTCCCCTACATGGACAAAAACTGATGGATACTCTGTTGACTATTTTATATATGAATGGAAAGAAGATTATTTTAACACTGTTTGGGGAGATCCAGTTGTAGAGGTTTCTACTGAAGGCTGGAAAGATGGAGCGTGTGCGAAGGTTGTATTTGAAGACGGTGTAGAATTACCGGCAGGTGAATATGTTTTGCTTGCATATTATCGATCCGCAAAAGCATTGCACAATTCAGGCGTATATTACTTGGAAAAAGATTTTGAATATACAAGAGCTTATCTGGATGAAGAAATATGGGAAGGCGTTTCGATTGTTACAACTGTTTTCTACAGTAAAACGCCTGCCAACCTGTATGGACCGATCTCAGATTCGGGTATAGAATAAAATCTATTAATAACTTTATTTTGTGAGGGAATAGCATATGAGCAGAATCAGAAAGTATATGAGTAAAATATTATGCGTAATGTTTACAATGTCATCCGTATCCATGTTAACATTGTCGGGAATAGAAGGTCAATGTGTATATGCTGCTTCAGAACAATTGGCATTATATAACGAATTATCAAGCATGGATCGTGCGGTATCTCTTTCCGGCCAACAATATGCTATTCAATTTAAGGTTACGGCAGCTATAAAATCAATAGAAATCTATATTGATTCTGTGGCAGCTAAAGGAGTGCCGGAAATGACAGCATCTGTTTATAGATGGAATGGTAACTTTTCCAAAACAGTTACGGCACATCCTGTAATAGCAAAAGAGTTAAGTGGATTTTCGGAAGATAGCTGGGTTGCGCTTTCCTGCGTAGATTCTGGTGGCGCAGCCTTGCTTGCAGGAGAATATGTGTTAGTTCTTGATGACTCGAAAAATGGTGTTAAGCTGGAGCTTGTCTCACCGGCATTAGAAAATACAAGAACATATTTTAACACTTCCCCGCGAGGTGGGAATATACGTGTACGCTTAAATTTAGAACAAACGGGAAAGCTCGAGGCTATTTCTGATAATCGGAATGAATACGTAACATCGTCAGACACTTGGGCTGTGACCGATGGGTTAAATCGTCAAGTAGAGGTTTCATATACAAATACGAAACGTGAAGGTAAGTATGTGGGATTATTTTTTCACACATGGCACAGCACTTCAATGCATGTTAATAATGGGTTTATGAATGTTTCTGATATTCTTGACCGGTATGACGATATAGAAATTAATAACTACAATGATCTGAGATGGGGCAATGCGGCTACTTATTTTTGGGACGAACCGATATGGGGTTACTATAGAACTTCTGATGAGTGGGTGCTCCGCCGTCAGGCAGAGCTTCTGGCAGATGCACAGGTTGATGTAGTGTTTTTTGATAATACAAACGGAGAGGAAACATTCTTGGCAGATGCACTTGCACTCATGAAATGCTGGGCTGAAGCCCGCGCTGACGGAGTAAAAACCCCTCACGTTGCTTTTATGCTTCCCATGTTTGATTTTAAGGCTGCAGCAACTCAGCTTCGTACACTGTATGAAAATATATATTCACAAGAATTATACAAGGATTTATGGTTTTACTGGAAGGGAAAACCACTAATTCTGGCTTATCCGGGAGAATTATATAGCCTTGATCCTACGGATCAGGAGATCATTGAATTTTTCCAATATAGAGTAATCAATCATGCGCAGTCAGAGGATCATGTTCTGGTTCAAGATCATGACGGAAATCCTTTGGTATTAGCCAACACAGATAAGTTTTTTCAAGAAGGCTACCAGCTTTGGAACTGGATAGCGGCATATCCACAAATTGTGAACTACAATCGTGACGGAACTCCTGAGCAGATGGCGGTATCTGTTTCACATAACTGGTGTAAAGAAACGCATTTGACTGCTTTCAGCAATCAAGTTGATACCGTTTTCTCCAGAGATTATATGCCGGTAGAGAATTGTTATGATACACGTGAAAATGCCAAATTCTACGGAGCATATTTTGCTGCTGAGTGGGAACGTGTATTGGAAATAGACCCGGAATTTGTATTTATCACCGGGTGGAATGAATGGACAGCAGGCAGATATGAAGACTTCTGGGGCGTTTCAAATGCATTTATTGATAATTTTACTGATAACAGAAGCCGAGATATTGAACCGTCGGCAGGAGAAATGAAGGATTATTATTATTATCAGATGGTGTCATATATTAGAAAATTCAAAGGTACAGATGCTGTGACCGCACAAACAGACATTATTTCTATTGATTTGGATTCTGCGGAAGATCAGTGGACAAATGTATCGCATGCTTTTGAGTCATACGCAGGCGACACATTTGACAGAGCTTGCCGCGGATATAAAAATGCGGAGACTGGCGAATATATGATTTATGAAGATGAAACAGGGCGTAATGATATTGTGCTTGCGAAAGTTGCCTATGATGAAGAATATGTAACATTTATGGCTGAAACAGCAGAAGCGATTACTTCTTACACAGATCCTGCATGGATGAGACTTTTTATTGAAGTTGTTTATGCTAACGGTGAAAGCATATCGAATACTGAAAATTGGGAGAGCTTCCAATATGTAGTAAATCGCCAAACGCCTGAAGGTGATACGATAACTACATTAGAGGCTTCTAACGGCGGGTGGGATTGGACCTCTGTTGGCAAAGTGCAGTACCGCGCATCTGGAAACCGCATTCAGATTCAAATACCGCGGGTAATGTTGGGAGTAAGCAACGGAGACTTTATATTAAATTTTAAATGGTCCGATCATATGCAAGCAGAAGGGGACATAATGGATTTCTATGTTCACGGTGATGTAGCACCGGGAGGCAGATACAAATACCAGTTTATAGCAGGTAATCCGTCGGTCATTAGAGATGAGAACAAAGATAACGAAGTATTGCCTTGGGTTATCGGAGGCGGTATCCTTGCTGCGGGTATTGGCAGCGCAGGAATTATGATCCATAGTAAATCTAAGAAAAAGAAGGTATAATTGGTGTGTAAACTTTGGGGATATGGTGAGTTGTAAAGAAATGACAGAAAAGGGGACTGCCTGAATGACTCGTGAGGATCTTCTTAAATATTATTCTCCATTTGATGATGACGAGTTGTTTTATCGTAACTACTATTATAATGCTACGGGAAATGAAGCAATCATATATGAAATTGCTGATCGGCTTAAAAAGGATCCTTTTCAACCCTTGAACGTATGGATTCCGGAGATGATAGATTTGAAAGATGGAACCTGTTTATCGGAGCTGATGCTGGGTTCCCAGAATAACAATGTCTCAGTCAGAAAACATTGCAGATATAATCCGTTATTTTGTCATACGCATACTTTTTTTGAAATTGTGTATGTATTATCCGGTTGCTGCGAAAATATGGTTGCAGGCTATCCCATACGTATGAAAAGGGGAGATATGTGCATTATTGCGCCGGGTATGTATCATTCTTTGGGAGTTTTTGATGATACTTCAATTGTCCTGAATATTTTAGTGAGAAAAAGTACATTTCAGGAAACATTTTTTGATGTATTCCAGCAAGAGGCAGAACTTTCTGACTTTTTTTATCAAAATTACTACTTTGGCAGATTAGACAATGTAATATGTTTTCATACAGAAGGTGAGACAGAACTGGAAACCTTGTTATATACCTTATTTTCGGAATCAATTCGCCAACAGGATTACTGTCCGCATATTATGGAAAATTTGATGAGAGTCATTTTTTGTTTGATGTTCAGACAGAAGCCGGATAAAATTTATTTTAAAATAGATTCAGATGAAATACAAAAGCAAGAAAATATGATACGATATATCCAAGTACATTATTCCAATATATCGATGAATGACTTGGTAGAGGAATTTCACCTTTCTGAATCCAGTATCAGGAGAATCCTTCGTAAATCACTTCAGAAAAGTCTGGTTGATTTTGTCCGTGAAATTAGATTGCAAAAGGCATGTATGCTGCTGAAAAATACGGAATTGCAGGTAAATGATATTGCGTTAAACGTAGGTTATCAGTCCGATGAATATTTTTACAGACTTTTTCGTAATGCGTATGGTATGTCCCCCCTTGAATATCGGAAAAAAAACAGGAGGTCTTTATAAAATGGATTTCTTGAAAAGGCAGAACAATGAATGCCTGTCATAAATAAAAGGGAGGCCAGTAAGACTTAATACAAAGAATATGCCAGTAGTCTGCAGAAATATTCTTCATAGAACATAGCGCTGTAGAGGCGTTAAGTTGGCGCCCTTGTTTTAGTGCACGTTATTTTGTCCGACAATACACATTATCATGTTAAATGCAGATTTGTCCATTGCCCGGCTGTTGCTTTTGAAAAGCTATGTGCTGGCGGCTCCCCGAAACCGCTTTGTATGGAGACAAAAGAATTCACAGCTTTTTCATGCCCGGAGATATACGCTTGCATATTTTATTCGTAAGTATTTTGCGCGTTCAATTTTGCCGGATACTCTACAGACTGAATTATTCAGTAAAATTTAATGAACTTACCCGTTTTGTGACTGGCGCACTTTTTGTAAATGTATAAAATTTTAAATAAAGAACGATATGGCTTTTGCCAAATTATAATAATCAGAGGTGGGTTATATGAACAAAAGTAGTAAGTGTAAATTAACGGCTATAGCAGTCTTAATTTTTATTGTGACTGTTTCGTGCTTTGGAATGAGTGTTTCGGCCGAAAACGGACTTGTAACATTCTCTTCCGGAAAAGGTGATGTATATTGGCCGTATTTTGATGCTTGGATGGCTACTGGAAGCGAGCCTTCAGACAGAACGTTTCCAAGCTTTGCAGTGCGATTCAAGGCGGGATCATCTTTTGTGGGAGGTATGATGGCCCTGTATGTGGAGGGAAACTCGACACAAATAAATGTAAGATTACACCAGTGGAATACAGATTATGCAACTTCAGTTAACGCTGCCCCTAAGGCAACGGCATCATTTCAGCCTGTATCCGGTGAGGCTGGCAATATACGTATAGACGCTGGTTATACTTTTCCATCAGCACAGCCGGCGGGGGAGTATGTTGCAGTATTTGAAGTAAATAATCCAGAGGGTGCTGTTATACAGTTAAAATCTAACAACTTGAGCAATCATGTGGATTGTTATGTTGCCGGCAATTTAGTTGATGTTGATTTCTTCGGCGGTATTATGTTTGAGAATGTGGGTGCGGGCGGCTTTAAACCACTGGTAAATGAGAGAATTACATTTTCCTCTGAAATAATAGATATTCATTCAAATGACTATCTATTCTGGGAGTATTTCAATAGTAAAAACGAGAAACATTCTTTTGATGATTTTGCAGTAAGATTTAAAGCTGAATCTTCTTTTACAGGTGGAATGCTGGGCTTTTATGTGGAAGATACAGTTACATTAAAAGCGTCTTTATATAAATGGAATAAAGATTACGAAACTTCAACATCAGGTGCTGCACAGACTTCTGTCACATTTGATGTAAGCAGTGGCAGTGAACAATCTAAAAGGCTCGAAAGCAGTTACAGCTTTTCGTCAGCACAGCCGGCGGGAGAATATATTATTGTATTTGAAGTTGTTTCTCCAGAGTGGGATAAGGCTAATTTAATGCAGCTTAAAACAAAGGATGAAACTGCATATGTGGAATGCTTTATGGCAGGCACAGAGGTTTTAGTTGATTTTTATGGTGGAATTCTTTTTGAAAAGTATGATGATGGTGGATTTGAGATTGTTGAGAAAATCGTGCAGCGCGTTCCTTTTTATGATACTGCAGCAGAATCTATACCTCTGCAGATTGCCTCCAGTTATGCGATTCAGTTTTCTACAGGTATGCCTTTTGATAAAATCAGCATTAAATGCCCAAGCTGGAGCGATAACGTGGGTAGCTTGAGATGGTCTTTGTATGCTTGGCAGGGCTCATATCTTGCGTCCATTAAAGGTGAAGTCCTTGCAACAGTGGATTTTGTAGATTTCTATGATAGTCACGATTTGTATTTTACATTTGAAAATGATATTACTGCCGGTGAATATTTACTCCTTATAGAGAATATCACAGAGACTGACAATGCGGTTGGTATTTATGGTGTAGCTGGTACATCTGAATATGCACATTTATATAAAGATGGCAAAATGAACACGGAAGCATCTGCTGCAATAAATATTGGCATTGTAGGTACTGAAACGGATTACTATGGAACGCTGAGCGCGGCAGACACTGCTTCGGGGAAAAATCCTGATTCAGGAGATGTTGGACAGCAAGTTATTACATACGTTATGATTTTAATTGCTATAACGGGTATTTGCGCAATAGGAAGAAGAAAAATAACTGAATAATTAATTGCCACTAAAAATAAAGGAAAAGTAGAATACGATTTTTAAAGTCGGGTTCTGCTTTTCATTTTACTATGAAGTGGTATGTTCAATACCCAATTTTATGTAAAGTCCAGAAAGCGGTCCTCTAAAGCCACGGTTCATTCTGCCGTTGACACTGAAAGGGAAAGGTGTTATAGTAGCAATACAGCCATATGCTGCCGAACGAACACAATACCGGAGGCCTTGCGTATGGTAGATCTTGAATAGTGTATGTTATATGGTTTGGCCGAGAGGAGAGAGCCGCGAAGACCCGGTAAGGGTTTTTGCGGCTCTCTTTTTTTCAGCGGAAAAATAGGAAGGAAAACGATTCTATGGAGAAACAAGCGTATGATATTCTGATTGTCGGCGGCGGCATCGTGGGAACCGCCCTTGCCCGGGCCCTGTCATTTTACCGGGTACGGATTGCCCTGCTGGAGGCGCGACGGGATTTTGCGCGCAGTACGTCCGGCGCGAATTCCGGGATCATCCATGCCGGCTACGATGCGCAGCCCGGCACGCTGATGGCGGCTTTGAATGTAAAGGGCTGCGCCATGTATCCGGCATTGTGCAAAGATCTCAGCATCCCGTTCCGGAAAATCGGTTCTCTTGTACTGGCATTTGATCAGGAGGATCTGAATACGCTCCGGGTGCTTTTAGAAAGAGGCGAACAAAACGGTGTACGGGGACTGCAGGTGCTTTCTCAGGAGGCGCTGCGGAAAATGGAGCCTGCCGTATCCG
>ERZ779746.1036-NODE-1036-length-11748-cov-2.731036_pt1 | contig 11748 bp, 9 predicted proteins | sample MGYA00511888_ERZ779746 | MGnify/ENA primary metagenome ERZ779746 (study PRJEB29588, sample SAMEA1964695) | human gut metagenome | biome: human gut; feature: human-associated habitat; material: faeces | place: Denmark | collected 2008/2010 ... | reverse complement strand
TGATTATAACAGCCTTTCTTATAATAGAATGGAACGGCCCACAATGTGTGGCGATACGGTACTTAAAAGGAGTTACGGGCGAAACGTCGTGCAGGGAAGCCTTTAATCTGAGCCCGGGCGGCAAGAATGAATTTTTGAGGTATCGCTATGGTTGCAAAAACGATAATGAGCTGCTTGAACAGCTTAACAAAGAGTTTGGCGAGAAGTTTTTATCACTTAATGATTATTATAAATTTATTGATAAAAGAATCCGAAAAGACTTTGAAGATATGTTTGGCGCCTATGCGGTCAGCATGAAGGCGATAGACATAAAAGATACGAGTATTAAAAGCCTACAACTCAAGAGGCTATACGGGGTAGACCGTTTGAGGCTTAGGATAGAGGAACTCCTTGATGGACTTAACATTGACGAGGAAGAAATTACAGCGTGCAAAGAGGTAAATATCGAGTTTGTGGTAACAGGAGAGAAGGAAACATATAGGGGAAATATACATGTTTATGTAGCAAAAATCAAAGGAGCATGGAAGGGTATGGTTCTGGGGCATAACAGTGCTTTGGAATAAAGAATGCCAATGTCACTGCTCATGCTTAACGGCATAATAAACCGGCGGCTCACACGGGCTGCCGGTTTTTGCGTTATGTCTTTACTTGTCAGAAACCGAAGAACGGAGAGTGGACGTTAAATTGGCAATATATGACTATTATCAGAATAACGCTTGAGAGCATATGCCATGCCACCTGCTTCCATGCTGCGCGTTGACGTAATTTGCATTGCTCCGTTTCCTTTGGCGTTAGGTAATCGGGCCATTTGCCGAACGCATCGCGCAGCGAAACAATTATGGGGATAAACTGAAGCACGAGCAGGATTGCAAGTGCACCGACTCTTGCCCAGCGGGGCCAGCGGCTGTCGTCAGGGAGTGATGCCGATAAGCATATGTAGGGGAGCGTCAGCAGCGCAAACTGCACGGAAACGACATCCGTTGCGAAAACTTCTTTTTTCTGCGAAAGTGCGTTTATGATTTTTTTCATATGTATTATCTTATATATGCATTATAGGTATCCTCAATCATTGTTAGATAGTTGAATGAATACTCTGAGGGTGCATAGATAGTTTCTACCTTCCCAGAATCAACAAGGTAATTAGCATAATCAGAGGAGGTTCCAGATTTATTCTCATCAATGCAGAAAATCCTTGAATAAGTACGCGAGGCGGTTACTTTAGGAATCTCAGAGCCGTTTCTCGGAGTAACTGTTCCGGTGCGATATGTGCAAGCTACCCCTCTATAGGATTCAACTGTGAGCATATCTACAAGCGTTACCGATACATCATATACGCCAAGGATAGCGCAAATAATATTAATAGAAACTTCCAAGGTTACATATGCGGCAAAAGCACCAAGCGCACTGGCAAGGCTAACAGCGGCAGTAGCTATAGTAACACCAATAGGAAGATGTGTGGCTCCAAGTCGTTCTGCTGAATAGTATAAATCTTGTCTTATGGTTATTATAAGGGGAAGGTAGTTTTCGTCATCAGTATAAAGATCTTTCCAACTATATGGCTCACCATATAGCCGTTTCATCTTAGCAATGACGGCATTCTTTTTTAACTGTTCACCAGCACGCAACGGCGAAGCGATGTTTCGACAAGTGAATTTCTTAGCGTTTTGAACATTTGCAAAAGCAATATCCTTGCAGGTGTTAAGGAAGTTGTTGGTGACCCGAGCGTTGTTATCTAAGGAAATGTCATATACGTAGACGGTGTTCGGGTTGGACGTGAATGCAAACGATACTTCTATCGTAGAGTTGTTCTTTAGAAGAAACGCAACGTTGTATTCATCCGTAGATTGACAGTACACCGGATGACCATATTGCGTGATAACTTCATAAGAACTTGTTGGCTGAAAGCTTTCTGCCAACGTAGGGAATGCAAGAACAGAGAGAGTAACTAATACCAGTAACATTGAAATAATACGCTTCATCTTTAGATATCCTTTCTCAACAAATGTTGGGGCAGAGTAGTTAAAAATCACGATAACCTGTATCGGATGCAGCATATATTCTTATATGTAAAACATCGCTCCTTTCGTTTGTATTTAGTTTTCCATTCTGCTAAGAAAATCATACTATAAAAAAGTGCGAATATCAATATAAGAATGAACAATATATCATATATGATATTGACATGTCCATGTCAATACAGTAATCTTGCAAAAGAATATCTTTATAAGGAGAATAGAATGCTCAAACGCATAGCCTATATATTCATACAATGCACATGGGGCGCGGTGCAAAGCCTGCTGGGGCTTATTGCAATGCTTTTGCTCGGCAGGCAGAAGCATTGCTTTTATCGCTGCGCCGTGCTTACGGAATACGATATCGACTCTGTGCCTAAATATATGCGCTGGCTCGGCTGCGTGTCGCTTGGCATGTTCATATTCGTCGGCACGCATAAAGGCGCAAGCCATGAACAGGTGCAGGGCATAATTTCGCATGAATACGGGCACACGCTCCAATCGCTGCTGTTGGGGCCGCTGTATCTTATCATGGTAGGCGCGCCAAGCTTTATATGGTGCAGGCATTACGGCAAGCACCGCGGGGAATACGCCGCGCGCGGCATAAGCTATTATTCCCGCTATCCCGAAAAGCAGGCCACGGCGCTGGGGTTAAGGGCGGAGAAACGGAAAATATAAGCAATATCCCGTATTGACATGCGACATAAATCGACAATATAATAAACACAGCACCTGCCAGTGCGGTGGCGGTTAGTCACACCTTAACTTGGATATCAAGAATATCGGGGGAAGGGGGTGATTGCTATGATGACATGGGCGGATTTTTTTGCCTTTTGCATGCTTGTCATAGCGCTTCTAAGGTTCTTCCTGTCGATCATTGATCGCATGAATAAGAAAAAAAGAAGTAACCGTCGCGGTCGAAAGTAACGGTTACCTCTAACTAATACGATTGACCAACCGTCATCGGCAGGTGCTCTTGTATGTTTATTATATACGTTTTAGATTATTTTTGCAACAGCACAATTAAAACTCGTTATAAAACACCAGCTCTTTTTCATCCTTGAACTCGAAGTGACCGGGGTAAGGCTCGGCATCGGGCGCGGGATAGCCCATCATAAGCATGGCGGAGGCTTCGTAATTATCGGGCAGGGCAAATTCCTCACGTACCACCTGAGGGCGGAAATGCATTACCCATGTCGTGCCGACGCCTATGCTTGCAGCCTCCAGCATCATGTGCGTGGTGACGATTGCCGCATCTATGTCGTAACTCTTTTTGCCGTCGTACTTGCGCGTCCAGCAGGCGTCCTTGTCGCTGCAGATAAGCAGGGCCGTGGGCGCATTGAAATGGCACGCCGTGCATTTTTTCAGCTTTTCAAGCGCTTCATCGCTGTTTATGACCAAAATGCGCTGCGGCTGGTCGTTATGCGCCGTGGGGGCGAGCATGCCGGCCTTCAGTATTTTATCAAGATCCTCCTGACGAACCTTTTCTTCCCTAAACTTCCTTACGGAATAACGCTTTGCAGCCAGCTCCAGAAAATCCATATGTGCAGTCTCCTTTGTAAGCGGTTTGCTATATCTTATCATATGGGCGCATAAAAGTGAATAATGATAAGCACATAGGCTTGGGAGGTGACATTATATGGCAAGGGGAAAGGCGGCAAACGCGCCCGCTGTGCTTACGCTGCTGAAGGCGGCGTTTATAGGATGCGTGGTGAGCATTGCGCTGATAGTTATTTTTGCGGTGCTGATGTGGAAACAGGTGGTCGGTGTGGAGTTGATACCGATTGTTAACGCGGCAATAAAGGTTATAGGCGCAGCGGCGGCGGGCTTCTTAGCGCAAAGGGGCTGCCGCGCGTGGCGTTTCGGCGGGGCGGCGGGGCTTATTTACGCAATGCTCGCCTATGCCGTGTTTTCAATATTAAGCGGCAGCTTTGCGCTGAACATGGCAATGCTCAGCGATATGGGCATAGGCCTGCTTGCCGGTATGCTGTGCGCAATGGTAACGCGGGCGGCGGCACGCTGAAAACGATAAATGCGGCGTAAGCATTAAGTTTTCCTATGTAGATAAGCTGTTTTGTGATATAATTAAACAGTTGTAAACACTGCGGTACATAACCGCAGCTTATTGCCAAGGAAGGAGGACGGGACTATGCTTAGGCTGGTATGCAAGGCGCAGGAGCAGCCGCGTGAGCGCGTGCGCGAAATGGCGGAAGAGCTGTGTATCAGCCCGCGGACGGCGGAACTGCTGCTGTCCAGGGGAATTACAGACTGCGACGAGGCCGCGAATTTCCTTAACCCTTCCGAAAGCGCGCTGGAGAACGCATATCTTTTGAAGGATATGGATAAGGCCGTATCGCGCATAAGAAAAGCGATAGATCTTGGCGAAAAAATAGTGGTGTTCGGCGACTATGATGCCGACGGCGTGTGCGCAACGGCAATAATGCTAAGCTGCCTCAGGCGGCTTGGCGCGAATGCGGAATACATGATACCTTCGCGGCATGAGGACGGCTACGGCATGACCATGAAAAGCGCGGAGCAGCTTTTCAACATGGGCGCGAATCTTATAATAACGGTAGATAACGGCGTTAAGTCCGCGGCGGAAACGGAGCGCTGCTACGAGCTTGGCATGGAGGTTATAGTTACAGACCATCATATCCCGGGCGACACGCTGCCCAAATGCGAGGCGCTGATACTTTGCGGCAATGCGGACGAATACCCGAACCGGCATATATGCGGCGCGGGGCTTGCGTGCAAGGTGGCGGAGGCCTTGCTCGGCCGCGAAGCGGCAAGGGAATATATACCGCTTGCGGGCATTGCAACGGTTGCGGATATTGTTCCGCTCACGGGGGAAAACCGCGTGTTCGCCGCGCTTGCGGTCAAGGATATACGCCGCGGCAGATGCCCGGAGGGAATAAAGGCGCTCTGCTCCGTGTCCCAAACAAAATTGCAGGACGTAAGCGCGGGCGATTTCGGCTTCAGAATAGCGCCGCGGCTGAATGCGGCAAGCCGCATAGAAGAAGCGGACGCGGCGGTGAGCCTGCTTATGGAGACCGAGCGGGAGAGTGCGGCGAAGCTGGCGGCAAAGCTTGACGAGCTTAATTCCAAGCGCAAGGCGGAGGAAAGCGGAATATTCAACGCCGCCTGCGAAAAGCTTGCCAACGAGGACCTGACCAAGCGGCGCTGCATAGTGCTGCACGGGGAGGACTGGAACGCGGGCGTTATAGGCATTGCGGCGGCAAGGATAGCGGAGCGGTTTTATAGGCCCACGGTGCTGCTGAGCGGTAAAGATACGGTAACGGGATCGTGCCGCAGCATAAGCGGAGTGAATATTCACGATGCGCTTTCATCCTGCGAAAGGTTCTTTTCCCGCTTCGGCGGGCATGCGTATGCCGCGGGACTTACCATGCAGCAAAAGGACATAGACGAATTCCGCGCGGCGATGGACGATTACCTTTGGCATAACGAGCCTGAGGAGAAGTTTATACCAAGCGCGCAGTATGATTTTGAAATGGAGCTGGGCGGCATCACGAAGCGCTTTGCGGAGGAGCTGAGCATGCTGGAGCCCTTCGGCGCGGGCAATCCGCAGCCGGTGGTGCTCAGCCGCGGGGTAAGGCTTGCCAACATGGAACGCATAGGGTGCGAAGGCAAGCACGTGCGCTGCCACGTTACGCGGGACGAGCAATATATAAACGCCGTGTATTTCAATTCCGGCGCGGAATTCAGAAATATGCTGGATATGGACAGGTGCGACGCCGTGTATACCCCAAACATAAACACGTTCATGGGGCGGAGCGAATTGCAGCTGAACATAAAAAATCTGCGCTGTGCCGAGCCTAACGACGTAAATGCGTGGATAGACAGGCAAAAGGGCAAATTTGTTGATGCAATATGCAAAAATGTTTTGTATAATAATACCCGTGCCGTAAGCGGACTTGTGTTTGCGGACGCGGAGGAAAAGCTTATTGAGCTTGTTGACGCAAGCGCGATGGACACCATAGCGCTCTGCTTCACGGCGGCGGGAGCAAAGCGGCTGTGCGCACTGCTTAAAGCGCGCGGCATTTGGAACCGGATGGACGTAAGCTTCGGGAGCAACGCGAAAAGCATATGCGCATATAACGCGGCGGTGCTTGCGCCGAATATTGCGGACATGGACATAAGCCGCTACAAAAATATAATAGTTTTCGATACCGCAACAAGCAGCGGCATACCCGGCGCACTGCGCCAAATGAACGGGGATGCTGCGCTTTATGCAGCCAAGCCGAACGCGGCGGAGACGGAAGAGCTTATAGCCGGCATACCGCGTGACAGGGCGGATTTCATTGCGCTGTATAAGGCGCTGCGCTGCACGGTTGGTAAGTTTTATAACATAAACGCCATGACGGATGCGCTATGCGCCGTAACCAACGCCCCGCGGTGCCATTGCGCGCTGGCGGCGGACGTGTTCTATGAACTGGGCTTTGTTACAAAGGGCAGCGGCGGCATACGGGTTGAAAAGGACCCGCCCAAGCGCTCGCTTGAGGAAAGCCGGACTTTTTTTGCGCTTAACTCCCTAAAGGAGATGAACGATATGTACTTGCAACTATACGAGGAGGCAAACCATGAAGCTTGAAGATACCATTCGCACCATACCCGATTTCCCCAAACCCGGAATACTTTTCCGCGATGTTACCACGCTTTTTAAGAACCCCGAGGCGTTCCATCAGCTTATAAGCGATATGGCTGAAGATCTGAAGGACAAGCATGTGGACGTGGTGGTCGGGCCGGAGGCGCGCGGCTTCATAATGGGCAGCGCACTTGCTTACGCACTGGGTGCGGGCTTTGTGCCGGCGAGGAAGCCCGGTAAGCTCCCCTGCGAAACGGTGAGCTATGAATATTCCCTTGAATACGGCACGGATTCGCTGGAAATACATACCGACGCCATTCAAAAGGGACAGAAGGTAGTGGTTGTGGACGATTTGCTGGCGACCGGCGGCACGGCGCTTGCGGCGATAAAGCTTATTGAGCAGATGGGCGGTGAGGTTGTTGCCGTTCGCTTCGCAATAGAGCTTAAGAGTGAGCTTAACGGCGCGGCCGCGCTTGAAGGCTACGACGTTAAGGCTTCCATAGTATACTGATAAAAAGAACGAGCATATACGGAAAGGAGGTTTGCCGGAATGAGCAATGAAAAGATAATAGATAACAACGATGAAATGCGGCTGGACGGTATGAGCGAAGTGAACATAGACAAAATGGTCGACGCATCCGAGCATCATCTTATAGACGACGAGGAAGTAAGGATGCTGATGGACGAGCTTGAAAAGGCCTGCGCGGAAAAGTTCAGCGAAGATGATATGGCGCGGCTTAAAAAGGCCATGAACTTTGCGTATAAAGCGCATCTGCCGCAGAAGCGCGAATCCGGCGAACCGTATATAATCCATCCGCTGGCTGTGGCCAAAATGCTGTTTGAAATGGGCATGGATACCAACACCGTTATAGCCGGCCTTCTTCACGATGTGGTGGAGGACTGCGACGGGATAACGGTTGAGGATATTGCCCGCGAATTTGGCACGGACATTGCGGAGATGGTGGACGGCGTAACTAAGCTGACCAAAACCGGCAAAAGCGACATTATAAGCAAGGAAGAGGCGCAGGCGGAAAACCTGAGGAAGATGTTCCTTGCCATAGCCAAGGATGTTCGCGTTGTTATAATAAAGCTGACGGACAGGCTGCACAATATGCGCACGCTTGAATATTGCAAGCCCGAAAAGCGGCAGCGCAAAGCGCGGGAGGTGCTGGACGTTTATGCGCCGCTCGCAAGCCGCTTCGGAATGGGCGCAATAAAGTGCGAAATGGAGGATCTTGCCTTCCATTACCTTATGCCGGAAGAATACGCCGCGCTTGAAAAGCAGATTGAGCCGCAGCGGCGAGAGCGCATGCTTACGCTCAATAAGGCCATAAAAACGATAGAGGAGCAGCTTGCCGCCGCCGGCATACAGGCGCAGGTGAACGGCAGGCCGAAGCATCTTTACAGCATATATAAAAAGTTCCTCAGGCAGAACAGGAGCCTTGCGGAGATTTATGACCTTATAGCCGTGCGCGTAATAGTGAACACCATAAACGATTGCTATGCCGCGCTTGGCATAATCCATTCCATATGGAAGCCCGTGCCCGGCAGGTTCAAGGATTATATAGCCATGCCAAAGACCAATATGTACAGGTCTTTGCACACAACGCTGTTTTCCGATACCGGCTTGCCGTTCGAGGTGCAGATAAGAACATATGAAATGCACCGCACGAGCGAATACGGCATAGCGGCGCACTGGATGTATAAAGAAGGGCGCGCCAATCAGGACGAGCTGGACAGCAAGCTTGCGTGGCTGAGGGAGGCGCTGGAGCTTGAAAACTATGCGGATACCACAAAGGAATTTGTTGAAAGCATTCGCAAGGATTTCTTCAGCGACTATGTATATGTGCTTACGCCGCGCGGGCAGATAATTGACCTTGTCACCGGCTCCACACCGCTGGACTTTGCGTACCGCATCCATTCAAACGTTGGTAACCATGTTCAGCATGCAAAGGTAAACGGCGCGATAGTAAGGCTTGACTACAAGCTGAAGAATAACGATGTTTGCGAAATCGTGACCGCGCCCAACGCAACCCCGAGCCGCGACTGGCTAAAAATAGTAAAAACCCAGCAGGCCAAGGCAAAAATTCGCCAATGGTTCAAAAAGGCCAACCGCGAGGAAAACATAATCCGCGGCAAGGAAATGCTCAGCGAGGCCGCAAAGCGGCAGGGCAGGCAGCTTGGCGAGCTGACAAAGAAAAGCTATTATGACGATCTCCTCAAGCGGTTCAACATGAACGATATTGAGGATATATACGCCGCGATAGGCTACGGCGGCATAACCACAGGGCAGGTGCTGCATAAGCTGATAGAGCAATACCGCAAGGAAGAAAAGGCGAATCAGCTTGCGGCCAAGCTTGAGCAGAAGGAAGAACAGCGCGTGCAGAACGCCGTATCGCATCACGGCGTGGTGGTGAAGGGAGAGCCTAACATGGCGGTGCGCTTTGCGCATTGCTGCAGCCCGCTGCCGGGCGACAAGATAGTGGGTTATATTACCCGCGGCCGCGGCGTATCGATACACCGCGTAGATTGCCCGAACATGACGGATCTGATGCTGGACAAAGAACGGCTTATAGACGTTGAGTGGGCGAGCACGGAAAAGGCAAGCTACCCCGTTACTATACACATTGTTGCCGGGGAGCGGCCGGGGCTGCTGATGGAAATATCGCAGCTGCTTATGAATTTGAACATAAGCATACTGGCTATGAACGCGAAAACCAATGAGGATATCGTGACTGTGCAGCTTACGTTCAATGTATCCGGCGCGGCGCAGCTTGACAGCATTATGAAGGGCATGCGCAAAATACGCACGGTGAACGACGTATACAGAATAAACGCATAACGGGGGATTAGGAACATGAGAGCCGTAGTGCAGCGCGTGGAAAGCGCAAGCGTAACCATAGACGGAAGGGTAAACGGGAAAATAGGGAAAGGGTTCATGGTGTTGATAGGCATTGACGAAAACGACACCGATAAGGATCTTGACTATATTTGCGATAAGCTGACGGGGCTTAGAATATTTGAAGATGAAGCGGGCAAAATGAACCGTTCCATTATAGATGCGGGCGGGGAGATACTGCTTGTAAGCCAATTCACGCTTTATGGTGATGCACGGCACGGCAAACGCCCAAGCTTCATCCGCGCGGCGCGGCCCGAAAAGGCCATTCCGCTCTATGAAAAGGCGATAGCGAAGCTGGGCGAAAAGGTGCACGTTGAAACGGGCATATTCGGCGCGGAGATGAAGGTGCAGCTTATAAACGACGGCCCCGTAACAATATTACTGGACAGCGAAAGGACATTTTAACATCATGGAAATAGCATCCCTTATAACCGGCCCCGTCGGGGTGAATACATATATTGTATACGGCAAGAACGCGGGCGAATGCATAATAATAGACCCGTCAGATACCGAGCTTGTGAACAAAAAGCTTGATGAGCTTGGCGTAAAGCCAACGGCTGTTCTGCTTACGCACGGGCATTTTGACCATATAGTGAGCGTTGCCGATCTTCAAAAGCAGTATGGCGCAAGGGTGTATATACACGAAATCGACGAAGCGGGCCTTAGGGACGCAAGCGTCAACCTGTGCGCAATGGCGCATATAGATATACCCCCCTGCAATGCGGATGTTAAGCTGAAGGGCGGCGAAACCATACACGAGGCCGGCTTTGATATCCGCGTGCTGTATACGCCCGGGCATACCAAGGGCAGCGTATCCTATGCCATTGCCGACGGCGAAAGGAAGGCCGTGTTCACGGGGGACTGCCTGTTCCATGGCAGCATAGGCCGCAGCGATTTCCCCGGTGGGGATCATAAGGAACTGCTTGATTCCATAGGCAATCAGCTTTTCGCTCTTGATGGCGATTATGAAGTTTATCCCGGCCACATGGGCGCTACCACGCTGCAGTTCGAGCGGGAGCATAACCCATTTATGCGCCGCTGGGGTAAGGACAAATGATAAGCCTATACACGAACAAAACCGAGTATATAGCCGATATAGCCGACGAGCTTCGGCTATTTTTGGCAAAAGAGGAAATAACGGAGGCGGAGAATGCCGCGGCGGACGTTTGCGTTACGCTTGAGGGCAGCGGTACCGAGCGGCATGCACGCGCGCAGGTGAACACGGAAAAAGGCATGGCCGTTTACAAATGGGACTGCGTTATACCGCAAGGGGCGGACGCGCTTGAAATAAAGCGGCGCGAAAAGCGCGCGGTGAAAATAGCGGCGTTCAGGGCGATGGCAAACGTATACGGCTTCATGCCGCCGTGGGGCTCGCTTACGGGCATACGGCCCACGCGGCTGCTGAGGGAGCTGCGCATGCGCCACGGCGAAGCGGAAGCGATAAGAATGATGCAGCAGGACTTTGACGTGAGCGAAGAGAAGCTTGCCCTGGCAAAGACAATAAACGCCGTGCAGCAGCCAATTCTTGACAGCCAAACGGAAAAGGATGCGGATATATACATAGGTATACCGTTCTGCGCATCGCGCTGCCTGTATTGCAGCTTTGCCTCCCAGGTGCGCACTAAAAAGACGGACATGGCGGCCTATCTTGCCGCGCTGAAGAAGGACATAACGCTTGGCTCCGCCATATTGAAGCAGGCGGGCCGCAAAATACGCGCAATGTACATAGGCGGCGGCACGCCAACGGTGCTTACGGCGGATGAGCTGGACGGCCTTATTGCCCACGCGCTTGAAGCATACGCAGGATTCAATGGGGAATTCACCGTTGAAGCAGGCCGGCCGGATACGATAACAAAAGAAAAGCTGGGTGTGCTGAAAAAATACGGCGTGAGCAGGCTTTCCGTAAATCCGCAGACAATGAACGACGCAACGCTTGAACTGATAGGCCGCAGCCATAAAAGCGCGGACATTATAGCCGCGTTCAACATGGCGCGGGACATGGGCTTTGACAATATAAACATGGACGTTATAGCCGGCCTTCCCGGCGAGCATGCGGCGGACATGGAGCATACGCTTGATGAAATAATAAAGCTTTCGCCCGAAAACCTTACCGTGCATACGCTTGCGCTCAAGCGTTCAAGCCGCCTTGTTACGGAAGGGGAAAAATACCCAATGCCGGAGGCGGAGGAAGTAGAGCACATGGTACACATGGGGAGCGAAGCCGCGGCGCGGCT
>ERZ779746.1026-NODE-1026-length-11831-cov-2.271739_pt1 | contig 11831 bp, 7 predicted proteins | sample MGYA00511888_ERZ779746 | MGnify/ENA primary metagenome ERZ779746 (study PRJEB29588, sample SAMEA1964695) | human gut metagenome | biome: human gut; feature: human-associated habitat; material: faeces | place: Denmark | collected 2008/2010 ... | reverse complement strand
GGGCTGCACGGCAGTACGCTTTGCAGCGGGCTTTTCGGCCTTATGCATACGCACGTTGTTGGTAAAGTCCTCGTCGCCTTCGTTAGCGGCAACCTTCTGCACGGGCGCATTGGCCGGGCGGGGATTGAAACGCGCGCCGTAACCCTGGGGAATGTCCTCCTCGCTAACGGTGTCCGCATCAAATTCCGGCTTGGGCCAGTTGGGTGCCTTAACAAAGCCCCACGCCGGCGGCGTTTCGCCGGTTGAAGCCACATAGGATTGATAATCCTGCCCTTTATTCTGTTCGTTTTCCGGCTGCTGAACTTCTTCAGGCTTTTCGCTCTCGTTATCAGCAGTCAGCGGAGCTGCGCATTTCTCGCAGTATTCAAGGTAATCCTCGTTGTATGCTCCGCATACTTTACATTTCATAGATACATCCTCCTGAATAGGGATATCGTCAGTTAATCTATTATAGCAAATTAGTCCCGCCATGCAAAGCCTTTTCGATGCCTGATTTGAAAACAAAGTATTAAATAGCGCGTATTTATTTCATTTTGTCACTCTTTAGGGTATAATGAATGCAATATATTAAGGAGAATGAAGAATGCAAAAGCATATTCTTGCCATAATTCTTGCTGCGCTGATGCTGCTCAGCCTATGCGCATGCGCTAAAGAGGATGCTGAGGCAACGCCGTCCGCAGAGGAGCTTACATACGACGGCTTCACCAGCGAAGAAACAAGCGGCGGAGCCGAACTGAACGACGGCAATTTGCGCACGGTGACCGTGAGCGAATCCGGAACGGATACCGTGATAGCGCTCGATTTCTGCTTAGGCAGCAACCTTACCGCAGGGGACACCGAACTTTCGTTAAGAACCCTGCCTGATTACAGCATACGGCTGCTTGGCGAGCCTTTCCGTCTTGCCATAAGGATAGGCAAGCTTGAACACACGGATTATCTTTTGAATAACTCCGGGCTGAACAGCGGGCTTATAAGCGGCAGCTTCAGCGTTTCGGGAGCGGATGACGATTCCTATACGCTGTATTTTCAGCTTAACAGCAATGCCATGTATGCCGTGTCAGCTTCAGACGGCACTCTTACAGTAACGCTCAGGCCGCTTGCCGCGCCGGATGCGCCTAAGCAAACGCCTGACGATAATAGCGATAATGCGGTAATAGACGTCTCCGCAGCTGAGAAGGCCGCCGATGGTGAAGCTTATTACGTTGTTGCTAATGCTTTTGATATGTACAGAAGCGGCACACTAAACTGCGGGAACGATATGACGCCGACACTTTCAAGCGACATGGAAACGATATTGCTCATATCCGCCGGGCAATCCTCAAAGGGCGATGCACAGCGGCTTATGGATAAGCTGCTTACATCCGATGGCGCCGTAAGCGCGCAATGGAGCATAGTTAAGCTTAAATACGGCGAACTGCCCGCATACGAAAGCGGCATGGAATACCTTGCCGCATATGACATTGCGCCGTGCCGCATAAACGGCAAGCAGGAGCAGGGCAGCATAATTATTCCCGACGGCCTTGCGCTGACCGTAACGCCGGACAAGAGCGCATGCCTTTATTCAAAACGCATAAAGGAATATTCGGACGGCGGCGAAACGATAGAATACGAGCAGCTTTGGCTCTACGGCTATTCAAGCGGAAGCAGAGCATTTTCAAAATATCAGTTTGAGCAAATAGTGTCCGCAGCATTTTCGCCCGACGGCAGGCGCTTAGCCGTGCTTGAAATGGCAGGGGAAAGCGCGCACCTTTATGTTTTTGACGTTGACTCGCGCGATCTTATAACTGACCTTTCCGCAGTTGGCTTTGGCGACGCTATAAGCGCCTATTGCTGGGACAGCATGGGTGGACGCCTGTTTTCAATAGGCGGCTCCGGCGAGATAAGCGTGCATCAATATGATTTTAATGTGCCGGACGAAGCAAAGCGCCACAGCGACGTGGACAAAAAAGGCTGCGACGAAGGCATGATAGGCTTTGCCGACGGCGAAGTATACTTCGTTGAAACCACAATGGAAAACGACGGTGCAATATACAGCATAAAACCCGAAGGCGGCTCAAGGCGCGTGTTCATATCTGGCGATAACTTCAGCATAAGCCCGGATTCGCGCTATATGGCGTATACACTTTCAGGCGGAGATGCGGCGGGCACGAAAGCGTCCTCCTTTGCATATATAGACATGCAAACGGGCGACGTGACCGAAATAACCCGCGGCTTCAACGTGTTCAACTTCATGTGGTCTTTGGACGGCAAAAAGATATTCTATTTTGAAAACAGGTTGAGCGGCAGCAGCGACGACGGCGAAGGTGAGGAACAGCTTACCGATGAGTATCCGTATACGCTTTGGGTGTATTACACCGAATCCGGTGTAAACAAAGCGGTGGCCGATTTGATGAGTACATCCATTATTCCGGGCCGCGATACAGACACCGTATATATATGCTATACAGATAAGGAAACACTTGGCAGCGTGGTGCGCGCAACATACGCGCTGAACACCGCGCAGTAACTTTTAGCCCCGTATCACAATAAGCAAACGCCTTGGCGCCGCAGTTTTGTCGGCGCCAAATTCTTATGCTTTCCCTATCAGGGATAATATAGTATAATATAGATAAGTACGAGCAAAGGAAAACGCTATGGCAAACGGTAAAAAAAGCGCAAAAAAGAAAAAGACGGCCAATCAAGCCGCCCAAACAAAGCGGGAGGTTTGGGGCGTTATAGTTATAGCGCTTGGTCTTTTTTTAGGCGCGAGTATGTATTTTGATGCCGTAGGCATACTTGGCAAGGCCATAAGCGGCTTCATATTCGGCATGTTCGGCATAGCCGGCTACGCCGTGCCCGTAGGCATAATTGCAGCGGGCGTATTACTGATAGTTTTCAGTGAGGGAGGCCTTGGCGCGCTGCCCGCAGTGCTCAGCATAATAAGCATAGTAGCAATACTGAGCATAATACATATCGCCCGCAGGCCGGATGCCGTTGAGGGCATGAAGGCGCTAGACTATTATAAGGATGCATATACCCTTGGCTTTACCTACCGCGAAGGCGGCGGCATATTCGGCGCGCTTGTCGCGTACCCCGCGCTGCTGCTCATGGGCCGCATAGGGTCATATATATTGTTCATTGCATGCATAATGGTATCTTTCCTGCTGATAACGCGGCTTTCAATAAAAAATGCCGGTGCTAAGCTTGGGCAAAGCATACGAACGGGCGTCTCCGCCGCAAACGAGCGCATAGCCGAGCATAAGCAGGCCATGCGCGCGCAGCAGCAGTCGCTTTATACCGAGGATATAACCGAAGAGGTGCTTTCCGGCGCGCCAATTGCAAAGCAAAAGAAAAAGCCAACAGCAAGCAAAAAGAGCGGCAAGAAGGGCAATTCGTTTGAAGATAACATATTCACGCTCGATCCTTCGTTCAATCAGAAGGCCGAACCTATACCCGAGCCGCTTCCCGTACATAAAACGGAGCCCGTGCGTCCGAATGACGACGAGGACGACGGCCCCGAGTTCATGCCCACAAAGGGACAGATACGCAAGCGCGCCATGAAGGAGAAGGCCGTTGAAGAAGCCTTCGACAGGCTGGATGAAGAAACCGTGAACGTTGATTATTTCCATGATTTTCAGCCGGACGAGGACAACAGAATAATAAGAAACGCGCCCGCAAAAGCCGAAAATGCCGCTGCGGATATTCCGGTATATGAACCGATAGAACCCGCGCCCGCAAAGCCGGCGCAACCTGAATACGAAGCGGAAGAGATAGAGGACATACCATCTTCCGCCGCACCCGTAGTCGATTATCAGCGGCCGCCATACAGCCTTTTAAACAGCCCCGCATCGGATATGCCCACCGGCAACGAATCCCCGCAGGAAAAGGCAAAGCTGCTCATAGATACCCTTGCGACATTCAACATCCCCGCAAGGATAATAAACATAAGCGTTGGCCCCGTTATAACGCGCTTTGAACTTCAGCCCGCGCAGGGCATAAGGGTGAACCGCATAACGTCCCTAAGCCAGGATATAGCGCTTGCTCTTGCCGCGCCGCTTGTGCGCATAGAGGCGCCAATACCCGGCAAGGCGGCAATAGGTATAGAGATTCCCAATAAAAATGCCGCTCAGGTATTGCTGCGCGAGGTCATAGAATCAAAGGAGTTCCAGTCAGAACGTTCGCCCATCTCCTTTGCGCTGGGCAAGGATATAGCCGGGCGCATAGTTTGCGCCAATCTTGAAAAGATGCCGCATCTGCTCATCGCCGGCGCAACGGGTTCAGGCAAAAGCGTTTGCATAAACGATATATTGCTGAGCATGGTATACAAAGCCTCGCCAAGCGATCTCCGGCTGGTACTTATAGATCCCAAGGTAGTTGAAATGCGCGTATATGCACCGCTGCCGCATCTAATGCTGCCCGTCGTGACAGATCCTAAGAAGGCCGCCGGCGCACTGAAATGGGCCGTGCTGCAAATGGAGCAGCGCTATCAGAACATGGCCAAGGTAAACGCACGCGACCTTGCACGCTATAATGCATTGGTGGAAGAAAGCGAACGGCTTCCCAAGCTTGTTGTTGTGATAGACGAGTTAGCCGACCTTATGATGGTCGCGGCAAAAGATGTTGAGGATTCCATCTGCCGCATTGCGCAGCTTGGCCGCGCGGCAGGCGTGCATCTTATAGTTGCAACGCAAAGACCGTCTACGGACATCATAACGGGTCTCATAAAGGCAAACATACCTTCACGGATAGCGTTCGCGGTGTCATCAGGCGTTGATTCCCGCGTAATACTTGATACAACCGGCGCCGAGAAGCTGCTGGGCAAGGGCGATATGCTGTTCCACGCAAACGGCGCAAGCAAACCCATACGCGCGCAGGGCGCATTTGTTTCGGACGAGGAAGTTGAGCGCGTTATGGATTTCTTCGCACAGACAAATACTCAGCCGCCGCTTGAGGAAGAAGCTTTTGACCGAATAACGAGCAACGCCGTTCAGGGTCCGGCCCATGGTAACGGCAAGCAGGAGGACGAGCTTCTGCCGGAGGCCGTGCGCATAGTTATGGACAGCGGGCAGGCTTCTATATCCATGATACAGCGTAGGCTCCGCGTGGGCTACGCGCGCGCGGCAAGGCTGATAGACATAATGGAGCAGCAGAAGATAGTTTCCGGTTTTGACGGAAGCAAGGCAAGAAAGCTGCTGATAGACAGGGCGGAATTTGAGCGGCGCTTCGGCACGGGCGCTGCCGCCGCAAGCCAAAGCGAGAATGAAACGGGCGAAAGCGAGGTAAATACCACCGATGAAGAAACATAAGGCCGGGATGATATCCCTTGGATGTTCAAAGAATCTTGTCGATTCCGAGCTTATACTCGGCTGCCTTAGGGACGCCGGGTTTGATATAACATCTGATGAAAAGGATGCAGATGTTATCGTTGTAAATACATGCGGCTTTATAGCTTCCGCAAAGGAAGAATCGATAAACACAATCCTTGAAGCCGCGCGGGACAGGAAGGACGGCGCAAAACTTGTTGTCTCTGGCTGTCTCAGTCAAAGGTACCCCGAGGAATTGCGCGAAAGTCTGCCCGAGGTCGATCTATTTTGGGGTGTTGGCAAGCATAAGGAGCTTGCGGACGCGATATGCGCATTGGTCGGCATGCAGTGCGGCTGCGCATACAGCGGAGCGCGTATGCTATCCACGCCTAAATACAGCGCCTATCTCCGCATTGCGGACGGGTGCGACAACCGCTGCACATATTGCGCAATACCGCTGATTCGCGGCGGCAGGCGCAGCGTGCCGATAGAAAAGCTTGTTGAGGAAGCGCAGGCGCTTGCGGCAGGCGGAGTTAAGGAGCTTACGCTGATAGCGCAGGACACTTCCGCATACGGTTCCGATATATACGGGGAACCTAAGCTGGCAGAACTGCTGAATGAGCTTTCCAAAATAGATGGCATAAAGTGGTTGCGGGTGCTGTATGCTTATCCTAACACGGTTACGGAAGAACTGGTGGACACAATGCTCAGCAATGAAAAGATAGTGCGCTATATAGATATGCCAATTCAGCATATCGATCCCGTTATGCTTGAAACCATGAACCGCCACGGCTCCGCAGAGCACATTCGCCACATAACCCGCTATATACGCGAAGCATCGCCCGATTTTATACTGCGCACTACCGTTATGCTTGGCTTCCCCGGGGAAACGGAAGAGCAGTTTGAGCTGCTGTATGATTTTCTTAAAAATGAACCGTTTGATAGGGTTGGTGCGTTCGTGTTCTGTCCGGAGGATGGTACGAAGGCCGCGCTTATGGATGGCCAGATAGACGAAGCCACCGCGAAAGCAAGGCTAGATAAGATAATGCGTATGCAGCAGACAGTATCGCTTGAACTAAACAAAAAGCGCATAGGCAAAGAATACGAAGTGCTTATAGAGCGCGTGGATAAGGACGCCTGTTACGGCAGAAGTTACGCGGAAGCACCGGATGTAGACGGTATAATAAAGATAATAAACATTCCCGCCTCCGTAAAGCCGGGCGACTTTGTATACGCAAAAATAACGGATGCATCCGCATATGATCTGAAAGGAGAATTTGTAAAATGAATCTTCCCAACAAGCTTACCATAACCAGAATGGTGCTTACTCCGGTATTTGTTGCATGCTTTTATATTCCGGTAAGCTGGAACATGTATCTTGCAGGCGCCCTGTTCGTTATAGCATATCTTACGGATATGCTCGATGGGCAAATAGCGCGCCGTATGAACATCGTTACTGATTTTGGCAAGCTTATGGACCCCATTGCGGATAAAATACTTTCCGCCGCAGCTATGATAATGCTAACCGCAGTCGGCCTGCTTTCGCCAATAGCCACGCTTATCACCATATCGCGCGAGTTTGTAATAAGCGGTTTCCGCCTTATATATGCAAACAAAAATATAGTAATAGCCGCAGGCCCCTTGGGCAAGCTTAAAACGCTTACGCAGTTCATAGGCATAACGCTTATGCTGTTCCTTAACCCCGTGTTTGTAAAATGCGGCGTTCCTGTCGATCAGATAATCATTTGGATATCCGTGGCGCTTGCAATATGGAGCTGCATAGATTATATAGTTAAAACCAACCGCGCCGCCAAGGCCGCGTAAGGAGGAGCGCATATGTCAGCAGAGCTTATTTCCGTAGGTACGGAATTGCTTATGGGCAACATTGTAAATACGAATGCTCAGTATATTTCCCAGCGCTTGGCCGATCTTGGCATAGACTGCTATTTTCAGACCACCGTTGGCGATAATCACGATAGGCTGGTCGAAGCCGTACACGGTGCGCTGCGCCGCGCGGACATAGTTATATTGACAGGCGGTCTCGGCCCCACGGCAGACGATTTGACTAAAGAAACGGTTTCCGATGCATTCGGCAAAAAGCTGGTGCTTGACGAAGCATCGCTTGAGTATATCAAAGCCCGCTTCGCCAAACGCGGCCATGAAATGACGCCCAACAACGTAAAGCAGGCTTATTTCCCCGAAGGCTGTATCATATTGCCTAATCCCAACGGCACGGCACCCGGCTGCATAGTTGAAAGCGAAGCAAAGGCCGCAATACTCATGCCCGGCCCGCCGAATGAAATGGTGCCCATGTTTGAGGCAAGCGTGCTGCCGTATCTTGAAAAGCGCAGCGGCTATATGCTTAAATCAAAGATGCTCAGGATATTTGGCAAGGGTGAATCCAGCGTTGAATACGAACTGAAGGACATCATGGCAAGTCAGACCAACCCAACCATAGCGCCGTATGCACTTAACGGAGAAATGAAGCTGCGCGTAACTGCGCGCTGCCGCGCAGGCGAAGATGCGGATGCCATAATGGCCCCCATGATAGCCGAAGTTAAGCGCCGCATAGGCGAATATATCTATTCTGAGGATGGACTTGAACTGCATGAAGAAGTCGCGCGCCTTTTCGTGCAAAAAGGACTTACTTTAGCCGTTGCCGAAAGCTGCACCGGCGGAATGATATGCTCAAAGCTTGTTTCCGTGCCGGGCAGCTCCGCGTGGTTCAAAGAAGGCTGCGTTACTTATTCAAACGAATCCAAGATGCATAGGCTGGGCGTAAAGCAAGCCACACTTGATGAGTACGATGCAGTAAGCGCACAAACCGCTGCAGAGATGGCCGAAGGCATACGCACTTCAAGCGGAGCCGACATAGGCGTAGCAACGACCGGATTCGCCGGCCCTGACGGAGGGACAGAAGATAACCCCGTAGGCACTGTGTATATAGGTTTCTCTTCAAAGGATAAAAGCTTCACCAAACGGTTGCAGCTAACCGGCAGCCGCGAACGCATACGTAGCATGGCAAGTCTTCATGCGCTCGATATCCTTCGGAGAAACATTTTATAATTAGGTACTGTACAAGCGTAATAGTATATGTTATAATTTCCTTGTAGGAAAAAGTCGGCGAAAGGAAGGAAACAAAGCACTATGGCAATGGAAAAAGCAAAAGCGTTGGAAATGGCATTGAGCCAGATCGAGAAAGACTTCGGTAAGGGAGCCATAATGAGGCTTGGCGATGCGGCATCGAAAATATCCGTATCCACTATACCTTCCGGCTGCTTGGAACTGGACTTTGCGCTTGGTGTGGGCGGCATTCCCCGCGGCAGAATAATAGAGATATACGGCCCCGAATCATCCGGTAAAACCACCATTGCGCTGCACATAATTGCAGAAGCGCAAAAGCTTGGCGGTACCGCAGCGTTTATAGATGCTGAGCATGCACTTGACCCTGTATATGCCGAAAACCTTGGCGTTGACGTGGACGAGCTTTATGTATCCCAGCCGGATACCGGTGAAGACGCCCTTGAAATATGCGAAACGCTGGTGCGCAGCGGCGCAATGGACGTTGTTGTAATCGACTCTGTTGCAGCGCTCGTTCCTAAAGCGGAGATGGAGGGCGACATGGGGGACAGCCACGTTGGCCTTCAGGCAAGGCTTATGAGCCAAGCCCTCAGGAAAATGACCGGCATTATTTCAAAGTCCAATACCATATTGGTATTCATAAACCAGCTGCGCGAAAAGGTTGGCGTAATGTTTGGTAATCCCGAAACCACCACCGGCGGCCGCGCGCTCAAGTTCTATGCTTCCATACGCCTTGACGTGCGCCGCATAGATTCAATTAAGAACGGCAGCGAGGTCGTTGGCAACCGCACCCGCATAAAAGTGGTAAAGAATAAGGTTGCGCCTCCGTTCAAAACCGCCGAATTCGATATAATCTACGGCGAAGGTATATCCAAGGAAAGCTCCGTGCTTGATTTGGCAATAGCCAACAAGATAATATCCAAATCCGGCGCATGGTATTACTATGGCGATATGCGCATGGCGCAGGGACGCGATAATGCAAGGCTGTTCCTTAAAGACAACAGCGAACTTTGCGATGAAATAGAGGCTAAGCTGCGTAAGGCGCTTTCCGCCGCGCCTAGCGAAGCATCGGACGACATGGAAGGCGGAGACGACGCACAGGATTGATATGCGCCAAAGAATAATAGCAGTAGACAATGATTCCATAGCGGAGGAGCTGGGCATCAAACCCGGCTTCTTCTTGTTGCGTATAAACGACGAGGACGTTGAGGACGTTATAGATTACGAACAGCTTACGGCAGAAACGCACGTTACGCTTGAGCTGGAAACAAAAAGCGGCAAGATAGTTACCGCGGAAGTTGATAAAGAGGAATACGAACCGCTTGGCATATATTTTGAAAGCGGACTGATGAGCAAGGTAAGAAGCTGCAAAAACAAATGCGTATTCTGCTTTATAGACCAAATGCCCAAGGGCGGACGCGATACGCTGCATTTTAAGGACGACGACTGGCGGCTTTCGCTCATAATGGGCAACTATGTCAGCCTTACAAACGTGGATGACAAAGAGTTCGACCGTATTCTCAGGCGCAGGGTAAGCCCGCTGTATGTTTCTATCCACGCTACGGATGGTGCTGTGCGCACACGCATGATGGCGAACCCTTCCGCCGCGCGTATAACGGAACGGCTTACGGCGTTGAAGGAACACGGTCTCTGCTTCCATGGGCAGATAGTTGTATGTCCCGGTCTTAACGATGGAGACGTGCTGAAAAAAAGCCTAAATGATCTTTATGCTCTCCGTCCGGCGACAAAAACGCTTGCGCTCGTGCCGGTTGGCATAACCAAATTCCGCGAAGGATTATATCCGCTGAGACTGCTGACAAAACAGGAAGCATCGGATATAATTGATTATACGGAAAGCTTTAATGCGGCCGTTGAGGCGCGCGGCGAGGAAGGCTTTGTATACGCTTCCGATGAAATGTATATGATAGCCGGCCGCGAACTGCCAAGCTATGGAAGCTACGGCGAATTTTTGCAGATTGAAAACGGCGTAGGGCTTATGCGCCAGTTTGAGCATGGCTTCAATGAGGCGCTGAAGGAAATGCAGCCGCTGAAAAGGAAAGTGAAACTCATCGGCGCAACAGGCATGTCCGCACGCAATTTTTTACAGAAGCTTTTCGATAAGCTGAAGCCTTACGGCATTGAGCTTACGCTGCACAGCATAGAAAACAACTTCTTTGGCCATACGATAACCGTTTCCGGCCTTGTGACCGCAACGGATATCGCAAAGCAGCTAAGTGGCAGCAAAGCCGACGCATTGCTTATTCCTGACGATATGTTAAGAGAGCGCGACAGCGTTTTCCTTGACGGAAGGGATACGGACTGGCTTGCAGCCGAAATGGGAATGCCGCTGTGGCCCATGTGCGCCGCCGACGGCGAAGAATTTGTATACAGCCTGTTTGACAGGTTAAACGAGGAGAAATAATATGGCAAAGCCGCTTGTGGCCGTAGTTGGCCGCCCGAACGTGGGCAAGTCCACGTTTTTCAACAAAATAACAGGAAAGCGCATAGCGATAGTTGAAGATACGCCCGGCGTTACACGCGACAGGATATATGCAGACGGCGAATGGCTCACCCATTCGTTCACGCTTATAGATACCGGCGGCATAGAGCCGATGCGGGAGGACATAATAAGCAAGCAGATGCGCAGGCAGGCCGAACTGGCAATAGAGACAGCGGACGTTATAATATTCATAGTAGACGGCCGCGAAGGGCTGACTGCAGCAGATGTTGAGGTTGCCGAAATGCTGCGCCGTTCCAAAAAGCCTGTAGTGCTGGCGGTAAATAAGATAGACCATCCAAAGTATGCCGATGCGTTATATGATTTTTATGAGCTTGGCATAGGCGAGCCTATAACAATATCCGCCGAGCAGGGGCTTGGCCTTGGCGATGTGCTAGACGAAGTTGTTGCGCATTTCCCTGAACACGCCGGAGAGGACGAGGGAGAGGCCACCCGCGTTGCCGTGGTAGGAAAGCCCAACGTTGGTAAATCCAGCCTTGTAAACGCGCTGCTTGGCGATGAGCGCACAATAGTGAGCAACATACCCGGCACCACAAGGGACGCTATCGACTCTCCCTTCAGGTTTGGCGATAAGGATTACATATTGGTCGATACGGCAGGCATACGCCGCAAGCGCTCTATCGAGGATGAAAGCATAGAGCGATACAGCGTTATACGTTCGCTTGCCGCCATACGCCGCTGCGATATCGCGCTCATAGTAGTGGATGCCGAACAGGGACTAAGCGAGCAGGATGTGCGCATCGCAGGCTACGTTCATGAAGAGGGCAAAGCGAGTGTCCTTGTGGTAAACAAATGGGACCTTATCGAGAAGGATACCCACACCATGAACGAATTTAAGAAAAAACTGGCCGTTGACCTTGCATTCATGGATTATGTGCCGATGATATTCATATCCGCACTTACGGGGCAGCGTGTGAACAAGGTTATGGAGGTTGCAAACGAAGCATACC
>ERZ779746.1022-NODE-1022-length-11918-cov-2.445671_pt1 | contig 11918 bp, 16 predicted proteins | sample MGYA00511888_ERZ779746 | MGnify/ENA primary metagenome ERZ779746 (study PRJEB29588, sample SAMEA1964695) | human gut metagenome | biome: human gut; feature: human-associated habitat; material: faeces | place: Denmark | collected 2008/2010 ... | reverse complement strand
AAATGGCCATTGTCAACGGCAAGCGGCATTTTAAAGGCACGAGTGTCTGCTGCCCCGATCTGCGGGCCGGCGCGGCATTGGTAATCGCGGCACTGGCCGCTGCCGGAGAGACAGATATTCATCATGTGCAGTACATAGACAGAGGCTATGATCATATTGAAATCAAGCTGCGGCACCTCGGCGCGGACATCCGGCGGGAAGAAATGGCCGCAGTCCGGCTATGATTCGGTTCTGCAGTTTATACAGCGGTAGCAGCGGAAACTGTATTTTTGTCGGCACGGAGCGGACCAAGCTGCTGGTGGATGCTGGTGTAAGCGGCAGCAGAATCAGCGGCGCCCTATCTGAGATTCGCGAGCGTCCCAACGATATTCAGGGGATCTTGATTACGCACGAGCATTCCGACCATATCCGGGGCGCCGGTATTTATTCCCGAAAGTATCATGTCCCGATCTATGCTACCGCGAAGACATGGCAGGCCATGGAGCAGGCCGTGGCTCCGATACAGCAGAAAAATAGGCGTATGATTCCGGAAAACGGTTCGGGGTATGTGCGGGGACAATTTGTGATCGGAGATATCTCCGTAGTCTGCTATTCCATACCCCATGATGCCGCGGACCCGGTAGCATATACATTTTACGCGGATCAGAAAAAGATCTCCGTGGCTACGGACATCGGACATATGACAGAGGGGATCCGCAGCAATCTCCTCGGCAGCGATTTAGCGCTGATTGAATCTAATCACGATATTGAGATGCTCAAATACGGCAGCTATCCCTATTATCTGAAAAAACGGATCCTGAGCGATGTGGGCCACATGTCCAATGATTCAGCCGCCGATATTGTTACGCAGATGGCCCTCAGCGGCACAAAGCGGTTCTTTCTCGGCCACCTGAGCAAGGAAAATAATGATCCGGAGCTGGCGCTGAAAACCGCGTGCAGCATGCTCAAAGAACGCGGACTGATTGTCGGAAGAGACCTGTATATGGCAGTCGCGGCCCGGGAGCATTACAGCGAAGTGATTACGCTGTAGACATCGCGCGGGACCGGTTGCAGATCCCGATAAAAAGGAAGCTCTGCAGGGCAAAGTTAGGGGAATGATCATGCTGCATATTACGATTTTAGCGGTTGGAAAATTAAAAGAGGCCTATATGCAGGCAGCTGCGGCAGACTATGCGACGCGGCTGTCCCGCTATTGCAGGCTTGATATCATTGAAGTGCCGGAGGACCTGACAGTAGAAAAGGAAGGAACGCAGCTGCTGCGCAGACTGCCGGAGCAAGCCTGCTGTATCGCGCTGGACTTAGATGGAAAACAGATGACGTCTCCGCAGCTGGCTTCTGTATTGGAAAAGCTTCCGGTAGAAGGCATTTCTCACATCGTATGCGTGATCGGCGGATCTGACGGCCTGGACAAGCGGATATGCCGCCGCGCGCGGATCCGCCTTTGCCTTTCCGAAATGACGTTTCCGCATCAGATGGCGCGGCTGATCCTGCTTGAGCAGCTCTATCGCGCTATGAAAATAATAAATGGCGAAAAATATCACAAATAAACGAATCCGTGCTGCCGCACAGCATTTCGGCTGCCGGGTTTCCGTCTTCTGCGGGCGCTGTATGAAAGTCTATGCAAAGGCAAAGCCCGCCAGATCCAGCAGCACCGCGTAAAAGCCTTTTCCGGAAAAATATTTCAGCGCCTTCCGGGCTGTGCGGATTTGACTGTACCAGCCGAAAACCGTTGCACCGCTGCCGGACATACACGCCGCAGCGGCGCCGGAGCTTCTGATTTCTTTCTTCAGTACAGCAAGCTCGGGCCTAAGGGCAAACGCCGGATATTCCAGCACATTTTTCATATTTTCACAGAAGGCCCCGACATTTTTCTGCCGCAGCGCTTCTTTCAGCAGCCGTGAATCTGGATGCGCCTCTCCCGGAATTTCCATTGTATCAAAACTCCGGTAGACCTCTGCCGTTGAAACGGAAAAGCCCGGATTTACCAATAGAAGCCACCCCTGATTCAGCTCCGGCAGCGGCGTCAGCTCCGTACCGCGCCCCTGCGCAAAAGCAGCGCCTTTATGCAGCAGGAAGGGAACATCCGATCCGATACCTGCTGCAATTTCACAAAGCTGACCGTCGGAAAGGCCGAGAGACAGCAGTTGATTCAGTCCGTTGATGACCGCAGCCGCATCCGCGCTGCCGCCCCCCAGTCCGCCTCCGATAGGGATCTCCTTCCGGATATGGATGATGAGCCGATCTCTGAAGCCCGGTGCGCTGCGCAGAACCGCCCGTGCCGCACGGTATGCCAGATTGCGTGCATCCTCCGGCAAAGCCTCGGAGGTAGTCCGTATCACAATAGCGCTTTCCTCCTCCGGCCCCGCCGAATCCGGACCGCGGGGCTCCGCGGTAATCGTAATCACATCGGCCAAGGGAATTGTCTGCATAATCATGGCCACCTCATGATAACCATCCGGCCTGATTCCCAGTATATCAATCGAGAAATTTACTTTCGCATACGCTTTGATCGTAAGCATCTCCATGCCTCCGCCCTCCGCTGCTTCTGTACCTGCGGACTTTTCTTCCGCGGATATAAACATTACATCGTAAACGGCCGAATGTCAATCCGTGCTGTAAATGCTGCCTGTGCGAATAAACGTACGGATGCCGCAGTAACGCTTATCTTTGCAGTACTTCACATTGTATCTGAGTACACGCCCGATTTGATTCGATTTATAATTACAGCCAAAGGCGGCGCCTGCAGATACCCCGGCGGCACCGTCAAATGGTATCTGCTCCTGCATTATAGCATCTATCACGCCGGCGGTAAACAGCCCGCGCATTGCGCCGCCTTCCAAAATAAGTCCTGTTTTCATTAAAAACCCTCCGCATGTGCTGTTTCCGCTTTCATCTTCTCCGCCGCAAGCTCCATCAAATTACGCTCAGACTGCACATCGTTCGGATACGGGTAGGTCTTTGCACACTTTTCAAACTGTTCTTTAAATTTATCTGCCTTCGCAAGATCCCTTTCGCAGAGCAAAGCATAGGCGTATTCGGTGCGAATAACAGACGGGAAGTTCTTCATCTGCTTCATAAACTTCTTTTGTTCTTTGGTGCGCATGACGTCAAGCACATCACGGCGGTTCCCGGTAATTAACGCAGCATATATACAATCACAAAGCAAAAGATTGCGATGCAAGCCAACCATGCCGCTGTCAATCTCCAGCATATGCCTCATCAGCTTTTCCGCCTCCTCAAAACGCTGCGCATCCATCAAGCGGCTGCAGGCGAACACCCCCGTAACAGCAGCCATGCTGTTTTTCATTGCTTCGTCAGACGGAATAGCAAACCATTCGTCCGGCATATCTTTCATTCTAACGCCCTTTGCAATCTGCTCATTCACCTTCATCTGCATCCAAAAAGAACGCATAGCTTCGCGGCTGCGCGTAAGTGACAAAGCGTTATAGCCGTCATTATCCACCATTCCCATCCGCATGGGCACTCCGTTCATAACGGCAAGAATAAAGCCAACCACAGCGAATAAAAGCATGATGTCTGGCAGAAGCGCAGCACTTGCAAAAACAAAATACAATCCTAAAAACACAAGTCCGGCCATCACATTCATCAGCGATCCGCCGAGGTTATAGAGAATCACCGGAATCCTGCCGTCAACCATATCAGGAGGCGTCATAAGGCACTGCCCTCCGGTTCCCGCAATGGAAAGCCGCCTTAATCGGATCTTTTCACCTTCTTTTACCCACATAAAGCTGAATATGCGGAAAGAACCGAACGCATATCCCGAAAGCAGACCGAACACGAGGTGTCCTGCTTCGTGGATGATAAGCTGTACGAAAATGGCAACATACATTCCAAGGAACAGACCGATCAGTGACAGGATTTTTTCAGGAAGTGCCTTATCCGCACCGGAGCCCCACCCGATATACCGCGCCATGAAAAATCCGCAGACAGCACCAATCAGTACAAAAAACACCATTCCTATGTACTGCTGCCAAAGAATCTTTTTCTTCTTTACTTTTTCACTCATTTTTGTTTCCTCGTTTTTTTCTTCGGTTCCGGTAGTTCCGGATAGATTGCTTCAAATAATACCTTCAGAAAGCCCTTGTCATCCACGTTATCACAAAGCAGCATATCTTTTGCTCCTTTATACGGCGGTTCGCAGCTTGCGGCAGGCATCAATTTTATCGCACTGGGCACAGGTTTTATAAACAAACGGTCATCACAAAGATACGCCGCTATTTTTCCATGATGATAAATGATGTTCTCCCTGATTTCTGAACCACTCCATAAAAGCAGCGGTATGCGCCTCACGCACATAGTTTGCGTTTTCTGTCAGCAGCGCAAGCATGTGCGCATCCTGTTCGGAGCGTTTCTTTTGTGATGACAGCCCTTTTGTAAGCATATGGATCATAAATCGATGGATTCCCTTCAGTTTGGAGCGGTCTATTCCTCCCTGCAAAGTAAACAGAGGTATGCTTTCCGGCAGAGCGATTGTCTTTCGGACTTCATCAAGCAGGGTTCCGGTATCACACAAGCCGACGCCGCATACTGCAGAAACAGCAAACAGCTTAGCCGCCTTTTGATATCCCTTTACGCTGTTTGCAAACAGCCACCCGAGATAAATAATTGCTGTCCCCTTTTCAAGTTCTTTTACTGCCCTATCAAGAGAATATACAGGAAGGCCTGTCTGTTTACTGAGTATTCCTGCGTACTCGGCGGTATGTCCGGTATTTGAAGTATATACAATGGCTTTCATACTGCCTCTCCTTTATTTGACTCTTACAGCTCGAAGCATTTTGCTGCGCCGAAGGACAAAGGTGCTCTCCTCGCTTCCAGGACAGCCAATCACAGCGATTTTCCGCATGAACGATCCCTCCCGAAAAGTATCCGCTGTGTAACGCTCAGTTTTTGCGGCAAAGCAAATCCAATACACCTTCCGCAGCCAGAAGAATCCCCGTAACAATAAACAGCCAGTCAATCACCCCGTCCTGGTGAAATAAAAGCAATGCCCCCACAGAAATGGTAAGCACCGGTCTGATATATGCCATCACGCTTTCACGGCTTGTCAGAAAGACTGTGCCGATACGGTGCGTGCCGATAATCTGCAGCAGCCCAAATATGATAATACCGGCAGCAAGAATATACAAGGCAAGATTTATAAACATCCATCCGAAAACAAGGATGCAAACACCGACGACCCCTTTCACGGCACCGGCAGCGGCAAACCCGTTTACAAAATCCAGGATTGCCATAATAATTGCCGCCAATCCGAATACGGTAATGCCTATGCCGATAACTTCACCTTTTAAAATGATAAACAAAAGTCCTAAAGCGATGGCTGAGACCGCGGAAATAATACGATTCCTTTTTAGCATTTTATTTTCCTCTCTTATTATATTTATACACCTTTTCATAAAGGGTCGTCTTCATCATATCAAATGTTTTCTTATCCACTTTGCCGCCGGAGGTCATGATAAGCAGCGGAAGTTCGTTTTTACCCTCTGACATCGGCGGCTGGATATACGGATAGTCATTCAAGTAAAAACCGTTGCGTTCATAAAAGCCGATTCTTTTGCGGGCAGTTTCAGTCTCGGGAGGCTCCCCTTCAAGGCAGACAGTTTTGCCAATCCGCGCCACCAGCTCTCCAAGCATTTTTGCGCCAAGGCCGCCGCTGCGATACTCCGGATGAACCGCAAAATGCTCCACATAGGCAAATGTCTCAAATTCCCAGACAGAAATAAAGGCTTTGAGCCTTTCTCCGTCATGCAACGCATAAATTGTATAGCATTTGTTATCAAGCTGGGCCTTATGCTCCTCATAGGTCCGATATTCATCCGGAGGAAAACTATCCTCCAGAAGCGCGAATACTTTATCAAAATCCCGTTTTTCAAGCTTTTCTATCATTGCGGTCTCCCGACTAATCGTTTCTCGAACATTTTTCAGCATCAATTGCAAGCACAAGCATCAGCACGCAAACAGCGTCCCGCGGATTACAGACATGAATAACATAGGTGTCCGTCCAATTCCAAAGCTCTTTTGAAACAGAGGCAATCTGCTGCCCCGACGGGGCTGTGATGCTGTAATCCCATTCAAAAAAATCACCGTCCACGCTCCAGCCGTTGCAGTCAATATGGAACTTGGCTTTAAAGAAGGTGAATTCTTTGCATATACAACCAATATAGCGGTTTCCCAAGTACATTTCAAACTTCGGAAGCCAGGTCAGCACTTTTTCCTTTACCACCCCTACCTCATTGCCTTGCGCGTCATAAATCCGAAGCAAATGACCCCAAGCAAGCGCGCCCTTTACCGTATATACGATCTTCCCTGTTTCGTTATAAATATCATAGCTGTCAAACCACGAAAAGAGTCTTTGCTTAAATAGCAGCTTCATAAAATTACCCCTTATCTCATCTGCTTTTTTAATTGAAAAAGTGCATAACCTCCAATATTCGCGCACCGAAAAACACAGATATGACTTCGTTGCCGCGCGGTTCATCCGAAACAATTATGACGGCATAAGCATATATTGCCACCATAAATATACTATTTAAAATAATATTCGATAAGCCGTACAATATGATTATATCACAAAATCATATTAAGAATAAAGCGCTTTTATAGATCTTACAAAATTTTCCGCGGCAAAAAAACAGCCCGAAATCCGATTGCTTCTCAACGGTTTTCGAGCTGTTGTTCGCTGCATCACACAAGTAATACCGCCTATGAAATAATAAAATCCCGTCCCACTGTCATAATCGCATCTAAGCGCCTCCGGTGCTTTTATTGCGTTTTTATCGGCAGGCCGCCTGATTGATTGCCGGTACATCATTTTATATTTTACAGAATATATTTAGAGATCCGTTAAGCTCTTTCAACGAATATCCGCATCTGCTTCTCCGCCGTCCAGCGAGGTAACGGGAACATCATAAATGTCAGAATAGGATTCCGCTTCTGATTCATATTCCGGGATACGCTGTGTAATCCCCGTGCAATCTGTAGCCGAAGCAACCGGATTTCGAAAATATGCATCCTCACAAAGCATTTTATCCTGCCCCTTTTTCTTTTTATTTGTGTTATTTTTATTCATACCACCACTCCTTTTATTGACCAGGCTATGGTTATTGTATCGCGGATCTTGAGAAATATACGGTTCTTCAGGTGATTTCAATTGTTAAGCAGCGCCCTGTTTCAGGTTACTCTGAAAATTTAAAAAAGTTCATATTGCGAACCATATATTCGCCGTTAGATGTTAAATTATGGATATTAAAAATTAAGGAGGTTGGAGCGATATGAAAGGATTGCCTGCCGGAAAGAAAAATATTTGCGGACAGCGAATCCGACTGGCCAGGACCGGCAAAGGTCCCTCAAAAAACAAGATGACCCAAATTGATCTGGCCGCACAGCTGCAGGCACGAGGAATTATGCTCGACCGATTGCATATCTGCAGAATTGAAAAAGCCAACCGACCTGTCTCCGACATAGAACTGATTGCAATTGCGGAGATTTTGAACGTATCCGTTTCTTGGCTGCTGTACGATGACAGCGATCAATTATCGACAATTGAGAGTATTGCGCTGCACGTTTCGGAATCATAAATTTGCCTTTCAGGCTCTGATTGCATATAATAAACCGCGTAAACAAAATTTTCCAAACCATAAACGCCGCGGTGTCATAACAGGCGAAACGGTTTATGCAGTCGGCAGTTCAAAGGGATTGACCGGTACGCTCAGCGACGGCCTGGTGTCGACTGCCTCTCGAATTGTGGATGACGTAGATTGTATCCAAATTACGGCCGCAATTTCTTCCGGCAACAGCGGCGGACCTCTGATTAATATATACGGCGAGGTGATTGGCAGCAATACAATGTCGCTTGCCTCCGGTCAGAATCTGAATTTTGCAGTAAATATCACGGAGCTGCAGGCAGTGGAAACCACAAACGCTATGACAATGGCAGAATTTTATGACGAAACTGTTTTTCTTACAATTTTACCATGACATCATCGAAGGGGAGAAGGAATGAAACAATTTGCCTGCTGAAGCCCAAAAGATTACGCAGAACGGAACTACCGTGATAGCAAGCCTGTCCAGTTCGTATGATCTTGATTATTTTGAAATATACGCTGCAGACGATTGCACACACATGAGCTCCAGGCAGGGCAAAAATGCTATATCGTAACGCTTCTTTCAGAAGATTATCCGTTTTCCTATGTGGCCGCGGATTATGATTTGTTTATATTTCAGAAATAAAACACACGGCGCCGTATGTCACAGCAATGTACGGTAGCTTTCCAGGAATTTTGCGCGGAAGTCCGGGGCCGCATTCCGATCCTCCGCATAAAACATCTCTGCTGCTTCTGCTGCTGCACCGTATACGGGCGGAGTTTCCGGTCGGAGAAATATAACACAATCCTTTGGAACGGTAGGAGAATAAAGATATGGCTCCAGCAACGTAAAATGCTGAAAGATCCCGCCCGAAAGCACCACGGGACAAGGGATCGTTTCATATTCCGACATCATGGCGGATAAGATGCTTCCCAATTCTGCGCCGTTGCGCCGGATAATATCGCATGCTACCGGATCCTGCTCTGTTGCCGCTGCAAAGGCTAAAGGTGCAAATGAAGCAAGATAAGGCCGGCCCAAGCGGTAGACCTCGTCAAGAGCTTCCGCTGCGCGGCAGCCTGTCTGCGTCTCCACCATAGCGGTCAAGATGGTTTCTGGGCCACGGCCTTCCGCCGCACATAGCACCGCATAGAATACGTCCCGGCCAAAATCATACCCGCTTCCACCATGATCAAGGTAAAATCCAAACCCGCCGAAACGTTTTCGCGCTTTGCCGCGTCTGACAAGACCGATGACACCAGTGCCGGCTAAAAGCAGGCATCCGTCTTTCGCCGGCAGTCCGTTTGACAGCGCGATCTCCGCATCGCTTCGCACAGAAATATATGCCTGCGGAAATATCCCGGACAGGTGCTTACACAGCTCGACAATACGATTTCCGGCAGAAATACCGCCAATACCCGCACATACACTGCGGACTGCCCCGGAATGTATGCCGGCGGTACGCCGGGCAGCTGTGAGAATCGTTTCTGCGGCTGCTGAAAATCCCATATCATTGGGGTTGCAACCGGGCAGACGGCTGCGCGCAATACAGCAGCCGTCTGTCCGGCATAATACCGCTTCGGTTTTACTTCCCCCTCCATCAATTCCAAGCAAATATGCTTCCAATATAATCACCAGTTCTATTTTACCTGCCCGGAAACTGCCTCCAAGGTCTTCCGTACATCCCAATGGTGCCGCGACAGCATTTCCTCTGCAGAATCTTCCCGGCATCCGAGAATCTGAGTCACGATAGAGACTGCCCGCAGTTTTAATTTATTATTCTTGGGCCGCAGATTGATCATCAGATTTTCATATACCTTACCAGTCCGGATCATAGCACCTGTCGTCAGCATATTCAATACTAATTTTTCTGCGGTGCCCGCCTTCATACGGGTGGAACCTGTAATGACCTCCGGACCGGTGGCGACAGTAATGGGGAGGCGGCAGCTTTTTTCCAACGCGCTCCCGGGATTGCAGGAAAAACCGACAGTAACCGCGCCCTGTTTCTCTGCTTCGGAAAGCGCGCCTAAGACGTAACAGGCGCTGCCAGAAGCAGACAGTCCTACCACCACATCCCTGCAGCAGACGCCGAGGGCCCGCAGTTCCCGCCGGCCCTGTTCAAAATCGTCCTCACACTGCTCTTTGGCGCAGAACATTGCTTCCTGTCCCCCTGCCAGCAACGCGACCACATTATTCGGTTCCACTCCGTATGTCGGCGGACATTCCACTGCATCGAGTACCCCCAAACGGCCGGACGTGCCGGCACCAATATAAATCAGCCTGCCTCCCTGTATAAAAGCCTCTGCAATCACCTCTACTGCTCTTGAGATCTGATGAAGCTGCTTTTCCACCGCTAAAGGGACCGTTTGATCCTCTTCATTGATCAACCGTAGCATTTCATAGGTAGACAACGTATCAATATGCATAGTCCTGGGATTACGGCTTTCTGTTATCATCATACTGTATAAATATCTCCTTTTTCAGCATTCATGGCATATAAATTTTTTTCGGCAGATCGGCAGAAGCGTCATACATAAAAAGCATATAAAAAGCACCGCCGACTCCCTTGAGTCCATTGTAGTGGGATTCACATCAGTCCCGTCTGGGGGCGTTTCCTCCTGCAGCACGGTTCCGTAAACTTCGATTTCACTCAAATAGGTATATGTATTGCTGCTGCCATCCAGCTTGAAATTTCCGCAGATTTCCAGTCGGATATAGCGCGCTTTTACATCAGCCTCAAAGTGGTCAGTAATCTGCTTGATTTCCCGTAAATCTGTATGATCGAAGCATTCCGTGTAATCCTTTCCGTTTTCACTGACCCAGACACGGTATTTCACGCCCTTCACTCCGAGATAGGGCGATACGATCAGCTTATCTAAATCGCAGATGCTGCTTAGGTCCAATGTCAGCAGGAAAGGCTGCTTTAAAAGTCCATCTTCGCCATATTCTCCAGAGTATTGGATTTCATAAAGCGTAGATGTATCGCTGTCCCACAAATGTTCAGCCGGATAATGGCTGTTCAAATAGGGCTGCGTTACGATTCCATCCGCGTTCTCCTGCGCAGCGGCGGTCGCCGAATAGGTCAGCTTTACGGGATCGTCGCCATCCTCGGTTCCGGCGGAAAAGGATTTTCCGTTAATCCGGATTTCACTGAAATACGTAAAATGATTGTGCGAACCATCGTTTTTAAAGTTCCCGTGAATCTCAAGGCGTACATATCTGGCACAGCTGCCGGCATCAAAGACATCAACGATGGTTTTAATTTCATCCAGGCTTGTATGATCAAATAGCTGACGGTATGCAGCGCCGTCTTCACTGATTAAGACACAATATCGGACGCCTTTGATCCCAAGATATGGGGACACTGTCAGTTCTTTTAGTTCATACAGACCTCCCAAATCCAGCGTAAGATTAAAGGGATGCAGCAACAGCCCATTGGCCCCGAATTCACCGGAATACTGGATCTCATAGAGCGTAGATGTGTCGCCGTCCAGTAAATGCGCAGCCGGGTAGTTGCTGTTCAGCAGGGGCTGGCTGACTTCGCCGTCCGCTCCCTCCTGTGCAGAGGCAACAGCTGTATAGGTCAGCTCCCCCCATTGATTCAGCTCATGATCCGAAAGCGTTCCATTCAGCTCCAGCTCTGAAATGATAAAATATCCATTCCGGGAATCATCCCGTTGGCGGTAATTCCCTACAATTTCAATCCGCACATACCGTCCTTCATAGGTTTCCTGAAAAACATCCTCAATAAGAGATGATTCTGTAGAATTCTCACGATGATCCGCTACAGGCGTATAGACTTTTCCATCCACGCTTACGGAAACAAGATATCTGACACACCGGCCGCTAGTTGCATACCAGTTCACAGCGATCCGGCTGATGTCATATACCTTTTTCAAATCCAGATCCAGATAAAATGAATTTTTCAGCTTTCCGGATTCAGCGTCATATTCCCCGCCGTATTCAATTTGTACGAACGTAGCAGGATCTCCATCTGAAATCCCGGATATCGGATAGGCCTGAGTCCAACGCAGATTGTCCGAAACTCCGTCCTGCGGCGTTAAACTGGTTTCATAAGTTAAATTTTCCGACTCTTCCGCCTCCGCCTGAAGCATATGCGGGAAGGCGCAGGCCATGCCAACGGCCAGCAAGACGCAAACAAGAGCGGTAAACAAATAATTCTTCTTAATATACATATTTCTCTCCTCCTTTAATAATCGCTTATGTAAAAAATATCACGTATGACGCTTTTTCTTCAAAATGAAACAAACCGCAACGCCGGCGGCGATAATAATCACAGCGCCGATACCGATTCCCCA
>ERZ779746.1021-NODE-1021-length-11921-cov-2.433339_pt1 | contig 11921 bp, 6 predicted proteins | sample MGYA00511888_ERZ779746 | MGnify/ENA primary metagenome ERZ779746 (study PRJEB29588, sample SAMEA1964695) | human gut metagenome | biome: human gut; feature: human-associated habitat; material: faeces | place: Denmark | collected 2008/2010 ... | reverse complement strand
CCCGCCGCAAAGCTGTCTATCTGGCGCCCAACGATCTGGCGGCAAAAAGAATTTATCAGGATTTTGTGTTTTTTTTGGGGGAAAAAGCGCTGCTTCTCGAAGCGGCGGAATATATGCTGTATGATGTGGAAGCCCGCAGCTCCGATACCAATGCCGGCAGAATGAAAACCCTCAAAACGCTGCTGGAGGGGGATTGGACCGTGCTGGTGCTTCCGCCGTCCGCACTGATTCAATGGCTGCCAGCTCCGGAAATCCTTTCCGCCTCCTTTTTGACGATTGCCGCCGGAGACACTTATGAACCGTACGAGCTTGCCGAAAAGCTGACCGCCCTAAGCTATGAACGCGTTTCCCAAGTAGGCGGAAACGGACAGTTCAGTCTGCGGGGCGATATTCTTGACGTTTACCCGTATGGTGCGGATCATCCCTTCCGGATCGAATTCTTTGATAATGAAATCGATTCTATCCGAAGCTTTGATCTGATGACCCAGCGCAGCCTGGAATCCATAGGACAGGCAAGTCTTTTACCCGCGAGAGAAACGGCTGTATTTACATGCGAACAAGAGCAGCAGGCCAAAAACGCCATTCGCAGTTCCCTGAACCGGAAGCTGACGGAGTTCAGCGGCCGGAACGCCTCCGCGCAGACGGAATATGCGGAAAAATTGCGGCGGAGAATTTCCGCCGACATTGAAAAAATATCCACGCACGGAACTTTTCCAGGATACGACCGGTACCTGCCGTTTATATTGGGCAATACGTATTCTATTTTAGACTATACCGGAGCTGCGGCAGTCATTGCAGATGACCGGGCCGGCATCGAAGCCACCATTCAGGCGCTGCTGGCGGATCATCTGAGGGTCTGTGAAACGCTGAATGAAAGCATCGGCATTTTACCTGAACTGTACACTCTTTATATGGACTCCCCGCAAGCATGGGACCGCATACGTCAAAAAGGATTTCATACCGTTTATCTGGAGGAATTTCTGTCTGCTTCTTCCGGACGTACCATAGCGGTTCCCTGTAAGACCGCAGAAGCCTTCGGCGGCAGCCTTACGATGCTGATGGACCAGGTACGCACGCTTACGGAGCAGGATTATACGGTTGTTATTTTGGCGGAAACAGACGGAAAAGCCCAGCGGCTGCGGACGCTGCTGCAGGAAGCCCGGATTGCATCCCGGAATTTGCATATATGTACCGGCGGCCTGCATTCCGGATTCGTTTATCCCTCCTGCCGATTTGCCGTGATCAGCGACGGTGCTTTATTTAAAAAGGAAAGCCGTGCCGCACGCAAAAAGCTTCGGGGGGCGGCCATTTCCAGCTTTGCGGAAATCAGCCCGGGAGACCTGGTGGTGCATGAAATACACGGAATCGGCCGGTTTGATGGGATTGAGAGCATTGACGTAGAGGGGGTACGCAGGGATTATATTAAAATTCTGTACCGGGACAACGGCGTTTTGTACGTTCCGACACACCAGCTGTCCGCTGTGCAGAAATATATCGGTCCTGAGGAAAGTGCGCCAAAGCTGAATAAGCTCGGCTCCTCTGAATGGGAGCGCACCACCGCCCGCGTAAAGGACTCGCTGCGCGCATACGCAAAGGAGCTTGTGGAGCTCTACGCAAGGCGGGAGAAAATAAAGGGCCACGCCTATCCTCCGGATACGGTATGGCAGCAGGAGTTTGAGGAAGCCTTTGTGTATGAGGAAACGGACGATCAGTTAAAATGCGTCGAGGAAATTAAAATGGATATGGAGCGTATCCGTCCCATGGAGCGGCTCCTTTGTGGAGATGTGGGCTACGGAAAAACAGAAGTCGCGCTCCGCGCTGCCTTTAAAGCGGTCTGTGACGGAAAACAGGTGGCCTTTTTAGTACCTACCACAGTTCTGGCGCAGCAGCATTATACAAACTTTAAGGAACGCTTTAAACAATTTCCCGTTACGATTGACTACATCTGCCGCTTCCGCACAGCCGCAGAAAAGCGGGAGGTGCTCAAAAGCCTGCAAAGCGGAAAAATCGATATCATTGTCGGAACCCACAGCCTGATCAAGAGCCAGGTAAAATTCCATGATTTAGGGCTGGTCATTATCGATGAGGAGCAGCGCTTCGGCGTCATGCACAAAGAAAAGCTCAAGCAGGATAATCCCACAGTGGATATTCTGACGCTGTCCGCTACGCCGATCCCGCGGACGCTCCACATGTCGCTATCCGGGATCCGAGATATCAGCCTGATTGAGGACCCGCCCGGAAATCGCCGGCCGGTTCAGACCTATGTGGCAGAATGGGAACCGAGCCTGATACGCAACGCCATATACCGGGAGCTCGGCAGAAAGGGACAGGTATTTTACCTTTATAATAAAGTAAAAACCATGCATGAAAAGCTGCGGCAGCTGCAGGAAATCGTACCGGAGGCCCGTATTGCCGTCGCCCACGGTCAGATGGGCGAGCGGGAGCTGGAGGATGTAATGGAAGCGTTCTTAAAAGGAGTCTTCGACGTGCTGCTGTGCACCACCATCATTGAGTCCGGGCTGGATATGCCCAACGTAAATACCGTGATCATCGAAAACAGCGATCATATGGGCCTTGCACAGCTGTATCAGATCCGGGGCAGGGTGGGCAGATCCCACCGTCTCGCCTATGCGTATATCACATATAAAAAGGATAAGGTGCTGAGCGAAACGGCAGCAAAGCGGCTGCGTACAATCCGGGATTTTACGGAATTCGGTTCTGGTTTTAAAATCGCGCTGCGGGACCTGGAGATCCGCGGCGCAGGCAGCGTCTTAGGAGAAAAGCAGCATGGCCAGCTGGCAGTAGTGGGATACGATGCCTACTGCAGATTGCTTTCCGACGTGCTCCAGGAGGAGCAGGGTATTCAGCCCCAGGAAAAGGTACAGGTCAGCGTGGAATTTCGCGTCAATGCATATATTGATAGCCACTATATCGAAGATGAGGAAGCGCGGCTTGATATCTACCAAAAAATTTCCCGCGTAGAAACGGCGGAGGATGCAATTGAAATGACGGATGAACTGATCGACCGCTACGGCCACGTTCCGGAAAACGTAGGAAATCTGATTAAAATTTCTCAGATCAGGTACCTATGCAGCAAGCTCGGCTTCAACGCCGTGATACAGAAACCGACCTTTATTCAATTTATGCTGCAGCCCGGACAAAAATTTCCGGAAATCCCGGATGTACGCGAACCGGCCTTTCTCAAATACCGCAGCCGCGTAACGCTGCACGCGGGAAAAGAACCCTATTTGTCCCTTCTCGTCCGAAGTACCGGAAATGATGATGTTTTAAGTGAAATATTGGAGTTTTTACAATTTTGCCATTGTCAAAACATAAAAACTGGAGTATAATGCTGAAAGCGATTTTTATACGCAATACAAAGGTAAAATAATTTAATAAAGGCGGTTGATGAAATTGGCCACAAATGTTAAGGCGAAAAAGAAAAAAGGCACGTATGACAGTAAAATTATTATGTACATCTCAATCGGTCTCGGAGTCATTGTCGCCGTGACTCTGATCACATTCCTGATTGTCAAAAGTGTTACCGGATTTGTCGGCAAAGTAGACGGCACAAAAATATATGATTATGAATTGCGTTATTTTCTCCGGACCGAGCTTTCAGAGGAGCAGCAGGAGAATTTTGAAGAGCCGGATAATTTCAGTTCCTTAACCGCGGAAGAGCAGGACAAACTGTATGCGGAATTCTGGACGGATGAACGCCAGCAGGAATGTCTCACACGCGCGCTGGAGGAAGCCAGAAAATTTAAGGCAATGTACAATATTGCGCTGGAAAAAGGCTATGGCCTAACCTCGACACAGAAAGCGACGATTAAAAGCAACCTCGATTCCACGCTCAACTATTATTACAGCAGCTATTCCCAATATTACGGATATACGTACGACCAGGTCGTCAATATGTTCTGCGGCGGAATGACCGTAGCACAGTACAAGGACTTTTCGATTATAAACGCAACCATTGAAAACTATAAAAATTATCTGAAGGAGGGCTATGCCCCCACGGAGGAAGAGCTGCGGGCTATTTATGACGAGAATCCGGACGATTACAGAAAAATCGACGTCCGCCTGCTGAAATACAGTCTCCCGACCAAGCCCACGGAGCCTGCTGTGCCGAAGGATAGTGCCGGAAATGAAATTTCCGCGGATACAGAGAATGCGGACGACAAGAAAAAATATGACGAATATCTGGAAAAGAAAAAAGAATATGACGAAAAATTAGAGAAATATGAAAAGGACCTGGAAGAAATCAAGACGCGGGCCAATACAATTCTCGATGCCCTGAACAGCACCGGAAAATATACGGAAGCGGAAATTGATGAAAAAACCGGTGAACCGAAGGTAGATGAGAACGGCAAACCCGTATATAAATACGAGAATGCGGATCTCGATACAATCGCGCAGAAGGAATCGGATGAAAGCAATTCCAGCAGCACCAAAGGTCTGCACTCCATTAACAATAGTAACCTTTACGGTGTAGATGAAATCGACGAATATGCGCTTTCCATGCAGTGGAAGGACGATAAGCGCGAGGAAATCATCTCCGTACCGAAGGAAGACAATAAAGACGATAAAGGCGAGGATAATAAAGAAGACGGCGGAGATGAAAATTCTGCTTCCTCCTCCACCGAAAGTGACAGCGATGAAAAGGAAGAAGAAAAGAAGCCCATGACCGCGGTCACACTGATTGAGACGGAAACAGCGATTTACCTGGTCCGCTGCGAAGGCATCACGGATTATGATAACAGTAAACCTTCTTCCGAAACCTCCGACGATAGCATTAAGGGTACGATTAAAACAAAAAAGCTTGAAGAAATGGCTGTTGCGGAATTAGAAGACATGATTGAAGCCGCAGGCAATCAATATGCCGTCAAAGGTAAAAAGGACGATGACATCCAAGCGATTCTGAAAGAATTCAATCTGTAATACCGAAGGTCTGCACAAGACAGACGGCTGCAGAGGCTGATGGAACGGGCACAACGCCAAGCAGAAAGCTGGCTTGTGCCCGTTTTGATTGCGGCAAAAATCCCGCGGCCCCGGCCGGCAGGATTGACAAAATTTGTTTATTTGATAGAATAGTTTTGCTTTAAAACTATTTGAAAGGACCTGAAGCAATGATCCGCAGAACGCTGCAGGACAGATTCCTGAAATTTTACTATACGCTTTATAACGGTATTGAAAAAGCTTTCGGCGCTGTGATCGAGGCCTCCGGTCTGACGATTCAAAAGTTCCGGATTCTTGTGGCCGTATATGAGCAGGAAGTGCCGACCCTGAGCGAATTGAGCCAAGCCCTGGGTATGAACAAGGGAAACTGTTCAACCTTATGCAAAAAGCTCGTAAAGGAAAACCTGCTGCGCAGATCCCGCCGTGATTCCGACGAGCGCTGTATTGAACTCCGTTTAACGGAACAGGGCACAGAAAAGCTCGCGGAGATACAGAACGTCCTCAGTCAAATACAGCGTTCCTTTCAGCAGAATAAATCTGTCAGTGAACTGAATGATCTCTATCATAATATGGACTACATTGAAAATATGCTTCGAGAGCTTCAGCAGTGTACCCACAAATACCGGGAAACGGGGTGCTGCCTGATTTGATGAACCCCTTTTATGAGACATTTTTTTTATTCACAATATATGCCTTTATCGGATGGTGCGGTGAAGTCGTATTTGCTGCAGTCCGCTCAGGTAAATTTGTTAACCGCGGATTTTTAAACGGACCGGTGTGTCCGATTTACGGATTCGGCGCTGTAATTGTAATCCGCCTGCTGACGCCGCTTCAGAAGCATCTGCCTTTTTTATTTATCGGCTCTGTTTTTCTAACCTCTGTACTGGAATTTATAACAGGGTTTCTGCTCGAAAAAATATTTCATACAAAATGGTGGGATTATTCCAAGGAGCCGCTGAATCTCTGCGGATATGTCTGTTTCAAATTTTCATTTGCCTGGGGCGTGGCCTGCATTTTACTTATGCGTGTGCTCCATCCCTTCATTGCCAAAGCGGTTTCACGGATTCCGGCTGCGTCCCGCCCCATCCTGCTTGTGCTTCTGCTCTGCGCGTTTGCAGCAGACATCAGCGTAACAGTAGCAAGTATTTTGAAACTCCGAAAGCGGCTGCGTCTGATGGAGGGAATCGCCGCCAAGCTGAAACAGCTTTCCGACCGCATCGGAGACAATTTATTCAGCAGCGTCAGCCATGTAAAAGAAACGTCTCAGCATATGAAAGAAAATACGGAGGAGTGGAAGCGCAGACATAAAGAGTTGACGGAAAAATATAAGCATTTAGCAGAAGGACAGTCCCGGATTCATCAAAGACTGATGAACGCTTTTCCTGCTTTAGAAAAAAAACGCCGGAGCGTTGCGGCAGACATCAAAAACAGCGATGACCAAAAAACAAAGGACCGGGACAAAACGGAAAAACCGGCATGAGTGTGCATATTTTGCACGGAGAGGGAGGCACGGAATGAAAATATTATTGGTGGTAGATCAGTTTTTTTCCGCGAACAACGGAATGACCATTTCTGCCAGACGTTTCGCTGAAACATTGCAAAAGCACGGCAACGAGGTCCGAATCGTAAGTACCGGCAAAGAAGGCGATACGGAATATCTGATGAAAAAACAATATATTCCTTTTTTTGACAAGCTTGTTTCATCCCAGGGGATGACCTTTGCTAAGCCAAATAAAAAAATTTTGAAAGCCGCCGTCGAATGGGCCGATGTCGTCCATCTGCTGACCCCTTTCGTTCTTTCTCATACCGCAGTGAAAATTTTACAGAAATCCGGCGTTCCCTATACAGCTGCATTCCATGTCCAGCCGGAAAATATTACGGCTTCTATCCATCTTGCGAATGTAGACTTTATTAACAGAGCCATTTATAAATGGTTTCGTTTCTTCTTATATAATAAGTGCGGCCATATTCACTGCCCTAGTCAATTCATTGCAGGCGAGCTGAAAAAAAATGGGTATTCCGCAAAAATTCACGTTATCTCAAACGGAATCGATCCGGACTTTGCATATAGGAGATTACCCAAACCGGCGGCGCTGAAGGACAAATTCGTGATTTTGATGACCGGAAGACTCTCTCGGGAAAAGCGGCAGGATGTTTTGATCGATGCCGTAAAAAGGTCCCGGCACGCAGATAAAATACAGCTGATTCTGGCAGGTCAGGGGCCCAGAGCGGAAGCGCTGCGAAGGCGGGCGGCAGATCTCAAAAATCCGATTATAATCCAATTTTTCAGTAAAAACGATCTTCTAAATACCATCGCATTCTGCGATCTTTACGTGCATGCCGCAGATATGGAAATTGAGGCCATGTCCTGTATGGAAGCCTTTGCATGCGGGCTCGTTCCGGTCATTGCGGACAGTCCGAAATCCGCGACACCGCAATTTGCTTTGGATCAGCGGAGTCTGTTTCCCGCAGGCAACAGCCGCGCGCTGGCAGAGCGGATTGATTATTGGCTGGAGCATGAAGACGAACGGATCAGAATGGGGAAACGCTACAGCGAGCATGCAAAGAACTACAGATTGGACGACTGTGTCTCAGCTGTAGAAGCTATGTTCCGGGAATCCATTGAGGAGAATCAAACGCATGGGACAGCTGGATAAATCTGCAGACCCGGCCTCCGGCGCACATCCGCTTAAAATGTGGACTCCCTGTAAGTTTACCATTGATCAGGATTACGACTATCTCCGGGACTCGGCCTTTCATACGGCAGTGCATAAAACGGTCCGCGCCGCTGCGCATGGCATTCTGAATCTTTATAACAGATTGGCCTTCGGACTGCGGGTCTGCGGAAAAGAAAATATTGCCGCCTTAAAGGAATCCGGTGCTGTTACGGTCTGCAATCACGTTCATATGATGGATTGTACGATGCTCGACTGCGCATTCCGCCAAAAACGAGTTTATTATGCGACGCTGCAATCAAACTTTAAGATTCCCGTTGTACGCCGCCTGATCCGCGTTCTCGGCGGCGTACCCATCTCTACGGATCCCCGGCAGATCCGCAGAATGTTCTGCTCCATGGGTACGGCACTGAGAAGAGGATGCTTTGTGCATATTTATCCCGAAGGGATTCTATATCCGTATTACCAAAAGGGAATGCGCAATTTCAAATCCGGCGCCTTTCACCTGGCGGTCAGCAGCCGGATGCCTATTTTACCTGCAGTCATTACGTTTCATAAAAGAAAAGGTCTCTGGGCGCTCAAACGCAAGCCCTGTGTCCGTCTTACCTTCCTGCCGCCCATCTATCCAGACCTTGCCGCAGGTAAGACAGAGGAAATCCAGCGGCTTACAATGGAATGCCGCCGGCAGATGGAGGAAGCCTTTCAGGCCCTAGCAGGATCACTTTAAATGCGGAAGGAAAGGATCTGCAAAACAGCGGCATTGCGTATATTTAAAAAACAATCAATATATTTATGCATATAGGAATTGATCTTTCCAAAACAGCATGATATAGTATAAATTGAAAATACGATAGGGGGATTTTATCATGGATCTTTTAAAGTTGTACAGTTATTATGAACCCGCAGCGGAGGAAGCAATCGGTGCGATGATTGTTGTTCTGGTGGTTGCCGCTATTATTTCAATCGGCGTTGCCATAGGCTGCATATTCGGTTGCAGGGCGATCGCCCGCTCAAAGGGACTGCCCAGTTCTTATATGTGGCTGGGGCTGCTGGGCGTCATCGGCATCATTATCGTAGCCGTCATGAATCCCAAGGAGCAGGCGCCGCCATACAATCCATATGCGCAGAACCCGTATCAGCAGCCCAATCAATATCCGCCCCAGTATCCGCCGTACGGCGCGGCGCCTTACGGACAGCCCGGACAGCCGGTACCGCCCAATGGGTACGCCCCCAATGCCAATCCCCCGATTGCTGCTGCACCCAATGCAGCGCCCGCCGCCGGCGGACCGCAGCAGGATATCAGTTTCAGGTTTTGCGCAAACTGCGGGCAAGCGAACGATAAAAAGGACACAAAGTGTTCCCGCTGCGGCGCAGAGCTGAAATAAAAGCAGGCAGAAAAACGAGCTAATTCTTCAGCTGAAGGAATCAGCGGCAGCTCATACAGAAAGAACCGGCGCGTCAAAAAACTGCGCCGGTTTTACATTTCCGATATACGCCCCCGCTTATACACTCACCTTTCATTCCTCCGCAGGGCCGTAGACCTCCATCTCCGCCAGCTGCAGACGATGCTCACCCGCAGAACTGTTTCGCAGTCGGGTTGCAGTTAAACGCACAAACCGGCCGCTGACCGCCGGAAAACATACTTCTACAGGCTGCTCCGGCTGCTTCGTGCCGACAGCTTCGTAGACCGTTTTCCAAACCGTGCCGTCCTCTGAGACGTCAATGCTGTAATCGACCGGAAAAAATGCGCCCCGAAAACCGTTATCACTGCGCGGAGCAAGCACAACCCTGCCGATCTCGCAGATTTCCTGCAGATCAATCATCACCCATACGGTACAGGCGGCATTGGAAAAGGCCTCCGACGAGTATCCGGCTGACTCAATATTCGTATTCCGACTGTTATCCGTTAATTTATCTACCGCCCAGTTCTCACTGCCCCGAATTTCGGAATTTGTCGTCACAGGCTTATGTTTCGCAAGATTCCGATTCCGATCCGTTTGCTTTTCTACGTAAAAGTATGCCGGATAGCCCTCTGGAAGTCCTGTCCGCACGGTACTTCCTCCGATTTCTATCTCTGTGATCCTGACAGGTTTCTGCGTTCTTGTGCCGCAGAAGGTAATCCGATAATAATGATATCCGGTTCCGTTTTCTTCCATGGATGCAAAAGTCTCCTGGATCGGATTTCGGAAATCCGCGGTCACCCCCTCTTTCGACCGATCCGCCAGGATATCCCAGCAGGCAAGCGCAGGGTCCTCAGAGCCCTCGATTACGTAATAATAGCAATCCGCATCTGCTACATAAAGCCGTAGGCCTCCGATAATGGTACAAACACCCATATCGATCCGAAGATAGGGCTTTTCATCATAAGGCTCTGGTGACCAGTAACCGCTTGTATAGGAACCATCTGTCAGCAGCAGGGGCCAGTGTTCGGTGCTGATTTCCTGCTGCAGCGAGCTCGAGGCCGCTACCGGCTTTTGATATGCCGCTCTCTGATCCGCATAAATCCGTTCCGGATCGGGGTTTAGTAATTCCGCGGCAACAGCCGTCACTTCCCCTTCTCCCATCTCCGGCAGCCCGCCTGCAGTCTGATCCTCCGTCAGGCAGACAAGCACAGCACCTTCTGAATCAGCAGGTATATCAAGCAATCGCTCGCCGCGCCGGACATGGTAAACGTGTCCCGGCGTCTGATTGATAAAAGAAAGAAAAATCGGCGCGGGACGGATCTCCTCCGATATCCGGCGGCCCGGCGCAAAGGTAACGGTAAAGCGATACGGCGTATCATAGCGCACCGTCAAAAGCAGTCCGCGCCACAGATATTTTACAACGGATCCGTTCATACACGGATGCAGGAACGGCGCAATCAACAGGCGATGGGCTTCCGGCTGAAACCCGTAGCCATACGTAAAGAGTCCCCATATGGGGCCGGCATGTGTCGGAAAACAGGAAAAATAGTTATCCGAAGGCGTTACCCCGTCGCGCTTGTAGGCTGTCGCATTGAGAAAACCCGTCTGCTTAAAATATTCCGTAAAATGATGAATGTACCGCGGAATCAGCGTTCGGTCGCCATATACAGGAAAGCCGGCATAAAAATCGCCGTCCGCACAGCCGTACCAGCCCCCGTCCATTCCTAAATTGGAATGCAGGTATCTGCAAGGGTCCTCACGGTCGTAAATATTCCGGATATTCATGGCGTGAAAGCCCAAATGAAATACTGCATTTTCACGCTCCACCGTCTGTACAAGTGCTTTTTCACATGCGCGGTCCGGTGCAATTCCCGCTCGCAGCGCCGCAGCCTGGACAGGCAGATAACAGGTATCCGGCGTCTCCGTGGAATATAAAAAGGATCGACTTTGTTCAGACCAGAAGGTTTTATAAAAGCCGACCCGGATTTTTTCCGCCAGGGTTTCATAGGCCTGTGCCTTCTCCGGGTCCTGATATAGATGCAGCTCCAACTGTGCCAGCCGCTTCAGGGCTTCATAATACATCACGGTAACATATCCGTTGCAGCCGCCCTTCGTGTGTTCCCAATAATCGCTGTGTTTGCGGATTTCATGGTTCTCCGGGTCCATGTCCGTGCAAACATAGCGCGTCTTATCCAAAAAGGTATGCGCCTCATACGCTACGGCGCCTTCTGCGGATTGTCTCAAATCAAAAGCCATTTTTGCATCTCCGGTAAGACTGTATAGTGTGCAGAGCGCGATTACATAGCCCGGCCCCATGTCCCCGTAATGATGTCCCCATCCATCCTTTTGCGGCGATTGCGGAAACGGACTTGTCAGATGTCCGTCGGCAGCCTGCAGCTTATCCCGGATAATATACAGGCTGTTTTTGATTGTCCGCAGCGGCGCGATATCACACAGCGTACTGAAAATATTGACAATCCAGTGCTGTTCGATGGGCGGCAGTTCAAAAAAGCAGTTGGGGTTTTCCGTTACCGCGCCTAAATTCCAGTCCATAATCATCATACGGGCAAAATCATTTACCACATGCGTAACCGCCGCGCCGTCCACGCCTCTGAGACTGCCGATTTCATAATAATCCGCGTACTCCCGCGGTGCAATTCGGTATGTCGCCTCATCGGTATGGCCCCGCTCATATGTAATCGGCTTAAAATGGCGCCTGCCCTGGGGCCGGAGCCGACCGGTATAGCAATGCTTGCCCGGCCACCCGTCTGCAGAACCGGTAGCATATTCCAGCGGTTGCTTTTGATCCGTAATGCAGATATTAATCATCAGGGGCTTTTCGCTGTTTTCTTTCTCCGGCGACTCATATCGTGCAGTCACAGCC
>ERZ779746.1018-NODE-1018-length-11939-cov-3.379249_pt1 | contig 11939 bp, 14 predicted proteins | sample MGYA00511888_ERZ779746 | MGnify/ENA primary metagenome ERZ779746 (study PRJEB29588, sample SAMEA1964695) | human gut metagenome | biome: human gut; feature: human-associated habitat; material: faeces | place: Denmark | collected 2008/2010 ... | reverse complement strand
TGCTGCAGGGAACCGAAACCCTGTCCCTGCGGCTGGACCGGCATGTAGAAAATACAAAAAAGGTGGTGGCGTTCTTGGCAGATCATCCGCAGGTGGAAAGAGTCAATCATCCTTCCCTGCCCGATCACCCGGATCATGCCTTGTATGAGAAATATTTTCCCCACGGCGGCGCGTCTATTTTCACCTTTGAAATCAAGGGCGGACAGGAAGAGGCCCATGCATTTATCGACAAATTGAACATTTTTTCCCTGCTGGCCAATGTTGCGGACGTCAAGAGCCTGGTCATCCACCCGGCCACCACAACCCATTCCCAGCTGACAGAAACGGAACTGCTGGATCAGGGGATCAGACCGAACACCATCCGGCTTTCTATCGGCACAGAGCATATTGACGATATTCTTGCCGACCTCTCACAGGCATTCGGCGGCTGACCGAAACGCCATTGACCGATGCTGTTTTTTGCGGCATCGGTCCGATTCTTTATGATCAGCAGCACGGAAGATGCAGCCTGTCTCTTTATACCTATTCTCCGGTATAAAGAGACAGGCTGGCGGGTTCATCGCATAACCCTAAATAGATCTCTTTTACATTGCAATAGCCCTGGCTGTTTACCTGTTGCTGCAGCCAGGTGAAGTCAAGTCCCATCCGTTTCAGATTGTCCTCCAATACGCGGCCGTCCATGATTACTTCTGTATAAATACATGCCGCAGCAGGCTTTATACACATGTCAGCCGGAGTCAGCGGTCTCTGATCGCAGACAGGCAGGATCGAGAGCTTTCCGTTATATTCAAAAACAGCCGTCTGAATCGTGCTGATATTAAAATATCCCGCCTGCCGACACATCATCATAAATTCACTTAAATCGAGTTTTGCTTTCTTCATATTTTTACGATAAAGCTTGCCGTTATGCATAATAATCGTCGGGGTGCCGTTCATATATTTCCGGATTCGGGGAAGCTTATTTTCCAGAATACTGAATCCGGCCGACAGCAATCCATAAATAATCATAGCAATCAGCGGCTTCCAGGGAGATTCGAGCTCCGTAGCTAATTCCGCTGCGATGGAGCCAATTGTGATTCCCGTTATATAATCGAAAAAATCAAGCTGGGCAACCTGCTTATGGCCCATCATTTTTGCAATGATGAATAATGTAAGCGCCGATAGCAGGGCTGTTAAAATTACTTGAAGTATTTCCATGCTTCTTCCTCCTTTGATTGTTGCTATTGTGTCCCAAATAAATGATTATATGATAACAGGAAAACGCATGCGATTCATGCGGGCTGTACCCGCCGATATGGCTGTTTATAAAAAAAGGGCTCAACCCTTCTGCAAAAGACTGGCCCCATTTCATTTATATTGTCGTTTTTCTAATGGCCGGCAGCGTCAGCTGCAGGTGACAGCCTGTCCACAGAGCTGTTCGAAAATTCCGGCTTTGACAAGCGGCCTGCGCAATATTGACGGTAAAGGGTTCCGGGCTATCGTTCGCCCCGCGTGCAGCACAGGAACGGTCGCAATCGGTACCTCTATTCCGGCCTCCTGACATCCTTTGTTTTTCAAAATCAAAGCCGCAAAGCAAAACCTGAATGATTCCGGAGTTCAGCCTTCCGTAAAGCGGATCAAACCTGTCGGTATTAAAAAACCTCACAGGCGGCAATGAGCCGCAATTTTTCCTCATCAATTTTCTCGCGCCCGTATCCATCAAAAAAACGCCGGCGGTATCTGTCCGTTTTCAGATTAAAAGACAGCGACCATGCGCCCCAGAACAGGTCGACATGACGATCTCCGACACCGCCGCTGTCAAGGTCAATGAACCCGCTGAGCTGCCAGTCGTTTAAAATGATATTCGGCAGACAATAGTCGCCGTGCAGCAGCGTGTCGGTTTGCAGTAAATGGCCTTTCGACTTTATGACCTCATAGGCCTCCTCAGGCGTGGTATAGCCCCAGTTATCAGGAAACAAAGAAGCATCGTAGTGCTGAGATCTGTAGTTTTGTTCGGCTTTGCGCAAATACCGCTCCGTGTGGTTTTGAACAGGACACTTCAGATAATCCAAGGCGTGCAGCAGTGCAAGCCGCTCTGCAAGCGTGTCGCATAATCGCTCCGGCCGCTGAAGATATTTTGCCGCGGTGCAGTCGTCGCCGGGAAGCTTTTCAGTCAAAAGATACGCATGATTCCCATCAAAAAAATATTCCGCAGTACCCGCAGCCAAGCCTTTCCCATGAAAAAAACGCGTCATTTCATATTCACGGTCTAAATCGGCACGCATACCGATTTTCAGAAAGTAACCGTTCTTCTTGTCGATAAAGATCACCGTTGCGTTTGGCGAGCTGCTGCTGTCGTACAGCTTTGCATCGCGCAGGTACGGGTGCAAAACTTCCGGGTACTCGTCCAGATTTACCGTTATCGGTTTCAGAAGCATAAAGCAGCCTCCTTTATGTTGCTTTTTATATGCCTTTTATATGCGCCTTATATGGCAATGAACGCACAGGACTTCATTCATTGTCGCTCTTTTCATCCAGCTGCCTCAGCGTAAGGCCCTCCGCTGTTTTCCATGTGAGATTTCCGTTTCTGGCAGAGCCGCTGACAAATGACGCCGCGGCGGAAGGACTGGAAAGCAGCACATCCTCCTTTAGTACATTGTCATTTATGCGTTCAGCAGCATTTGCTCGAATTTTCGCAACATTTTCAGGACAGCTTTTACTGACTGCAGCATCGATTTTACTGCCCCGCAGCACTACAAATCCGTCCGCCGTGCGGCGGCCCGCCGCTTTTACGTGCGCTGTTTCAAAATACAGGCACGGCTCCGGCTCATCCTTTACCGCAGCCGGCGAAACCGGAGCAGCGGCTTTGAGCAGCGGCTCAAATATTTTATGACCGAGAACCCCCATGATCAGACGCGCATAATCGACGAATTCCTCCAGTTCACATTCCTTTTCCTCAGTGATATTGCCGTGCGTGGGATCATTTCCGTTTTTCACAATATAGCGGTTCGCCAAAATGGCAAGATTACAGAAACGATTTTCAAGATAGCTGATCTCCGTCGGACCGAACGAGTTATTGGAAGTAGTAAACACCACCGCCTCTGTCCAGTAGTCCTTATCCGGATTGCGCTTATGCTCTGTCAAGCGTTCAAGAAGTCCCTCGCCGTTTTTCCGTTCACCGGCCTGTCCTATGTATACGACACCCTCTCCGGTCTGGTCATCCGTACCGAAAAGAAAATACACGCCGCTCTGCTTGAGATCCTCCCGTTCCCTGCACAAATGCAGGGCAGTGCGCGGAATCTTGTATGCAACGCCTGTCCAGTTGGCAATGGTCGCCTTCATCCGTCCCGTTGCATCGCCGTCCATTAAATACACGCTGATATTTTTACCTCTTGCCGTCATAGCGCGTTCAATACCTCCATATTCGAAATGTATTTTTGTTGGTCAGAAAAACATCTTCCGGTATCCGTATGAAAATCCGGGCATAGCCTTCTTCATTTGGATGACAGCCATCTGCGGTAAGTCTTTTCCAGGCAAAGTCAAGCCAATACAGATTCACGCACATCCTGAAAGTGCTTTCTTCCCGCATAATTGCTTATACCGTAATAAGAATACGGCATTTGCTTTTGCAAGAAAATTTTTAATTAAATCAGAAACTGCTGTTTGAAAGTATGCGGCAGCCGGCAGGGTATTTCCAAGCTCTATCGGGCGATCTCCCCAAAAGCAGTCATCCATCCTGTTAAATAGGATGACATAATCGGTGCCGATCAACTGTTCCCGGAAATCAGTAAAAGCCATAGCATTCTTTCTGCTCAGTCCGGATTCTGCCATAAGTGTACCTGTAATTCCATAGCTATGCTCCTCAGCCCCTATTTTTTACACAAGACTGTGAGAAAACGTCCTTTGAAATTAGTTAAGCTATGACCAAGCGTGATGCTGTCACTCAAAAATGCAATTTCCATACGGCCTCTCCCTGTTTGTTTTTTCGGGCTCTGATATTTCCAAATGAAATTTTTGAATATTATACCATAGAAAGCGGAAAAGCAACAGCAGTGCGTGATAATAAAAACGCTGTCTTCTCGGAAATCCTCAATTTTCAAAGTAAATGGGGGTACGGACAAATTCTTGGACCGGTTAAGCCGTCAATCTAAGGCTCTGCCTGTACCCCTTGGGCCCATATTTTCAAGTGATGTTTTGATTTTCTTTTCGTTATACCATTTCGTATATTCTATTATTTGAAAAAATTATTGACTTCACAATCTGAAAACAGAATGCCTTTTTCTATATTGCGGATACGTTCTTTTTGATGGTCATCAATGTTTTCAGGATCAAAAAACCAACTAAATTTGCATATCTGCCGGAACTTCATAAACATCGGAATTTTTGAAAGCCAAAAATCGCTTAAATGATTTGCGGATAGATAACCTTTAAGAAAGTTTTCGATTATACTATTCGTGAAATCATGTCCGGCATCATTTTTCCGTCCCCACCATAAACCGTGATAAAGCGCGATTCCGATATCAAGGGAATACCAACCATATAAAGCGTCATCAAAATCAAATACATTCATTTTATCGCCGTCTATATACATATTCCATTGGTGCATATCGTTATGAATCAACCCGTAAGAATCGTTATCTTTGGGTAACGCCATGATTGCGTTTATTAAATCTTCAACGATTTTATTGACTGAAGGACAGTTTTTTACATTATTATCAAGTGCAAATCTGCCGTCAAATGTACTGCGAATATCAATATCGTTCGCAGGTTTGAATTCTTTTGTAAGATGGTGTATATCGCCCATTATTTTACCCCAATTGTAAAAAATTTTTTCATTCCATTTATTAAGGTTATTTTTATCCCAAAAACTGCCGGACACAGTTTCAAAAGACGTGACAATAAAGTTTTTACCGTTGTCCTGTGTTGATATGACAAGCTCACCATGCTTGGATCTCATTGGTAGACCAACGCCGATATTATTTTTTGCAAGGTAATAAAGCCAATCCATTTCAGCTTTTGTTTCGTGAATTTGTTTTGCCGGACGTTCCGAAAAACGTAATATATACCGCTTATTATTTTTTTGAAATGCGTATATTTGATTGGTAGATTCACTAATGAAGTGTAGTGTCCCTTTATCAAATTCGTAATTGTTTGCTGCGAATAAAAGCAAGTTTTCTGATACCATATTCCCCTCCGTCAATTTTTAATAAAAGGCTGACATTTCGAGCAATAATAAACCACACCGCCCATATACGCCTCTTTTACAATGAGTTCGCCACACCTCTGACAAGGCTTGTCAAGAGTATGTTTACTTGCCTTTGTTACGTAATTGCCGAAATTGCCATAAATATTTTTTTGTGTATCCAATCCCCCGGCAGTAACCACTGCCGGGAATACTTTCTTTATCGCCGCATATAAGCGTTTATATGCATCCTGTCCAAGCGACGCCATGATACTTTTAGGATTGACCTGCGCTTCCCAAAGTATTTCATGTAGAATCGTATTATCCAAACCGGGAATACGGTTTTGAGTGGCAAGAAAGCATTTTACGCTTTTGGCGGGTTTTAATTTTGTTAAATCGGTATTCTTTATTAAGTCCAAGAAAAATGTTTCGGTAAAATCATCTGAAAATACCGAAGGGAAATCATTCCGGCAATGAATTGCCCAGCCGTCTTCATCGACTTCAAAGAGAAAAAGCGGTCCGCCAAGTGAACCGCAAAACACCAGCGCTGAACCGTCGTCCAACAAAAGATATAATTGATGGCGTTTCGGTTGTTTTTCGGATGCACCGTAGTACCGTGTAGAAAGGGTATTGAACATTAATGCCCTATTACCAATATATAAATAGTTATAATGACTAAGCACATTGGATTTAAGTATTTTTTTGCCTGTCAGCAATTTGTCATATTGTTCGGCTTGCCTGCAGGATATTTCTTTGGGGGCAAAAGCATATTGCGGCTCAGTGGCGAACCATACGAAACCGTGAGGATTTTGGTTGACGATTGTTTTTACGATGGTTTTACCTACTACCGTATTCTGTAATTGATTTGAAACGACTTGACATTCCGCAAGGCTCATTTTTCACACTCTCCATTCTGATTTTTATAAAAATCCAAAGCATCTTTTACATTTATACCGTCGATAGTCATGCCGGATATATCACAATTATCGATTTTACATTTTTTAAAACTATTAAACAAAAAAACACAATTATCAAGTGTGCTATCAATAAATTTGCTATTGCCTATATAACTGTCATAAATGAGAGCGTTTCCAAAATCACAATCGGTAACGCGCCAATTCGTCATCTTGCCGTCGTACCAATCCAGTCTATCCGTTCCGAAGAATCGGAATGAAACGCCGTCCATTGAGCCGTCCAATAAAGCGAAACGGTATTTGCTGCCGTTATATACTTCATCGTGAGGTTTTATCATCTTAATATAACGATTCCATCGAGCGCCCGTATAAAAAGTGAATCCATTATCATCCCCAAACTGACGCTTTTTGCCTTCAAAATCAAAATTAAAAAGCCCCTCATTATTTCCGTTCGGATAATAGATATTCCAACACATGATTTCGGGGTGCAATTGTTTCAATAATTCAAAAATATAAATGTTGTTGTCCGGCTCTATATAGGCAAGGCAACGGATCAGCATAGCCTCCATTCCAACATAAACCAAATTGACTGCTCCCACGCACCCGCCGTCCTGCATGATTTTATAGAACCAACGGCAATCGGGCATATCAAATCCGTTGAAATCCCAATAATCCATTATCTTATCCAAAGCCTCGGTATTATGATAACAGCGTTTGATAATATCTGTTAATTCGGGAATATCTTTTTTTGTCAGTAGTTCAAGTGATAAATTTATCCCGCGCATATCAATAATCGGTTCGGGCGGCGCTATAATTGCGGTTTCTTTGACAGGCTCTGCTAAAACCGTTTTCAAGGCGGATTTTAATTCTTTCGATTCGGTACTATGTGTTGCATCGAGATATTTATATACACGATTTATATCTTGCTTGTCTTTTAACAGATTGAGTAGTTGCCTCAAAACTGTCCCCAGTGCGTTTAGCTGCTCAGTTTCTTTCTTTGTTTCGTCTAAGTGGTCGGTGAATACAGCAATCACTTTTGATAATTCATCAGATGTAAAAATCTCTTGTATTGAGGGAATGGAGAATCGCAATTTGCGAAGAACCACGATTTGTTTTATCTTCTGCATATTTTCTTCATCATAAAAACGATAATCATTTTTGCCGCGTGTGCTTTGTAAAATTCCAGCACTTTCCCAATAATGCAGAGCGCGGTGGGAGATACCAAATTTATTTGTAACATCGCCAATTTTCGTAAGCATAGAAAACACGCTCCTTTTTGTATTATACCGTAAGCATACAGTCTTACGTACGGTAAGAGTCAAGCAGTTTTAATAAATTCTCTTTCAACCCCATCTTCCGGATTTGAGCCATTCCTCAAAATCCTCTAATTTCATTTTTTCGGCAGTTACCATATCCCTATACGCTCTTGCTTGTGCCGCCCATTCCTGAAACACCTCACGGATGATTTTGCCTGTCCGAATCCGAGAAAAGCGATTTTTGTTCGAATAGTCAAAATATAACACAAATCCAAACCCTTCGCCGATCGGAAAGATAGCGCCGAGGTTCGGATTATATGCATTTGGTGCGAGTGGTGATACAGAGCTTTTTACCAAAACCCTGAAAAATCAATGGTTTTAGGATCGCCAACAAGCAGTATTTATATCAATAACAGGCGTTCGATTCAGATGAATCGGGCGTCTTTCATGTTTATACGATAGCATACAAATTCTTTGCATACAAGTGTTTATCTGAAAAATTGATATCGCTATCAATCTCTTTTTTGCCAATATTCAAGTTCCGAAAGTTTCTTCCGCAACCAATCTGACATTTGTTCTGGCGTTCCCCAATTCCAACGCGGCACAACATCAGCGATGAGCTCCTCCGGATCGTGATATTTATGGGCGCCGTTGATATAACACCATTTGCAATATTTATCGTTTACAGTACCGTCAACCTCACGGCTGTAACAATTATCATCAAACGGGGAACCGCACACCTGACAGGTGGTATTTTGCGGTTGTCCGAGAATTTTATTGATAGATACCCCGAAAGATTTAGATATGATTTTCAGCGTATCGGAATTCGGCACAGTTTCGCCGGTTTCCCATCGGGACACAGCTTGCCGCGTGACAAACAGCCTTTCAGCCATTTCATCCTGAGAGAGATTATTATTTTTGCGTAACTCTAATAAAAATTCAGCGGTAGTAGTCATATAAAACCATCCTTTCCACTTCATTATATCATGGAGGGGATTTGGAAAAAGCAACTTGCTGTTGCGGGACGATATAATGCTATTTTAATGATTTCCTCATGACTATTTTACCATTTTGTTCGCTATGCTTTATGAATCCGCATTTCTCATACATTGCCAGCGGTCCCTTGTATCCGTCATCTATGAATTTATCGTTTGTGTAAGCTTCGACAAAATCAAAACCATCATGGGTCGCATCGCGGCAGACACGTTCCACCAATTGCGTGGCTATGCCTTTTCTTTGTACATCTGGCGCGATAACAAAGCAGAATATGGATTTTATCTTAATGCCTTCACGGCATTCCTCTATTGGCCATCCACATGAGTGCAAGTGTTTCACACCGAGTCTGCAATCCGCGGTAGCGTTGCACCATCCAACAATTCTTCCGTCGTGGTAAGCGAGGTAACCCTGCAATTTCCCGTCTTTAACGAATTGGATGGCACGTTCTCGTCTTTCTTCTGGTGTCGGGTACCAGTGGTCATCGCCGAAATAGGAATCGTCATTTCGCCAAGAAACACAATAACATTTTATTCCGTAAGTATCATTATGGGGCGTAGTGTCAAAATAACGCGCGTAATCCTCGGCAAGATCGGGAGTTAATTTTTTTATTTCAATAATCATCACACTACCCCCATAATATCAAACAGAAGCGCACCGCTTATGTGCCGTTTTTTGTGTTTTAATTTTACAAAGGTAAAACGGCGAAGCGTTAAGCGTGATGTCTTTATCAATCTTGTCCCTGCATGTGTCATACTTCGTCTCTCCATTCCATAAATCCTACCGTGAAAGGCAGGTGATCAAATTTTCTCGTTCCGATGTGCACAAATTCATTCGCGGTATACCAGTTTTTGAGCAGAGTGTTCTCCTCGATAATGCCAATAGTAATTCTATGACCGCAAAGTTCTCGGACTTTTTCTTTTGTATAATCAAGAAGCAGCTTGCCGCATCCACTATGCCGATATTCTGGCAACACGGCGAGATTGTGAAGCTCATAGGCATCCTCGCTTTCTTTTGAAATCGAAACATATCCTACCATTTTTCCGGCATAGTACAGGCCGAACATCTGCCATCCCCGGCTTATCTGTGCTTGCAGGCTCTCAATTGTCATAAAGCTCGTGTGCATCGGGCAATTATCTCGTGTCAGGCCGAATTCGCAGGCGACTGTGGCGAAGGAACGGCGGATCACATCAATGGCGGAAGAAAGAGAAACCTCACGAATTGGGAAAATACCGTTGGTCGGTTTTTCGGCGTCTAAAAGAGTCAATTTTTCATTTATTCTCTGCTGTGAGCCGGTATCAATATATCCGCAGGATTTACGGCGCAGACATTCAACTCTCGTTTTGTAATACTGCTCCTGAAACCGTACCGCTTCGGCAATTTCCGTCTGATTGAATACCATCCCGTCCGGGGCTGCAACAAGCTTGTCCTCCACATCGTTTTCCCGATGGATAATGCCGATGATTCTTCCGGTAAATTCGTCAATCGGCCCGGCAACGCCCATTATATAAACATCCAATTCCTCGCCATCGCCTCCGAGCACACCGGGAATATAGCCGTAGTTTATCGGGTAAATAAGGGTGTATTTTTCTTTTTTATGTACATATCCGGCAGGCCGGTCGATTTTGACCGTAACGGTTTTGCCGAGATAGCTTTTCAACTGCTTTTTTCGCTCCTCAGTAGTCATATACGGTGCTCCATTCTATACATTCCAAATATTATATCCTTTTTATCGGTTCTTTTCATTGTATAAAAGAGCAGATAAACATCTGTATAACTGCCGTAAATATTGAGAACCAAAAGAAAAATCATAAATATTCTTATTTGTTCTGTACAAAGCATTGTAAGCGGCAAAAGAATGACTGTCAAGACTATTATAGGCAATATGATTGATATACATTCCTTAAATTTGGTTGTTTTTCCGTTATAAATAGCTGACACCGTACCTTTACCGATGGTTATAACGCATTTTTCATCCAGTCTGAAGCCCGCAAGAGGCAGCAGATGCAGAAGCTCATGGATTGGCGTTATTATAAAAAGCCAAACGAGCACCGCTGCAATCAAGCTGATAAATAAATTGAAAATGCCATCTTTTGCAAGATATTGACGCAATGCAAAGGCGCCAATTGCCACTGCTAAAGCTAAGAATATATTGATGATGCCTGTATGTCGTTTGACAACACTCCAGTCATACCACTTTGTCCATCCGAAATCTTCTGTAATTCCGTTTTCTATATATGCATAATCTCCCCTATTCTTTATCTGCATTTCTCATCCTCCAGTATCTGTATCATTTCATATCATTCTTTTATGTGTATGTGTTCTCACCTTGCTCGGAAAACAACAGGTTTGCACGGGTGTCAATTTTCTCGGTTACGCCTTCGCCAACAAGCAAGTAACGATAATACCGCTTGAAAAATTCGCGTTCATCGTCAAGCGTTTTATACCACGGATTTCTGCCCTCCGATGCAAGTCCGAACAAGTGCATCATCTTATCATACGGAAGCCCAAACGGCTTTCCGCTCCACTGTGAAATTGTTTTATCACGCCACGCCTCTTTTTCGGGATTGAAATAGGTAAGCGTACCGTCACGGTCGAAAAAGATGGCTTTAAACTTTTTCATGTGCTGCCTCCATCAAATTATGAATAGCATTTTGTAAGCCCGTTCGCAGATCCTCTGTTAAGTACTGTTCCGGCGGAATATGAATAAATAATGCCCGTCCATTCATTATTTCAAGAACTCGGTAATAAGCATAATTGCACAGATACGAGGTCGCCCGCTTTGCTATCGTTACCTGCAAACCATATATTTCAAATACATCTGAGAAGTCTCCGACATCATACGCGGTTTTGCAAACATTGCCGTTAAGCGCCGCTTTCGGCTCTATGCGGATTTTATCTTTTAACCGAGGATCGATGCCAAACATGATTACCCCCAGATAAGGGTCAAAGTCAAATTCTTCGATATCGCGGTCAATACCGTCATATGAATTCGTGAAAAGCAGCTTGTCGTTCTCACATTCCCGAATCAACTGATAAGAGGAGTTATAGACTCCTTTGAATGCCGATAAAAGAATATTCATCGATTATGCCTCCGCCCGACCGTTGTTGACCCACTCGCCAATTTTGGAAAGCTTGAACTTTCACTTCTTTCCGACCTTATGCGCGGGCATTTTCTTTGCTGCGATCCACCGCAGGGCGGTGTCTCTGCTGATGCCCAGATATTTCATAATCTCCGGCATGGAGTAATAGCGGTCTTCTATTTCTACTCTGGCACTCATCTCAACATTGTATTTTTCATAGTATAGCATAAAACAACCAATTTGTAAAGTTATCGCACGATATTATACAGGGCGAACGCATGCGCCTCGCTTAGTTAGTCCTTCATTTTGTTTGTAACCTATAAGGCCGGTAAAAACTTCAACTTGCTTTTTACGGCTGCCACACACGTCCCTCAATTTTTCTTTGCCAGCGACAGTTTCCTTGATTTTGGAACGGGTTTTTATGCGACTACATCTCAGCAACAGGCAGAGCGTTGGGCAAGAATCAAAATGCGCAGAGAGAATAAACCTGTCGGCTATGTTTCCGTCTACGAGTTTGATTTGGAAACGGCGG